>Ga0224547_1000018_pt1 | contig 43752 bp, 39 predicted proteins | sample 714P21014metaG_FD_179908 | JGI IMG/M metagenome (GOLD analysis project Ga0224547, IMG submission 179908) | Peat soil microbial communities from Stordalen Mire, Sweden - 717 P2 10-14 | ecosystem: Environmental > Terrestrial > Soil > Wetlands > Peat | place: Sweden: Norrbotten County, Stordalen...
TACGACGAGAGAGCACGCTAAACCCCGCTAAAACAAGCGCACCCGGCGGTCGCGCTCAACCGGCCAAGATAGTTGTCGTCACCCGGTCAAGATAATTGTCGTCGACTACACCGAGCCTTAGGGCGGGATGACATTGGCCGCGGCCTCGGAGTGTTCTCTGTTTTTGCGCGCGTGCGGCTCAGGGGCTCAGGGATTCGAGATACGTGGCGACGGCGCGCATCTGATCCTGAGAAAGGTCCTTGATCACGTCGCGCATGACCGGCGCGGCGCGCAAATCGCTCTGAATAGCTAGCGCCTGCCTTACCAAATAGTCGCCGTGCTGTCCGGCGAGCCGCGGAAAAATATTGTTGCCGCGCGCCTGCGGGCCGTGACAGGTCGCGCAGGCCGGAATACCCTGCGAAGTGACGCCTTCTTCAAAGATCTGCTTGCCGCGGGCCATGAGCTTTGCATCGCCAGTCTTGGCCTGCGATGGTGCCTGCGCGGCATAGTAGGTAGAGATGGCCTCGATCGTTGCATCGCTAAGCTGCGATGCCATGCCCCACATATACGAGAGCGCGTCGGGGTCGGCTCTCGTTTGATCGCGAAACGCGTGTAGTTGGGCTTGCAGGTATGGGACGGTCTGCGCGGCAAGATTCGGAAACGTCGGCGAGATGCTGCGGCCACTGACGCCATGGCAGTTTGCGCAGGCGGTTTCAGCCAGCTGGTGAGCGGAGCGCGTGAGCTTGGGGGAAACGTCGGCGGCTCGCACAGCGCCGCTTGACAAAGCGCAGGCAGCAAGCGTCATGCCGAGGTGTGCGAGCGTCTTCACGGGCATTGTCACGATAGTAGTTTGGCCAGACGAGCAGATAGAGCGAGTTGTCGCCGGAAGCGTTGCGCATAGTGCTCTCATGACATTGAAAAAAAAGGACTTCGGGGAGTTAGTCCCGAGACATGGAAAAATGGTTTAACGCGCTGCAGAAATTATTTAGCGGAAGAAGGCAACGCGTGCCGGTACGCTTCTGGAGTCATCGCCGGGCAATTCTTGAAGGAACGCGACCAGGTTCCGAATCGATGTATCGCCGAGAGTCTTCCCCTACGCGAGCATCGCGCTGATGTTGATGCCATGTTTGATCTCCAGAATGCTCAGCGAGATCACCGGGCGTCGCGCTCGCCGGGCACGGCGATCTCGACGGTGCAGCAGGGAACCCCAAAGAATCAGAAGGGGCCGCACTGACCAATCCGCTGAAAGCGTGGGCGATGTGCTCGTAAAGCAAGGCAAGACCAAAGAGGCGCTTGAGAAGTAAGACGCGGCACTCAAGTACGCCCGAACTGGAAGCCGCTCAAGGAAGATCGCGACGCAGCGGCGAAAATGACGCGCTGAATTCGGTTGCCCCGAAGCGGACCGTCGTAAAGGACCGCAGAGGGTCGGCAAGGGACGGCGACCAAACTCCTCCAGTTATTAGCCGTTAGTGGTCCGCCGTTTGAGTGCAGACTCAAACGCTGCCTGAAGTTCGGTGAATACCGAGCGTCGAGGAACAGGTGCGCCAAGATGCAAGCTGCGCAATTCCGCCATGAAGGCTTTCCACAGCTGGGGACCACCTTCCTCTAGGATTTGCGCTCGGATTGAGAGTACTTTGGAAACGCGAGTGTGGCGCAGCCCCCACGCGCCCATATGTACCAGCAAAGGGACAAGTTCTATGGACGCCTCTGTAAGGCTATAAATCGCCTTTTGCGCGTGACTCGGGTCGGCCATCCGCGACAACAAACCGGCTGAAACCAAGTGCCTCAGCCGGTTGGCCAAGATGTTTGAAGCGATTTTTTCTTCGGAAAGCCTTAGCAACTCTCCGTAGTGACGCCGATTCCCGAACATGACATCCCGGATGACGATCAAGCTCCAGCGGTCACCGAGTGTCTCCAAGGTGAGGTTGATCGGGCAACCTGATCGGCTCGTATGTCGCATCTTTTCAGTCTACAGGTGGCGAAGACACCAACCAGTTGCATTATGCAATTACTGGTGGCAGTATTGATACCACTTGCATATTGCAAGTACATGTGTTTGCTACCTACGAGCATTGGCCGCTGAGCGCCCCGGACAAAAATCAATGAGCCGAAAGATAGGCAAGACGATTGCCCTGAACTCCTTGGTGTTGTTGATTTCATTGAGCGCATGGCCGGAATCGAAATCACAGGACTCGAACGGCCCTTACCTGCATATAGCTCCGATTGACCAATACTTGATCTCAGATCGAAATGCAGAGATCGTGCTAGCACGAAGCGCTGCGCCGGAATCTATCTCCCGCGATGCGGAAGTCATGGTCCTCGGGCGGCACGGCTACGAGAGCGCTGTTAAGGGCAAGAACGGGTTCGTGTGCATCGTGGATCGAGCGTGGACGTCCGACCTCGACTATCCGGATTTTATGAATCCCACGGTGCGGGAACCGATCTGCTTCAATGCGGCAGCCGCGCGATCTCACCTGCCACTTACTTTCAAGGAGACAGAATGGGCGTTGGCTGGACAGACCAAAACCCAGATGTTCGAAAGCATCAATGCGGCGTATGAGAAGAAAGAATTGCCGATGCCGGAACCTGGAGGGATGTCCTACATGATGTCGAGTCACACGTATTTCGGCCCAACTGATGGTTGGGGAGGGCCGCATCTGATGTTTTATCTTCCGAAGACAGACAGTATGGCCTGGGGAGGCGGTCTACCTGGCTCCCCTGTGATTGTGCATCAAGATTCGCCGGAGCCAATCACCACGTTTGTCATTCCGGTGGCAAAGTATTCTGACGGAACAGATGCGCGGACGCATTCACACTGACGGATTGGCATAGACGGAATGGGAGGTCGACTTGGAGTCGCCAGCACTGCGGAGTGAAAGTGCTGGAGTTTGTCGGTACGGATGCGAGATGTGCGGGGGCAGCTGACTGCTTGGAATTATGGCGGGATGGACTCAAGTACCTCGTGCTGACACGCAGGGACTCATCGACCAACGTTGATCGCATAAACTCGGATATTTGATCGCAATTTTTACGGCCGCAAACCCGACATTCATGGGCGTCTGCAACGGGTCGAATATTCGCATTCGCGCTGGCTCGTAGCACCACAGGCGCTTCCCGAGCCTGGAGCCGTCGTTTCCGCGATAGCCGTCCTACAGGGTACTGGTCTAGGCAGTCCGAGTGCGCAGCCGCCCCTCGTAATCGCGCTTTCCGAGCGGCACACCCCGCGTGCGCAGGATGTCGTATGCGGTGACGGCGTGGAAATAGAAGTTGGGCAGCGAAAACGAAAGGATGAGGGTCTCCGACGTGAAGGCTAGCCTCCGCGGGCCGATCTGAAGGTCGAGGTCCTTGCCCGCCCAGCTGTTGACCTCGTCGGGGGTGAACGCCTTCAACGCCGTTTCCGCCTTGCCGATCATGGCCTGCAGGTCGGCGAAAGGAACCGGTCCGACCAGTGCGGGCGGGGCGAACACGCCGGTCTTTACGGCCTCCAGCCCCCACACTGAATGATGCCAGGCCGCTTCGATCTGAAAATGGAAGGGTGCCATATCGTCAAAGAGCCGGGCGTGCACGAAGTCGTCTGGATCTGCCCGGGTCTCGGAGCAGTGCCTGACTGCGCGGTCGAGGAAACCCCCGACGGCCTTCACGGTCTGCAGGAAAGTCGGCACGCTCAGGTCGTAGAGTGATATCGCCATCGGCTTCCCCTTAGCTTAAACCGGGTTGCGTTAGTGCCGGCGAACCTGCGTTGTCGCGGAGGACAAAGACTCGTTGGAGGGCGATCACAACTCATCAAGAATGTCAGGGATATTTCGGCGACCGTGAATTACGCGGACGATCTCGATGACGCCGGGACGCTCGCGATAGAAAACCAGATCAGCTCCGAGCCCGACGGGCGCGAGCGGCAAGTCGGCGGCGACCGCGACGGATAATCTTTTCAATATCGAATTCAACCGCTGGTCCGGAGTCGAGGCCTTTCTGGACCTCTGACTGCAACCAGGCGAACTGCTCGCTGCGACGCTTTTGATGCGAGACTGCCGCGACGATGGCGGCTTCGCGACTGCGATACGTCCCCTCGCGTACTTGAGAGGCTACGAATTTCTCAAGGGCGGCTGGCAATTTTATGGCGTTGGTCGGCATGGCCGCTCCAGTATAGGAGACATGCGTGCATCGTCAAACCAGAAGATCGGCACCGTAGCGAGAAGGCCCCGAAGTAATCCGTCCGGGCGCGCAATCGAATCAAGAACTTAACTGCGGTCGCGGATCCGGCGCCATCTAATATTCGAGACCGCCTCGACAGCAAAATTACATCTTCAACCGATCCATCCAGCCCAACAGCTCGCGCTCGGCCTCGCTCCCGGCGGCGAAGGTCCGGCGCAACGCGGCGTGCGACTCGGGCCGATGCTGGTTCAACTTCAACTTGCATTGCAACTCGGTAATCTCCAGCTCGAATCCCACAATCATCGCCATCATCATTGAGTGATAGTCCTCGCTCAGCGAGCGCCACTGCGCAAGATAGGAGGGTTCGTTGTCGTCGATCAGCTTGTCCAGCATCTGATCCATCTCGACACGCTCGTTCAGCAGCCGCACGCGCACCCGGCATTGCACGGCCAGATAGTTCCAAGTCGGCACCCGCATCGTGTCCGGATAGACCGTGGGCGACATGTACGCATGCGGTCCCAGATAACTCACGAGAGCCGTTCCTCGGTCTCGCAGATATTTCCAGTGGGGATTGGCTCGCGCCACGTGCCCCAGCAAGACCGGCCAGGGCTGGCCGTCGCGCTCGCGCAGGTCCACATGCAACGGCAGATACGTCACGAAGGGCTGCCCAATATCGTCGTTGCAGATCAGGGTCGCGAAGGAATGCTTGCGCATCAGCTCGACGGCGGCGGCAACGTCATCGCTCTTGAACTGTGTTGGGATGTACAGGAGAGCGCTCAGAACCGGTAATCCAGATCCGCCCCGATCGTGCGCGGCTGGTTGGTGGCTACCCGATTGTATGCTGCATTCGGCAAACCGAGCTCGGCGACGTTTTCCAGGTATGCGTGCTTGTCAGTCAGGTTGTTGACGAAGAACGTCGCGCTCCAGCCGAGTGTCGAACTAATCCCGGCACGAAAATTCGCGAGGTTATACGCCGGCAGGGGCGCTTCGGTCTGATTGATGAGCCCAAAGGCACTCCCCGAACCGACGCGATTGCCTGTATACGAGTCCTCGAGGCGAGAATTGAATTCGTACGTCGGCGTAATGGCCACGTGATAGGCGAGGCTCGCGGATGCCGTGACCTCCGGTACGTCGGGGAGGCGCTGCCCGGCGACGAAGCCGTGTTCGGTTTCGGCCAGCCTTGCGTGCGTATACCCGGCACCCGTCGCGAATATAAGGGCCCGAGTCACCACCGTCTGGACTTCCACCTCGCCACCGTAGATGTGTGCGGTATTCACGTTGTCGAACAGCGGGTAGCCGTCCGGCAGCTGCTCCAGCTGGATATTCTTCCAGTCTTCGAAGTAGACGCTGGAATTCACGCGCAACCGATTGTCGAGAAACTTCGCCTTCTCACCGATTTCATAGCTCCAGACACTATCCGGTCCATAGCTGCTCGGTGCGACGCCGTTCGCGTAGCCGAGCGCGATGAGCGCCGCATGCATCGACGGCGCAATCGGGCTCGGTCCGCTCGACGGTAACGGCTGATTGCCGCCGCCGGGCCGGAACCCCTTGGCTGCCGAAGCATAAACCATCGTGTTCTCGTCGATGTCGAACGAGATATTGGCCGCCGGGTTGACGCCGGAGTTTGTCTGCACGACGTGCTGCGTGACGGCGGTATCATTGCCGGTGGGCGAACCGAAGCCGGAAAAAATCATGTCCAGCTGGCTGTCGTAGTGGTAGTAACGCAGGCCACCGGTGACGTGCAATTGTTCGGTGACCGCATAGGTGAGGTTTCCGAACACCGCCTCTTGCTTGATCACCGTCGGCTGATCGATATCGAATATGTTGGTCGTCGGGGAACCAAATGACGCGGGGTTCGTAATGTTCTCGGACAGCCTCCACGAGGATTCGAATCTGCTGTAGTACGCCCCGCCGACCCACCGCCAGGGACCATCGCCGGTCGACGCGGCGCGTAGCTCCTCGCTGTACTGATCGGAAGGATCCACCTCGAACGCGTAGATCGGCCCCGTGCCGGTCGGCCCGTAGTAGGAACTCGAGGTTGTCGTGACGCAGAACCCGCCGGGGCAGCCTGCTGTGTTCTCGCTGTTGTCTTGGATCATGTTCGATAGCCGGTGCCAGTAAGAGGTCGCGGAGGTGAGATCGAATCCGTCGAAGCGGTAATTCACGTTGAGCGCATCGACGGTGACCGTGTCCGAATAGGGCTCGGCAATATCGAAAGGCTGATAATGCGCCAACGTGCCCGGAACGCTGTCGTAGTCGCTGGGCCCGTCCTGGTTGATGAGCTGGTAGAAGACGGACGGTGTGATGGTCAACCGATCCGTGGGTTTCCAGGTGAGCGCGACCCGACCTCCCTTCATAGTCTCAGAGTTGCTGCCCTTGTAATCGGCAAGTACCGGAGCGGTCAGCACGTTGCCGCGCGTATCACCGGTATTAACCGTGGTCGTCGCGGGCGGGAAGTCGCCCACGACGACACGGTCGATCCAGCCACTCGTTGATGCCTGGGATCCAACGATCCGCAGTGCCAGCACGTCATCAATCAAAGGCAGGTTGACCATCGCGTTCTCGCCATGGTTGAACCCGCCACCGTCCGTACCGGACAGTATGGTTTGAACGCTACCCTGGTACTCAGTCAGGTTCGGCTGGTTGGTGACGAGCCTTATCGTGCCACCCATGGACGATGAACCATAGAGAGTCCCCTGAGGTCCACGCAGCACTTCCACGCGGTTCAGGTCATACAGGCTCGGATCGATGACGACCTTGCCGTTTTGCGCTGCCGCCGGCGCCGTCAGCGGCACATCATCCAAGTAGAAACCGACCGTCGGGGAGTTGCCGCCGCTGGAAGTCATGCCTCGCATCTCGAATTCGGTCTGCCCCGGACCCTCGGTCTTCATCGAGACGCCCGGCGTCTCGGCAGCGAGGGCGCTGAATTCCGTGATGCCCCGCTCCTGCAGATCGCGGCCACTGACCGCCGTGATGCTGATGGGTGTCTTATCGGCCGTCGTCTCGCGCTTTTCCGCCGTGACAACGATCTCCTCGAGCTGGGCAGCCGGCTGCTCGGCAGTTGGTTCGCTCTGTTGCGCGCTGGCGGCGCTGGTCGCAATAAAGGCGACCACCGCCGCCCGGACGATCCAACATGATCGAGTGATTCCCTGAATCATTTCCCTTCTCCCAATTGTTAGTATCGAGCTCTCAAGCGCACACCAATTCAGCTAAGAGTTCGGAGTGCCTCCGCGAGTCATTACCTACCATGGTCGGCAACGCGGCGCGCGCATCGCTCGGACGAACCTTCGAGGTGCACCCACAGAAACGGTCGGATAACTGCGACGAACCGAGATCTGCTGTGCAGCTTGGGTGACTTACGTGTCAGCCGTGCTCCAAATCGCCGTATAAATGAGCCTACTTGGGTCGACTTGGGCTCGAAATGGCGTTCTTCCGTGCTCTTCGCTCCAGATGAAGTGTCGCATCGCCCGCAGTTGCAGAAGGCATCCGAATTCCTCTCTCAGTAGCGCTAAGACTTACCATGGCAGCATGAAAACCACAATTGGAATCAGATCACCGATTCGCATTGCAACTGATAGCGATCCTTGAACGATGGAAGCTCTTTGATCGAATTCTGAATACGATGTTCACCGCCGGATCGCTTTACATTGATCGACAGGAATCCGCAAGAATCTATTGCTTTGGCGTGTCTGCCGCCTGCCGCTGGTGTCCCGACATGGCGTCCTTGCCGTGATCTGAGAGCTGAGCGTCGATCCACTCGTGCAACGCGGTGATAAGCCTTGCATCGGCTGTTCGATATTGTAGTTCGGCGCCTGCAGGCACTTCGCGATACGACACTTTGATTTCGCCCAGCTTTGCTGCTTTGAGTTGCGCAAGCCCTGGCATATCGTCGCCGTGAATATGCGATGGTCCCGAATAGTCGCCCCTCTGGAATCGGCCCCGCATATCTTGAAGATGCGCTCGCACCATACGAATTTGCCGCTCATCCGCCGCATCCTTCGTGATGACGCTCAACGTACCGCCGTCACTAGTCTTAGTGAAAACATGCATAGTCGCTGTGTGGTTAAACGGCATTACGTCTGCGCCACGTTTCGCCACTTCGGCTTGTCGGTCAATATCGTCAGCGTGAGTTGTGAACGAAAACTGGAGAACAAAAAGCAATAAGGTAGTCGAGCAAAGCAGACAGCTATTCATGTGATATTCCCTCGCTTTCCGATGGACGGGGCTCGGACGAGTGCCGCCCAGGGAGAACTCGCGCAGGCCATCGGGCACATGCTGAGCCAATATGCTTCTCTAGCCGTATGATTCAGATCATATACGCAAACTTCATCGCACGAGCCTTAGGGCGCCGCGCCGCCGTTCGATTTGTCCGGCGCGTTCCATTGTCGCGAGAGTTCGGTACAGAGTCTCATGATTGAGCCCTAAGTCGCGCGCGAGATCCTTCAGTGTGCCGTTGATTTTCACCTCGCAGTGTGGACCAAGGCCATCCGAAATGAGCAGATGACGGATTCTCTCTTTCGCGCTCTTCAAGCTGAGCCGTTCGACGCGGCTCCTAACCGTCCGCAGCTGCCGCGCGAGTAAAGAGACCCATTGCCGAGCAAAATCCGGGTCCGCTTTTATTAGATCAGTAAGGCTGGCAGCGGACACCTTCAATACGTTGGTCTTTTCCATAGCGACGGCATCACAGTGATATCGAGCACTATCGATCGATGCTTCGGCGAAGAACTCGCCCGCGCGCGCTTGATGAAGTACGATCTCCTCGCCATCGCGACCCCGCCTCATTAGACGAACTGCCCCGGCTTCGATGAAAAACACGGCATGACTGGCACTGCCCACTCTGAAGATAAGTGCTCCAGCTTTATACGAAGCGCGAGTTGCACGTGCACGCAAGGCGGCGGGCAACTCGGTTAGTGAAGAATTCCTTGCCAGAGGGGTTTTCCTCAATCTGTGTGCGGCGTCTCTTGATTGGCCATTGATGCGGATTCGGTAAAGCGACCATACCCCATTTTCGGATATTCGGCCGCTGACCAACGTCTCCTATTGGGCAGGCAATCTAGAGTGGCCTAGGACCGCTTTTGGCCCGACACCGGCGGTTCGATGAGTGCGAGCTATCGGACCCTAAGTTGACCATCGCGAACGACTGCCAATTCGCTTCCGCCGACGAACAGGTCGGCGCTTGACTATGGTTTCTGCGGCGAAGGTGATGCGGGACCCGGCGGAGCTGCGGGATTTGGAGCGCCAGCCGGAGCTTGTGGATTGGCTCCGCTCTGGGTGTCGCCGGATTCGTTCCCACGAGCGTGCATACGGCCGTACATCCCTCGCTCACCGATCATGGGGCAATGATGGCCACCGTGAGCTGCAGCAAATATGGCCCCTAGGACAACCAGTGCGGCCAACGCAAAGGCCCAAAAGCCGAGGTATTTGCTAAAGGTCCGGAACGCGCCTTCTGAACGATTGGACAGAAAAAGTACGAAATAGCCAGCGATAGTTAGCGCCGTCGCCGGAATCAGCGCTAGAAAGTAAATCATTCACGCCCCCTTAATTGATGCCCACCGGCGTCATACTCGGCACCGGGCTCATTATCGCCGGCTTTCCATGGCTCGAGAAGATCCATTTGTTTCATCTCCCTGAGTACATCGTCATCGACCGCCCGAGATTTAAGTTCCTTCTCCCCATGTTGATCGGGAGTGCGGTTCTCTCTCTCTTGGCGTGGCTGATGCGGCGACAGCCGGACGATATTTCTTGGCGGCCGAGCCGCTAGGAGGGCTTATTCGGCTTTTCATACTTCATACCTAGCGCTCAGCGCGCCTTGAAGAAAATTGTTATGGTTGGCGAGGGTTGCCGAACTCCTCTCTGAACAGATTCACTGGCCGCTTGTTCGTTCACGAATGCGGGGGCAATATCTGACTATGCGTGAAAACATGTCTCCCCGGGGGCCCGGTGACTTTGCGAAGTTGGGACAGCTGATTCGCGATATTCGAGTCGCACTCCTAACTACGATGGATCGCGATGGCCACTTCCACACTCGACCAGTGCAAACGCTGCAAGTTGAAGGCGATCAGGCGCTTTGGTTTTTCACCGATTGGAGTAGTTCCAAGGTGGACGAGCTGAATCACGACGTTAGGGTGAGTCTGGGATACGCCGATCCAGCCAAAAATGTGTATTGTGCCGTGAGCGGTTTAGGTCGCTTGTTGCGGGATATCCAAAAAGCAAAACAGCTGTGGAGCATGGAGCAGCGGGCCTATTATCCGAATGGCCCAGAAGACGAACGCCTCGCCTTGCTGCGCGTCCAAATCAAGCACGCAGAATATTGGATTGCACCGGGACGAACCTCTTATATCGTCGCCGTAGTGACCGCCGCTATCACTGGAACGCCCGCCGGGGTGATTGGAGAGAACCAAAAGATCAAATAATCTGTTGTCCTTCGCCACGATCGAAGTTATTGAACGGTCGTTCAACATAATCTATATTTATGCGAACGTTGCGCTGCAGTGAGGGGCCGAAGGCCCCGAAGTAATCCGTCCGGGCGCGCTTTTCAATCAAGAAGTTACCGAGCCTCAATGTACCGACCGTAGCGAAAAGGTAGCGTTTTTTGCTACGTTTTTCACGTGCGGCGCCTCCTCGATGAGCCTCGATGCCTGCCGTTCAATGCTTCCGGCGACAGAGATTAGTTTCTCCGGAGCCAGGTGCGCATAGCGCAGCACCATCTCGTACGATTTCCATCCGCCCAGTTCCATCAGCTCCGCCAACGAAGTGCCGCTCTGCACGTGCCACGAGGCCCCAGTGTGCCTCAAGTCGTGGAAGCGGAAGTCCTCGATGCCGGGAATATCGTTGCTACCGGGGACAGGTCGATACAAGCCTCCTTAGATGCACATGCCTGATCCAGGCGATCCGCCACCTGGCGTAGTAAACTGGAAGACACTTGGTATTCGGCGGCAGTTTCGTGGGAGCCCCGGTTCGGCGTCGAACCTCGAAAGGTACATGGTAATGTTTCGATTAAAGCGTCTGCTCCCGCTCACAATCGCTGTATCGTTGGCAGCCGCGTGCGGCGGCGGAGGTGGAAGTGGAGCCGGCGGAAATGCGCCATCACCGCCACCACAAGCATCATCCGGACGCGGGGTGCTCATCATGAGTCCGCCGAACATGCTGAGCTCGCTCTCAGCCTCTGAGCTGCTCTCCACGCTGAGCAGCAGCACGCAAGGCCAAGTGGTGTTGCAGTTCGGTCTCGCGCCGATATGCTCCGTTGATACATATCATCTGGAGTACCAAACCGTCGGGGCCCAGGGTGAGGCCACCACGGCTTCCGCGGCATTGATGATCCCCACGGGCTCGGACCCCATATGTCAGGCGCCGCACCCGATCGTGATCTACGCACACGGAAAGCGGGTGAACAAAGCGTTCAACATTGCCGATCTGTCAGACCAGAAATGGGAAGGGCTGGCGCTCGCCGCGGTCTGTGCCGCTCGTGGTTATATCATGGTCGCTCCGAACTACGCCGGATATGACATTTCAAATCTGAGCTACCATCCATATCTGAATGCGGATCAACAATCCGGCGACATGATCGATTCGCTGACTGCAGCACATAGCGCATTGTCCGCCATAAACGTGGCGGACAATCACAAACTGTTCGTGACTGGCTACTCGCAAGGCGGTTATGTCGCCATGGCCACTCACCGCGCGTTGCAAGCAGCCGGTATCACGGTGACGGCCTCTGCGCCGATGTCGGGCCCGTATGCTCTGTCCGCCTTCGGGGACGCACTCTTCATGGGCCAGGTTGATGACGGTGCCACTGAAGACTTCATCATGGTGGCAACTAGCTACCAGCACGCGTACGGCAATCTTTATTCCAATCCGACCGAAGTCTTCGAACCTGCGTATGCATCCGGAATCGATTCCCTCCTCCCCAGTACGACCGACATCGGTACCCTCATCTCGCAGGGAAGATTGCCCCAAAGCGCCCTGTTCAGCAGCACGCCGCCGGCCCCCGAGTTCGCGTCCATAACCCCTGCGACCGCGCCGGCACAGCTGGCCGGGGTGTTCGCAGCGGGATTCGGCACGGGCAATCTGGTGACCAACGCTTATCGTCTGAGCTACCTTCGCGATGCCCAGGCTGCGCCCGACGGCGGATTCCCGAACAGGACAACAGGCGCGCCGCCCGCGGGTCCGTCAAACGCGCTGCGGCAGGACTTGAAGACGAATGATCTTAGGAACTGGTCGCCTACTGCGCCCATTCTGCTCTGCGCCGGCAACTCGGATCCGTCAGTGTTCTATCTCAACACGCGTCTGATGCAGGAACTGTGGGCAATGAATGCGCCGGGCAGCCAGGTAACGGTTCTGGATGTCGATTCGGCCGTGTCCAGTGGCGATGCATATGCGAATGTAAAGAAGGCGTTTGCCGCGGCCAAGTCGGCAGTCGCCGCCGCTGCAGTCGCCGGCGGGGCCACTGACGATGGCGCCGCTGCCGTTCTGCAGGTCTATCACGCCGACCTCGTGCCCCCGTTTTGTCTCGTAGCCGCGGCATCATTCTTCGAGAATTACTGAACACGCGACACTTCGAGCGACCCAGCGAGTGGTATTGCGCGGCATTCATGCGAGGGTTAGGATGATTTTCACGGAGATGGCATCCTCCCTTTAATAACTGCCCTTTGGCTGATGACGCCTATACATTGCACCGACGCGCATCGGCGAGTATGGCGTGGACCCAATCTCTCCACACGACCTCGCCAACTCTCGCCGGTGAACGTTAGGCTCGCCGTGAGGAGATTGCTGTGCGCACAACCACTAAATTGCCATGGCTTGAATCGACACGACTCAGAGGACTGTGGAGCAAACTCCTTCGGGAGTGTGATGTAAGAATCTATGGCAACCGTCCTCGCGATATTCGCGTCTACAACGACGCGCTCTTCGCTCGCATTCTCGGGATGGTTGAATCACTGTTTGGCGACTTAAGGAGCCTGTGAAATGAACGCAAAGACACTTACTGCATTGCTGGCCGGCGCGGCCATGTCGGCTCTAGCAGCGCCTGCTGTCTTGGCCGCGGCCACGCCGATAGCCGGCACTTACAAAGCGCCGATGAACGCGTATGGTCAGCCCGATCTCGAGGGCACCTGGACGAACGCAACGTTGACTGTGCTCGAACGGCCCAAAGAGTACGGCACCCGCAAGGTCATGACCGCTGAAGAGGTCGCTAAGATCGAGGGCAGTAGCGCGCAATTGTTCGCCGCGGACAACGCACCTAGGGATCCGAAGGTGAAGACCACCGACTTACCTCACGAGTGCGGCCTCGGGTTCAGCGGCGCGGGATGCGGTTACAACGCCGCGTGGATTGACCCGGGCACGACGGTGATGCGGGTAAACGGCGAGCCGCGGAGTTCCTTTATTACTGACCCGGCCGATGGACGTCTGCCGCCCTACAAGGCCGGTGTCACGGCTCCCGGAATGGAGCAGTATGCGCACCGCGGCGAAAACCCTGAGAATATGGCCTTATCTGAACGCTGCTTAAGCTCGTTCGGCTACAGTGCCGGACCGGTGATGTTGCCCTTGCTTTACAATAATAATTACGAGATCGCACAGACCAAGGGCACGGTGGCCATTGTCGTTGAAATGGTGCACGACGTGCGCATGATTCAAATAGGCGCCAAGCATCGCACTGACGGACTGCGCCCATGGATGGGTGACTCCATAGGTTGGTACGAGGGCGCAACCCTAGTGGTCGAGACGACCAATTTCCCGCAAGCGACGGCGTTGCACGGCGCTTGGAAAGAATTGAAAGTCACCGAACGATTTACGCGCGTGGGACCGCATCGGATTCTGTATCAATTCAAAGTTCAGGACCCGAGTGTATGGGATACGTCGTGGGGCGGCGAATACGAATTCAGCGCTTCCAAGGGGCGAATCTTCGAGTACGCCTGTCACGAGGGCAACTATGCACTTGAAGACATGCTCGCCGGCGCCCGTGCTGACGAGGTGGCCACAGCAGCCAAGAGGACGGCTACGGCGACACCTGCTTCCGCCGCTACTCCAGCCAAGAAACAATAAAGTGTGGCGTTTCGGAAATTAAGTCGCCCTGGCATACCGAGGTGCTGCGTCTGTCGTCCGAGATTGTCGCGCTGTTGGAGCAGAATCAATCCGTCGGCGCATGCGCCGCGCAATACCGGCAAAGCAGCAATAGAAACTCCGAACGCATGAATCAAAGAGGATGGCACTACTATGAACGGTTCATTTCTAAGATTTTATGTGCACGAGGGTCATCGCCATCACCATCACCTCGTATGGGAATGGTTGATGCAACAGGCGAATAAGCTCGGCATCCGCGGCGGCTCAGCGTTTAAGGCCATGGCAGGATTCGGACGACATCACATACTGCACGAGGCCACCTTTTTTGAATTGGCCGGCACGCTTGCGGTGGAGATCGAGTTCATCGTCACCGACACAGAAGCACAGCAGCTGCTGGCGCTGATTGAAAAAGAGAAAATTCGGCTTTTCTACGCCCATATCCCAGCGCGCTTCGGCGTGATAAATCCTGACGCCGACGATACCGCAGCGGTGGCGTCTGATGAACATAGGTGGAAGCAGTCATGAGGCAGGTCCGCAAGACGGCAGTGCTTCGGAAAGGGCGCTCGGAGTTAATATCATGACTGAGACCTGGCTCCTCGCGGCCCTGTGGCTGGGTCTCGCCCTCGTCGCAACCCTGTTGTCGATCTGGTTGCGCGTGGCGACGGCGTTGTCAGAGATTGTGGTCGGCACCGTCGCGCAACTGATTATCGGCGCGACCTTGGGCGTCGCGCTTCTTCACACCGATGACTCCTGGATCAAATTTCTCTCTGGCACAGGTGCCATTGTTCTCACGTTTCTTGCGGGCGCGGAATTGGATCCGGTCGTCTTACGCACCAAATGGAAAGAGGCATGTCTCATCGGTTTAGTGGGATTTGTCGCACCGTTTTTCGGATGCACAGCCGTAGCCTATTATTTACTGCATTGGGATGTCAGAGCGAGCTGGCTGGCAGGCGTGGCTATGTCCACCACATCGGTCGCGGTGGTCTACGCGGTCATGCTCGAGTTCGGACTGAACGTCACCATCTACGGCAAGACGGTACTGGCGGCTTGTTTTATCAATGATCTGCTCACCGTACTTGCATTAGGGTTCATTTTCAGTCCCTTCACTTGGAAAACCGGTGTTTTTTTTGGCGGGGCCACTGTCGTGTGCGTCGTTCTGCCGTTCATCACGCCGCGGTTCTTCAAGCACTTTGGCGGCCGACCGTCGGAGCTCGAGACGAAATTTTTGCTGTTGACGCTCTTTGGACTGGGGGGCCTGGCTACGTGGTCGGGCAGCGAAGCCGTGTTGCCCGCGTATCTGGTCGGGATGGTGCTCGCCGGCACGGTGGGAAAGGACCACTCACTCATCCGCCGGTTGCGCACGCTAACCTTTGGGCTGCTCACGCCGTTTTATTTCATTCGCGCCGGCTCGTTGGTTTCGCTGCCCGCTTTGGTGGCCGCGCCCTTAGGCTTTGTGGCTCTATTGCTCGGCAAGATGATCAGCAAATGCATCGGCGTGTATCCGGCCACGAAGGTCTTTCGAGCGCCGACTCGGGAGGCCATTTATACGACTTTACTGATGTCCACTGGATTGACCTTCGGCACCATTTCCGCGCTGTTTGGGTTGTCGCACGGTGTCATCACGCGGGCGCAGTACTCTTATTTGGTCGCGGCCGTGGTGGCGAGCGCGGTCGTGCCTACCCTGATCGCGAATGCGTTCTTTTTGCCGCGACACTTGCTCAAAGCCAACATAGAGTTGGACGATGAGATTTCCGTGGCCCCTCAGGACGTTGCGAGGAAAGCCTAACGATCCCGTAACTCTGCCCTAAGTGTGCGGACGCCTGCAGTTTGACTCAGTTTCCGGCGCCAAACACCTGACGGTAGAGGCCTGTCCTGTTTGGCGCAGGAAAGCCCAGGTTTAGCGCTGGATATCATTGCCGTAGAGTCCAGCCTGCCGGCCACGTTCCTGTACCAACGCAAGCACCGTGTCGATCGTTGGTGTTGCGACCTTGACGAGGCGGCCCATTTCCTGGACGGCGGTGACGAGTGCGTCGATCTCTAGGGGTCGGCCTCGTTCGAGATCTTGCAGCATTGAAATTTTGTGACCGACGACGGAACCGGCTGCGTTCAGTCGCCTCTCCATCATTTGTTCTGGAATGTTGAGACCGAGCGATGTAGTTATCGCCTGGGCTTCGGCCATCATGGATTTGCATAGGGCGCGGAGGCCGCGCTCGGAGGTTACGCGATCCAGGGTCGCGAGGGTGAGGGCGCTGATCGGGTTGAAACAGACGTTGCCCCACAGCTTGAGCCAGATGCTCCAGCGGATTGTGTCGCGGATCGGCGCATCGAATCCAGCAGAAACCAGAGCATCGCGCAGGGCCACGATGCGGTCCGAGGTTGAGCCGTCTGGTTCGCCTATAGTGAAGCGCTTGAACAGGCGATGTTCGATCACCCCGGGTGCCACGACCTCGCAGGCGGGATCGACGACACAGCCGATGGCGCGCTCTGGTCCAATCGCATTCCATTGCGCGGCGCCGGGATCGACGCTTTCCAAATGATGGCCATCTAGCGGGCCGCGCTGCTTGTAGAAATACCACCAGGGAATGCCATTCATCGCTGTCAGAACGGCGGTGCGCGGACCGAGAAGCGGAGCGAACGCGCCCGCACTTGCGTGGGCCTGCTGCGCCTTCAGCGCGCAGATCACGACGTCCTGCGGACCAAACATGGCGGGGTCGTCGCTTGCCGGCAAGTCTACCGTGCGCGTCTGCCCCTCCACGATTAACTTGAGCCCGTGGCTCCGAATGGCCGCGAGATGCGCACCGCGGGCAATTGCACACACTTCATGGCCCGCCAATGCGAGTTCCCCCGCCATGTAACCGCCGATCGCCCCGGCGCCGAATACGCAGATCTTCATGGCTCGCTCCTTCTGGCATCCAACGACCGACATCATAGAGTCTTCCGGTTTTGGTGAGTATCTGGAGATTTAGTGAGACATCTTCCCGTTTTTCGCGATAATACGTCCATGGACAAGTTCGCGGCGATGCGGGTGTTCGTTAGGATTGCGGATGCTGGGAACCTGTCGGCCGCAGGCCGTCAGTTGGGTCTTTCTCTGACCTCCGTCAGCCGCCAACTCATGGCACTCGAAGAGGTCCTCGGCACCACGCTTGTCGAGAGGACGACGCGCCATCTCTCGCTGACCGAGTCCGGTCGACTCTACTACGAACGGGCGAAGCAGATTTTGGAGGAGGTCGCCGAGATGGAACGCGGCCTGACGATGCAGACGGGAGTCGCGTCCGGCCGGTTGCATGTGAGCGCTCCGTCGCTGCTCGGTCGGTTGCGGTTGGCGCCAATGCTGCCCGGCTTTCTGGTGGAGCAGACCCGGGTCTCGGTCGATCTGATGCTGGTGGATCGACCGGTACGTCTTGCCGAGGAAGGTATCGATGTTGTCCTTCGCATTGGACCGCTGGAAGACTCAGGCCTAATTGTCCGCAAGCTCGACGACATCCAGCTTGTTGTCTGCGCCGCGCCGGATTATCTGCGCCGACGCGGCGAGCCGGCGACGCCGGACGACCTGGTCGAGCAGGACTGCCTGGCCTTCGGCGATGTACCAGGCGTGGCGGAATGGAGCTTCCAAAAAGGCGCGGTGCGAAGATCTTTACGCATTCCAACCCGGCTTTGCGCCAATGATTTCGATACGTTGGTCAGTGCGGCATTGGCAGGGGCCGGGCTCGTCCGAGTGCCGTCCTGGCAGGTTGCGCATTGTCTCGCTGACGGACGGCTTAAGGTAGTGCTCGAGGCCTATCAGCGGCCGCCCACGCCATTGAGCATCCTAACCCTGCGCAACCGCCTGCTCCTGCCGAAGGTGCGCGCCTTCGTAGATTTTTTGCAGCAGCACTGGATGCGTCCGCGACCGCCTCTCTGATCTTATCAGACGGCCGCAATCACTTAGGTTGCCGTAGGCCCCGAAGTAATCCGTCCGGGCGCGCTTGATATCAACTGAAAACAATTTCTTCTAAGCGAGTCCCCACGCGATTGCGGCCTGCTACGGCCCCCAAAAAAGGAACGGCCCCCGTTTGCGCCGGAGGCCGTTCCGTGAGTCGCGATGCAATCCTTAAGGATCCGACCCCGGATCCGAATCCGTGGGCGGATGGGAAAGCATGAACCGCAGATTCCCGAAGTTCGGGGTGCCCCAGCCGGTGGCGAGGTCGTAGCCGGCGCTGGCCGGATACCCGGGGACGCCGTCGAATCCGTTGTTACCGATGGTGACGTCGTGGACCAGGCCGTTCAGCACGCCTTGACCGCCCAGCTGGTAGAGCCACTGATTGATGAACCCTACAGGACGCTTAAAGACCGAGTTGATATCGGCAATAATGCCCGACCACTGCGGCGAGCCGGCGCTGGTGCCGCCGAAGATGTAGAAGCCGCCACCGACACCCCAGTACGCGATCACTCCGCCCGCTACTCCGGCATTGTAGGCGACGTCAGGGACACCTCGGTAACCGTGCAGCGTCTTGTTCACCGCGTCGGGTACGTTGTTGCGCTGGAATTGAGGCTCAGTGATGAGGAAGCTCATGCCGCCCCCGCCCGCACCAAACGTGTCGGCAGCGATGTTGTTGTTGTCAAAAGGATCGTCCCACACCTGCTCGAACTGGTACGTGCCGTTGATTGACGCGTTGGTGTGAGTACCGAAGCGAAGGTTGGTGCCGCCGACCGATGTGACCAGCGGAGACGAGGCCGGCCAGCTGACGCTGGGCGTGTCAAAGCTCTGCGTGTCGACACCCTGATCGCCGCTGGAGGCGAACACCGTGATGTGGTGCTGTCGCGCTTTTTCAAACGCAGCTGTCCAGGCCGCGATGAGGTCGAGCCCGTCAGGGTTGGCCAGAACGATCTCGGACTCCCCGAAGCTCATCGAGATAACGTTCCCGAGGTGATTGTCGACGGCGAAGTTGAAGGCGGCGATCAGATCGGTGTCTGAGTCGCTTTTCGCGGCCACCAAGACGATGTTAGCGCCGGGTGCCATCGCATGCGACCACTGCACGTCGAGGTCGATCTCTGAGGTCCAGCCGACCATGTCGCCGTTGGTGGGATCGAACGCCGGCGTTCCCGGCATGGTAACAATCGTGAAGGATGGCGGAGCAGGTATTCCGAAGAGGGTATCGAAGATCTGTAGATCGGACTGGATCGTGGGGCTGCCGAAGGCGTCAAGGATGACGATGGTCTGTCCCGCTCCGTTGGCACCGTTGTCGATCAGACTCTGAACGCCGTACGCGGCGCGGATCGTCAGCGGCTCGTAGCAGTAAAGGCCGGCGCTAAGGTCGAACGCCTTCGACTCGCAGGTGAAGTGCGGGATCGCAGCCGGTTGGGCCTCAACCAGATCGCCGACGATGGCCCCGACCTTGTGTTGGCCCGCGTATACCGGAGCGATGACAGACACAGTGGCCGCCGCAGCGGCGAGCGTAAAATAAAGACCCCTCAAACGTTTTATTGTGACTTGTTTCATTTCAATTATATGGACGCTTCCCGATGTGCAAGGCCTCTCCTTGCGCAACCTTTTGGCGTACCTTCCCGTTGCCCAGAGTTCACCAACCGCGGGTACGGCCCTACGCGGACCGACTCACGTACCCCAAATTGGTACGCCCGTTCATGGGCCGCCAGCGCTCAGATCGTGCGTGCCATCTTGTTCGCCATCGCAACGGCCACATGCTTCGGCCGACGCGCTATCAATTCATTCAATCACTCGGGCGAAGATTGCTTCGAAGGCATTCTTGCAGACGTAATTACGCATTCCGTGCCCGAGGATAGGTGACGGCCGAAAGGTAAGTTCCAACGAATGTCATCGGGAAAACTGTGCTCGCTTACTGAAGCACGGGTAGCCCAGTAAGATTCAGACGATCGGGCGTTGATCCTCAAATGCTTTTCTCATCGGCGGACATCCCTGTAGCCTCTCCCATTTTTTTTCATTGGCGCGGAATGCTTATATAGTCGCGCGAAAATACTTTATTTGTCAACCAGGATAATTGGGGAATAGACGTTTTGTTAAATGCTGCCGCCGACGTGATGCAGCCAGTATGCCGCAGCGACGCTTCGATCAATTCATGTGTTCGCTGCTTGATGGCCGCGGTCATAGTTCCTGGTCTCGTGGAAACGACTCTTATTCCCTGACCACTGGGCGTTTCGCTACGACTCAGGCGAGCATCTCTTTTTGGTGCGCTTCAACAAACGCGGACATGCTGTCGAATCGAAAGTCGTACGTCGGCGTTCCTGGAGGACGCTTCGTCGCACCCCACCCCGCCTCCGCGTGCCGTCTGTCAATCCACGCCGACGCCAGCCCGAACCGGTTGGCAGGTACGTGGTCGTGGAACAGACTCTGCGCGGTGTGCAGGACGTCGGTCTTCTCAAGGGCGAAGTCGTCTCTCAATCGTCGAAGCATATACTCGAAATTTCGTGGGCTGGGCTTATATGATTCGACGTCCTGCGCCGTATACACGGCATCAAAAGCGACCTGTAGCCGCGTGTTGCTCGCGCGAAACGAAATGCGGTCAACGTTTGAGAGAATAACCAGCTTGTAGTGCTTCTTTAGGTACTGCAGTGCGTTAACGGAATCTGAAAACTCTGGCCAGTCTGGGATGGAGGCGCCGAAGGTGTTGGCCTCCTCGTTGGTCACCGCAACACCCCAAGTTCGCGCGATACGCTTGTACACAATGGACAGTAGCTGCGAATACGGCGTCGCGGGTGTCTCGTCCTCTTGCGCGGATTCGTTTTGCGCAAAGATATCGAGAATTTGGTCGCGCGACGGCTTGATATCAGCCTTTTTGACGAGCGGCTGCAACCCGCCCAGGATCCCCGTTTCCCAATCGATGAGCGTTCCGTAGCAGTCAAAGGTCAACGCTTTGAAATCCGTTAGCTTCATAGTGGTTTCAAGTAAAGCAGCACGTGAATTACGCTTTATTAGATGTCCCAAGTACCAGACCTGATCTTAGCCTGTTCAGCATGCAACAGCTGAAGGTTGGCATTGTGCCCGGCGCGCCCGATGCGATAAAACGTGATGCAGAATATCGATATCGCGAGCAACACCACAATCATCGGCACATAAGTCAGCGCGAGATGCCGCAGAACCTGCGGCGGCACCAGCCCCGGCCGCGCGGCTTCGGGAAATTTGACCCACGCCAGGATCAAGCCGCCGGCAAATATCCCGAGGCCCGACACACACTTTTGCACGAAGAAGGCGGCCGCGAAGTACAGCCCCTCGGTTCTCTGATGCGTACGAATCTCGTTTTCTTCCACCGTGTCAGCCAGCATGGAGGTCACGAGGGCGCCGGCTGCCACCGTCATGGTGCCGAGCACCAGGGTAAATAGCAGCAGTATGGGCATCAACGCGGGCGATGAATTGCCGACGAACCAGCCGCAAAGGCGCAGGATGATTGGAGTTGGCGCGAGCACCAGCGTAATGAGGGAAACCCAGATGGCGCCGCGCTTCTTATCCAGCCGCTTGGTGATTAGCGGAGCCACGCCTAAGGCTGCACCGGCTGAGATCAAGGCCGAGAGCAGCAGCAAGGAAATCTGGTCGGCCGACAATTCCCAGAAATAGGTATAGAAGTACAAGCTGAGCGTGGCCACCAGTCCGAAGGCCATGGCCGAAAAAAACCCGCAGGCGATCATGGCCAGAAATGGGCGGTTGGCGAGCGCAGCGCGAATCTCACGCGCCTCTTGCGACAGGTTGAAGGTGCGCTTCGGCTGAGCTAAGCGCAGGTACGGGATGTAGTGGTGTGTGCCGGCGGTTGAGATCAAAATCGAGGCGAACATGAGGATGGCCGCGGCAATGGAATAGCCGTGGTAACCCGCACGGTTCAGCAATCCGACTGCTTGTTGCGCCGTCGGGCGCAAGTACACCGACAGCGCAACGACGCCCATGAGCACGGCGCCGACATAACCGAAAAAGAATCGATAAGCCACCAATGAGGTGCGCTGATCGTAGTCTTCGGTCAACTCCGCAAGCAGAGCGGCGCTGGGAACCTCATAAAGGGCAATCAGCATGCGCACGATGATTGCCGTGATCAACAGGTACCAGAAGAGCGTCCCATGTCCGAGAGAGGCCGGAGGATTCCACAGCAAATAGTAAAAAACTGCGCACGGCAGCGCCGATGCATACATGAAGGGATGGCGCCGGCCGAAACGGGAATGAAAGCGATCCGACACATGCCCGATCAAAGGATCGATGAATCCGTCGATGACGAGCGCAATCATGATGGCCAAACCGACCAGCTGCGCCGGCAGCCCGAGGAGCTGATTGTAGAAAATCAGCAGCAGGAAATTGAAGCCGTTGTCCTTGATGCCGTAGGCAACGGTGCCAAATCCATACACCAGTTTGGTGCGAAAGCCGATTGAGCTAATGGCCATGCAACTTACCCCACCAACCGATGCCTGGCGACTTATAATTCTGCTGGGTGGCTCAGTATACAGAGCTGGTCGGCTGCTTCTTTGGGGGAACCATGGCGCTCACAACATCGAAGTTTCGTGAGGATTTCGAGCTGGGGTCGTGCACAGGCGGCCCGCCGCTCGAGTCGCCGCCGCTTGCCGCGGCCATGTTGATGACACATGCCGCGTTCGTTGAGCCGGAGCGCCAGATCGCCATTTTTGATGCCATCGCTAACGCATGGTTGGATGTGAACGATGCATCTGCACGCGCGGCATCGTTGCGCCAGCTGCCGTGGCTCAAGCAAGCAAACGTACCCTCAAGCGAATGGACGCCGCCGCGGGCCGTCTGGGATGCCTTTTGGGGTGTCGTCGATGCAGAACCCGCCGCGCCTCAAGGCAATGCGCCTAAGGATCAGGCGCTCGACTTCACCGGCCGCGTCGTCGCCATCGGCAGGCACTATGACGCAGAGTTATTGATGCGTTGCGAACGCGCCCATTATCTACACGAGGATGTCCGTAAACTTCTCGGACTGCCGGAAGTGCGTATGACCACCAACGACTTGCGCAACTGGCCGAAGGACAGTCTCGGCACCAATCTGCTCGATATGCTGACCGCCAAGGGCTACGACCTGGAAGTGATCAATCCGGACGATGTCATGCTGCCTGCTGTTTTCGCAGCACAGAATCGAACCAACCGCCGCATCCTGCAGCTGCACGATGTATGGCATTTGTTTGCGGGCTTCGGTTTCACGGCCCAGGGCGAGGTCGCGATTTCTGGATTTCAACTGGCGCAATTCGGACAGAACTATTCAACGCGCTTTCTTGCCGCCACCACCACCATGATGTGCCTGCGTCCACTGGTCGACATCGATCAATTCATCGCGCTCATTTCAGAAGGCTGGCGCCATGGCCGCCGCGCGCCGCCACTGATGTCGGTCGAGTGGCATAAATTACTCGGCCGCTCGATCAGGGATCTGCGCGCCGAAATGCACGTCGCGCCGTTTAAAAGCCGCACGCCCGAACTCTTGAATTTCTAAGCGGCGGGGCTTCAAGGCAGCCTTACGTGCAAAAGGCAAGCGACAGTCCTTCCACCCGACCTGGCGATGCGCCTTATGATGCACGGCCCTTGCTGGTGTACGACGCTGACTGCGCGTTTTGCGTCTTCTGGGCGCGTTATTGGCAGAAGCTCACGGCCGATGCGGTCCATTACCGGCCCTATCAGGACGTGGCCGCGCACCACCCTGAGATTCCGCTGGCGGACTTTCAACGCGCTGTGCAATACATTCCACCCGAGGGACGCGGCGCGAGTGCCGCGGAGGCAAGCTTCCTGACCTTAAGCCACGCGCGCGGCAAGGGATTCTGGCTTGGCCTTTATAGAAAGCTTCCCGGATTCGCGGCAATCTCGGAACTGATTTATGCCTTCATCGCCGCGCACCGTGCGGCCTTCTATCGCATCAGCTTGTTTCTGTGGGGCAGGGACTACGGGCCGCCGCGCCACGATCTCGTCTCGTTCCTATTTCTGCGCCTGTTGGGGCTGATCTACCTGGCCGCCTTCACGTCCTTTGGCGTGCAGGCCCTGGGGCTGATCGGCAGCCATGGCATCCTGCCACTGGCCGAATTGGTCGAGGCCATCGGCGGCCGGGCAGGCACGGAGCGTTTCTTTGTGATGCCCATGCTGTTCTGGATCAGCGCCAGCGATTTTGCGATTCAGGCAGTGTGCTGGGCTGGCGCGGGTTTTTCCCTGCTACTGATCTTCAATGTGCTGCCGCGCCTAAGCCTGTTTCTGCTGTATGTGCTGTATCTGTCGCTGCTGTATGGCGGACAGACATTCATGTCCTTCCAATGGGACACGTTTCTGCTGGAGACCGGATTTCTTGCCTTGCTGATGAGTTTCGCTCAGACGCCGGGCATCTGGCTGCTGCGCTGGTTGCTGTTTCGCTTCATGTTCATGTCGGGTATGGTCAAGCTGCTGAGCGCCGATCCGAACTGGTGGAACCTGTCGGCGCTGCAATATCATTTTTTCACGCAGCCCTTGCCCACGCCGCTGGCCTGGTACGCCGCGCAATTGACGCCGTCCGCGTTGAGGCTCGCCACCGGCGGCTTGTTTCTCGTCGAGCTGGTGCTGCCATTTCTGATTTTCTGCCCGCGACGGCTGCGTTTCTTGGCCTCGTTCGGCATCATGCTGCTGCAGAGCTGTATTCTGATCACCGGCAATTACAACTGGTTTAATCTTCAGACCTTGTTGCTGTGTTTGCTGTTGTTTGATGATGCGGCCCTGCAGAAGATTCTGCCGCAACGCCTCAAGATTCTGTCGGCCACGCAACAGCAGGCGCCAAAAACCGTGTCGCGACTCGTTGGCGCATTGGGGCTGCTGCTGGTGTTCTTAAGCCTGGTGCAGATGGATGTACGTTTCGGCGGCAGCCCGCCGGAAGCGATGCGCGAAATTGATCAACTGATCGAGCCGTTGCGTCTGGTGAGCAGTTACGGTTTGTTCGCCGTCATGACGACACAGCGCGAGGAAATCGTCATCGAGGGCTCGCAAGACGGCGTCGAATGGCGAGAGTACGAATTTCGCTACAAACCGGGCGATGTGGAGCGGCGCCCACGCTGGAACATCCCACACCAGCCGCGACTGGACTGGCAGATGTGGTTCGCCGCGCTCGATGACCCACGGAATGTAAGATGGTTTCCGCGCTTTCTCGAAAGGCTGCTCGAAAACGAACCCGCCGTGACAGCCTTGCTGGAAAAGAATCCCTTCGCTGACCAGCGACCGCAATATATTCGCGCACAGTTCTACGACTACACCTTTGCCGGCGACGAGGAAAAATCCCACGGCCTCTGGTGGCGGCGACGGGCGGTGGGGCTGTACTTTCCGGTGGTGCGTCTCAAGGTAAAATAAAGGATCGGAGGAGGACCCATGAATTCACCGAAGCTGAAATGCATCATAGCGTTGCTGGTTGCGCTCGCGGGTTGTTTGAAGGGGGAGGGTGCCGCCTTCGGGGAGGCGGGGGTGGCGGCCGATGAAATCCGCGGCACCGTCAAGAGCGCGCACGGCGCGGAAGCCGGCGTGTGGGTCATCGCCGAGACGCAGGATTTTCAAACACGCTTCGCCAAAATCGTCGTCACCGACGAGGCGGGCCGCTATCTCATTCCGGAACTTCCCAAGGCGAAGTACCGCGTCTGGGTACGGGGCTATGGCCTGGCGGACTCGCCGAAAACCGATGCAATTCCGGGCCGCGCTTTAAACCTCACGGCGCTCGCGGCGCCGGATGCGGCCACGGCCGCCAAAGCCTATCCGGCTGCTTACTGGTACGCGATGATGAAAATTCCCGAGGAGGCGCAGGTGGCGACGCTCGCGGGCGGCCGCAATGGCTATCTAATGTGGATGAAGAACATGGGCTGCGTCGGTTGCCATCAACTGGGAAACTTGGCGACGCGCACGATCCCGAAGTCGTTAGGGTCGTCCAAGACATCGGAGGAGGCGTGGCTGCGACGCCTGCAATCCGGTCAAGCGGGCGGCCAGATGATCAACATCGCGCAAGGGACCCTTGCCGGGATTCCGATTCACTATTTGGCGGATTGGACCGATCGTATCGCCGCCGGCGAAATACCGGCAGCGCAGCCGAAGCGTCCGAGCGGCATTGAGCGCAACATCGTCGCCACGGTGCGCGACTGGTCAGACGGCAAGGCGTACTTGCACGATCTGTCGGGAACCGACCGGCGTAATCCGAGCATCAATGCCAATGGATTGTTATACGGCGCTCCAGAGCTGAGCACAGACAATTTCCCGACACTCGATCCGCAGCACAATACCGCCACCACGTTCAAGGCCCTGGTGCGCGACGCCGATACACCGACGACCCACGACGATCCGGTGATACAGCCCTCGCCCTACTGGGGCGAGGAGCGAATCTGGGACAGCAGGGCGGTTGCGCACAATCCGATGCTGGATCGATCCGGCCGCGTCTGGTACACCGCGCGGATTCGCGCGGCGGCAAACCCCGCGTTTTGCAAGCAAGGCTCCACGCATCCTTCCGCGATTGCGTTTCCCCTCAACACATCCGATCGCCAACTGGCGATGTACGAGCCGAAAAGCGGCAAGTACATTTTCGTCGATACCTGCTTCGGTACGCATCATCTGCAATTCGCGGAAGATGCGAACGATACTCTGTGGACCAGCGGTGGACGGGACGTGGTGGGCTGGCTGGATTCGAAGAAATTCCTTTCGACGGGCGATGCAGCGGCTTCGCAAGGCTGGGCGCCGCTCGTGCTCGATACCAATGGCAACGGCAAGCTCGATGCCTGGACCGAACCCGGTCAACCGGCAAATCCGAGCAGCGACCAACGATTGGCGGCGAGCTTCTACGCCGTCATGCCAAATCCCGCCGACGGCAGCGTCTGGGGCTCGGTCGCGTTTCGTTATCCGGGCGCGCTGATTCGCTTCGATCCCCGGACTCGGCTCAGCGAAATCTACAATGTGCCGGCGCCCGGATTCGGTGTGCGGGGTGCCGACATCGATCGCAACGGCGTGGTGTGGGTCTCCTTGGCGAGCGGAGATTTGGGACAATTCGATCGGCGCAAATGCAAGGGTCCGCTCAACGGGCCGACCGCAACGGGCGATCACTGTCCCGAAGGCTGGAGTTTTCACCGCCTGCCCGGGCCAGGATTTGTGAATGTGCCACAGATGAGCGTCGAATCGAGCTATTACACCTGGGTCGATCAACACAACACGCTGGGGTTGGGCGCGAACGTGCCCATCGCGACGGGCAATCTATCTGACGGAGTGCACGCGCTGGTTGACGGTAAGTTCGTGACGCTGCGCATTCCCTATCCGCTGGGTTTCTATGCCAAGGGTCTCGATGGCCGCATCGATGATGCTGCCGGGGGCTGGAAGGGCCGCGGCCTCTGGATTACGAGCGGCGATCGCACGCCGTGGCACAAGGAAGGCGGCAAGGGCATGAAGCCGCTGGTGGTGCACTTTCAAGTACGCCCCTCGCCGCTGGCCAACTGAGGCGAAGGCTACGTGTGAAACAGGCCGACGAGTACACGAAAGGGGATCTGCAATCGGCGCTCGACCTGCGCACTGTGGCTGACGCCGCAGAGGCACCAGTTGCAGAAGTGCTCGCAGTTATTGGTCAGCAGGCGATAGTCATTCTCGCCGATGCGCGAGCGGGCGCGCCGTACGATCTCTTCGGCCGAATACGGTGACCGGTCGTGATCGACGATCTGCACTGGGCGACCGACGGCAAATCGAGATAACGACACCTCTTCGACCGGGCCGCATTGCCAGAACCCGGACAGGCCCGAGTAATGCACCACGCGACAGTGGCCGACATACAAACCATGGTGAGTGTACCCCCGGCGCGAAGTCATCAGATGGGCGCCGAGAGGAGGTTCCCGTTTGAGTCCGGGTGGCCATCTCGGGTCAACACCGGTGCCGTCATCGGTCATGTTTGGCATATCGCGCACCTGCGCTGGCGACGTCAATCTGCTGCGGTTTTCGAGTCGTCCGAGGTGGCTGCTCCGGTCGCGGCCACACCGATCGTTGCGTGGAGCGGTTGCTCGAATGTGAAACCGTCTGCGATCACGCTAAAAATAGACACCGTGATCAGGACCGCTGCGACGAATGCAAACATACGCATGCCATTCATGAGGATTTCCTTGAGTAGAGATTGCTGTCGATGTTGGCTTCAATCTACTGACTGCCTGTTGAAGGCTTGTTTCGAAGAGGCGCGCGCTCATTTCAGGTGAAATGCGCCTGAGTGCGCTGCGGGAAGGCAGGGCGTATATCGGCCGGGAGGTCGTGGTCGAACGGTACGACGGTACGCGTGTTTTTGGGGAAGCGTATTGACGGTTACGGAGTACGGCAGACCTTCATGCGACCACCGTTGTAGACAGATCGACGCCCAACAACTTGGCAAATTCATTTGCTGCAACTGGCGTTTGAAAGTAATAGCCCTGTCCTTCCGCGCAGCCTTGGCCTTGCAGGGCGATAAATTGCGCCCGTGTTTCCACGCCCTCTGCGATGACATGCAGATGGAAACTGCGGCCCAGATTAATGACCGCACTCACGATTTTGGCGTCATCGGCATTCGTGCAAAGGCCCTGCACAAAAGACCTGTCAATTTTCAGCGCGTCGATCGGAAACCGCCGCAAATAGCTCAAACTGGAATACCCTGTGCCGAAATCATCCAGAGTGAGCTTAATTCCCATATCCTTGAGCTCGCGCAGCACTTCTATGGTGGATTGAGGATCTTGCATGAGCGCGGTCTCGGTTAATTCGAACTCGAGATATGAGGCTTGCAATCCTGTCTCCTGTAAAATGGCGCGAACATGTTCGACGAATTGTTTCGAGCGCAGCTCCACTGCAGAGATGTTAATTGCAACGGGGATGGGAGCGAGCTTTGCATCGAGCCAAGCCCGTCTTTGCAAGCATGCCTCACGTAGCACCCACCGGCCAATTGGGACTATGTAGCCGGATTGTTCCGCAATCGGTATGAAGTCTTTGGGGAGGGCGACTTCTCGACCCGGCGGGTGCCAGCGAATGAGTGCTTCCGCGCCGGTGAGTGCCTCGGTCACCAAATCGATTTTGCCCTGGTAATGCAGTTCGAACTCGCGCTGCTCCAGGGCGTGACGTAGACCGCTTTCAAGGGATTGCCGCTCCTGAGCGTGCTCATTCATACTCGCCTTGAAGAACTGGTAGTTGTTGCGTCCACTATGCTTCGCATTCAACATCGCAATGTCGGCGCTCTTGACGAGCGTCTCTGCATCGGTACCGTCATCCGGATAGATGCCAATTCCCGCGCTCGCCGTGATTTCCAGACTGTGCTCCTCCAATTGGTGAGGCATTCCAACGACGGTAAGGATCTTTTGCGCGATGAGTGCGGCGTCTTCCGCCTGCGTTATGGACGACAGCAAGATCACGAATTCATCTCCGCCTTGTCGGCTAACAGTGTCCGAGCTTTGCACACTGTCAACCATCCGACCTGCGACCGACAGCAGGAGTTTGTCGCCGACCTTTTGACCGAGTGAGTCATTGACGTGTTTGAAGCGATCTAGGTCAATGCATAGAACCGCTAGCTTTTGCTGATGGTGCTCGGCCACGGAGATTGCTTGAGACAGGCGATCATTGAGAAGCAGGCGGTTTGGCAGATCAGTCAGATAGTCATGCCGCGCCAAGTGCGACATTTTCGCCGATACCGCTTGCGCCTGAGTTACATCGTGAAAGACCATGACGGCGCCGGTCACACTCCCTCTTCGGTCATGGATGGGCGCGACGGAATCTTCGATGGCGGACTCGGTTCCGTCGCGCCGGACCAATTTGCAACCGAGGGCCAGCTTCGCAGGTTTGTTTTTCTGTATGACCAACATCATGGGATTGACCACACGAGTGCCAGTGGCAACGTCAACAATTCTAAATACTTCTTCAAACGGCCGTCCGAGCGCGTCTTCAGCTGACCAACCGGTCATTGCTCGGGCGATGGGATTTAAGAAAGTGACCTTACCCGCGATGTCAGTACTCACCACCGCGTCACCGATTGAGTTCAAGGTCACCTGCGCGCGCTCTTTTTCTCTGAACAAGGCCTCGACGTTGGAGGTGCGCTCGATCATGTTGTGCACGGCCTTCGGCAACAGATAACCATCGAAATCGTCGTCAAGAAGGTAGTCTTGCGCCCCTCGCTTCACAGAGAGCCTGGCCGAATCCTCCCGCGTCAAGCTGCTCAGGACGAGGATGGGGGTTTCCGGTGAGGCGAGGAACAGCGTGTCGAAGGTTTCGATTCCCGCGCTATCGGGCAGAAACAGATTTACCAAAACTGCGGCGATACGCTCGGCGCTCCGTTTGCGCAAGCGCCGTACACCGTCGCCGCACCGCTTCACCCATTCAACTATGAAACGCCCATCAAGCGAGTTGAGAAGTAAATTTCTGATGATCTGCGCTTTAGCGGCGTCGTCATGGATAAGCAATACAATCTGTGGCATAGCACCATCCTCTGGCACAGTCTGTAGTAAGGGCGCTTGCCGATATGCCGTCTGTCTGCCAGCCCACATTCCAGCTGGTTTTGTCGGACGCTTCGCGCGTGCTGAGCTGCACAGACGAGGAACAGAGCAGTAGGTCTCTCTAGTTGCGAGCCCAGCTCGGGGCGCGCTTCGCAATGAATGCGGAGACGCCTTCTTGCGCAATGTCGTCCATCATGTTGCACGCCATCGTCTGTGCGGCGAGTTGGTAGGCAGGTTCGACGCCTAGCTCGATCTGGCGATAGAACAACGCCTTGCCCATCGCAATCACCGACGGCGGCTTGGCCCCGATCGCAGCCGCCAGCTTGGCGATTTCCATATCGAGGCAATCCGCTGCCACGCAATGATTGATCAATCCCCGCTGTACCGCAGTGGCCGCGTCGATGGTCTCTCCCGTGACCAGCATTTCGAACGCGGCCTTGCGGCCCAAGTTGCGGGTGATCGCGACGGACGGTGTGGCGCAGAATAAACCTACGTTGACGCCGGAGACGGCAAAACGCGCATCGTCCGCAGCGATCGCGAGGTCGCAAGTGGCCACGAGCTGACAACCGGCAGCGGTCGCAATGCCATGTACGCGTGCAATCACCGGTTGCGGCAGCGTCTGAATCCGCATCATCAAGCGGCTGCAGTCGTCGAATAGTCGCTGGTAGTTCTCCAGGCTCGGGTTGGTCTTCATCTGTTTCAGGTCATGACCTGCACAAAACGCCTTGCCGGCACCGCCCAGTACCACGACGCGCACCGACGTATCGGCGGCAAGCGCTTCAAGAGCGCCATGCAGGGCCGCCAACATCTGCTCGGACAGCACATTGTACTGGCCGGGACGATTGAGGGTCAGGAACGCGACCCCTTTCGCGACCCGCTGTAACACGAAGGGCTCCAAATCGGTCGCAGCGCTTGATGCATTCATTGTAGCCTCCATTCGACCTTGCCTAAAATCAGCAGTATGACTGTGAAAAACGCCAGTGGCTGAGTCGAGCCGATTTGGTGCAATGCACCATATACCACCGTTGCAATTGATCTGGAAATATCAAATACTTGATATGCCAGATATCTGCATTGAAAAAAACCTGGCCCCACGTCGGTAGTGTAGCGATCGACTTTGAGTTGGAGTCGATCGGTTCGTGGGCGCATGAGAAACATAATTCGGGGATCACATCGCGTGATTGGCTGGCGCCTCCTTTCGTTTCTTCTTGGGTCTCCGCGCCCGTTCCCATCACGTGTTCACTCATCGACCCGGCCGGGAAACTGGTCGGCAAACGTTCGGAAAGCAATTAGGGGAATTATCATGAAAAGAATGAAAGGCACGCATTTGACGCGCTTGCGCTGGAAGCGCGTCGTCGGCGCCAGCTTGTCTCTGGTCGTCGCAGCAGGTACCGCATGGTCCGCAAACGATCTCGATACGCCAAATCCACGGGGCACCACCAATCGAGACGGCTCGAACACCTTTAATACGGAATGGCTCGGCCACAACGACCTGCAAGGCCGCACCGTTTACCAGACGACCGTCCATACCCAAGGCAGTCTGGTGATCGCGTATGCGGGGCACTTCGCTGGAACGATGTTGAATCCCATGAACGGGTTGCTGGAACAGAACGGCACATCCATCGTCGACGTGACCGATCCCTACCATCCGAAGTACCTCAAGCACCTCCCCAGTAGCACCAGTACCGGCGGCGGTTCACGCATGGCGAAGCTGTGCGACGGTAATGTTTTGCCGCAGGGTTTGAAAGGCCATACGTATCTGCTGCGCGATAACGGTGCCAAATCTCAGGAAGTGTGGGATGTCACCGTTCCGGCTGACCCGACGCTGGTCTCAACACCGCTAACCGGTCAGGATGTCACCCACCGCAATTGGTGGGACTGCTCGACGGGCATTGCCTACATCGTTGGGGGCGCCACGAAAGCGAGTGACCCCGCCTTCGACGGCTGGAACGCCAATAGCAGCCCGAATCAGCACCTCAAGATCTATGACCTCAGTAATCCGGCGAAGCCGAAATACATCATGGACTTCGGTTATCCGGGTCAGAATCCGGGCTCGAGCTTCGTCATGCCGGGAACCACGAATGTCGTGCCGCCGGGCGTGCACGGTCCGATCGTGGTTAGCACTTTCAAAGGCCAGGCCGTCAACCGGTTGTACATGCCCTACGGCGTCGGCTCCAACGGCATCATCCAGATCAACGATCTCACCAAGGTCCTGCCGCCACCCTATGGCACCGGCGTCTACGCGAACGTGAAACAGCCCAACGACGCCGAGCTGCTGCAAGGCCAGATCGGTGTCATCTATATGCCGGGCGCTGAGGGCGGCCACTCGGCCATGCCGCTCTACGGCATCAAATTGCAGCAGTACCAAAATTTCACGAACAACAACGTTCGCGACATCATGGCCGTGAGTTCCGAGGAGACCGACAACCGCTGCACGGGATCGCCGCACCTGATGTACCTGCTTGATATTACAAACAAGATCGGTCAGGGCGGCAACACCAGTGCGGAACAACATCCCTGGCCCATCTCGACGGTGACGGTCGATGACTTCTCCGGTCGTCCGAACTTCTGTTCGCGCGGTACGCGATTTGGCGTTCACTCGCCGGCCGAGAATTTCGAAGATCCCTCCTACGCTCGACTGCTCACCAGCGCTTGGTTCGACGCCGGCATACGCGTGACCGACATCCGCGATCCCTATCATCCGAAGGAAGTGGCGCACTTCATCGCGCCGATCAATAGCTTCACGCAACCCAGCTCCGCGGTGATCAATGGCGTCACAGTTACGGCGTTGGACGTGTCCTGCGACAACACCGACGTCGACAATCGCGGACTGCGCTACTGCGGCGATCGAGTGGGCGGAGGACTCGACATCGTGCGGTTGACCGGCGAAGCGCAGGAAATTCAGGGCGGCGGCGACGACGACTACGGCGGCGACAGAGGCCGCGATTGAAGCGACTGTCGATCCCGCAACGAAAGAGCGGCGCCCATTGGTTGGGCGCCGCTCTCATTTGTGCCGCATTTCCCGCCGCGGCGGCTGAGCAGTTCACCGTGATTTCGTTCGGCCGGGCCGATCGTGCAGCGCTTGCCGCCGCGTATATTGAGCCCTTCGCCAAAGCGAGGGGCATTGCCGTGCAATCATTGTCCTATGACGGCCAAGTCACTGAACTCACTCAAATGGTGAGTGCCGGTGCACCGGTGTGGGATGTGATGCAGGTTGAGTCACGGACGCTGCAACAAGGCTGCCGGCAAGGGCTGTTCGAAAAGCTCGATCCGGCGCGCGTTCCACCTGCCGCGGATCTCATTCCCGGCGCGCTGTCGGAGTGCGGCGTGGGGATTTTCACGTGGGCGCAGGCACTGGTCTATTCCGGCCAACTCCGCGAAGCGCCGCGGTCTTGGGCCGACTTCTGGGATATCCGTAAATACCCGGGCAAGCGGGGCCTGCGGCGCAGTGCCAAATATACGCTGGAGATCGCTCTGATGGCCGACGGTGTCGAGCCCAAGAACGTGTACGCGACGCTGTCGACCGAAGCGGGGGTGGCGCGCGCCTTCCGCAAGCTTGAGCAGATCCGCAAGGACACGGTGTGGTGGGAGGCCGCCCCGCAACCGAGCGAGCTCATTGCGGCCGGCATTGTGAATATGAGCTCCGGCTACACGCTATGGTTTGACCCCGAGCAGGAACGCAACCGTCATACACGAATAGTCTGGCGCCAAAGCCTCTACGACATCGACAGTTGGGCTATTCCTAAGGGCACACCCAAGCGAGATGAGGCTTATCGCTTCATTGCCTTCGCAAGTTCGCCTGAGCGACAGAAAGCGCTGTCCGAGCAACTCACCTACGGCCCGACCAACCGCAACGCAGTCGAACTGCTGCCGGCGCGCCTCGCCGTCAATCTGCCTTCCTCGACACCCAATCTTACCGGTGCGCTGCGCATCGACACCGCATTCTGGATCGAACACGGCGACGCGCTGGAACGTCGCTTCAATGCCTGGGCGCCCGCCATTTGTCGGCAGCAAGACGACGAAGACGATGATGACTACTTCGACCTGCCGGTCTGTCAGGATCTGCGGGGAAATATGCGTGTCAAGCAGGGACCGGTCAGTGCGAGCCGCATCGGTGAGCCCGGTGTTCCAAACCAGGTGTCACGAACCGTCACCATGACCATGAGCGATACCATGCGGTTCACGCCCGACCGCATCGAGGTCCACAAGGGAGAGACCATCCGCTTCGTGTTGCAAAACGACGGCAAGTTGCGCCATGAACTCGTCTTGGGCGAGCCGGAGGCGCTGCGTCGACACGCGGCCATGATGCAGATGATGCCCGACATGCAGCACAGCGGACCCAACATGGCGAGCCTGGCGCCCGGCGAGCATGGCCAATTGATCTGGAAATTCACGCGCGCCGGGGTGGTAACCTTTGCTTGCTTGCAACCTGGGCACCTTGATGCCGGCATGCGCGGATCGGTTGGAGTTCAGTGAGGCTTGCCTCGGTCAAAGTCGTACTGGCGTTGAATTGGCGAATCACTGCCCCGCTGCTGGGCGGCTTTCGGCCGACATTGGCGGGGCGCGCGAGGCTCCTTCAATTGGCGGAATCGATCGCTCCTTCCGGAGCACCGCGCTTCAGCACATCGGGCAGTGTTTTGCCGCTCTCGGTAAACGAGAGGGATACCGAATTGAGGCAGTGCCGCTCACCAGTGGGACGCGGGCCGTCGGGAAATACGTGGCCGAGATGGCTGCCGCAACGCGCGCAAACTTCCTCCACGCGAATCATGCCGTAGCTGCTGTCCCGAATGCGCCTGATGTGGGATTCATCGTAGGGTTTGAAGAAGCTCGGCCAGCCGGTGCCCGAGTCGAACTTCGCGCTCGACCGAAATAGGGGCAGACCGCAGAATCGGCAGGTGTAGGTACCGTCTTTCTTGTTGTCGAGGAACACGCCGCAAAACGCCGCTTCAGTGCCATGTTGCAGCAGTACTCGACGCTCGTCGGCGTTCAGTCCAGCGGCGATCTCGCCGCGCTGGGCCTCGTTGGGGGGAGTCAAGTCAAATGCCGTCATGCGCGTCCTCCTGATTTCATGCCGCGGCCCGGACCTCCTACGGAGGCAACCTCGGAAGCTTCTTGGCGTCCTTGGGAACCGGGTACTGCGCTGCGTTGAGCTGCATGCCAAGAAAGGTGTAGTAACCCACGATTCCGGTCAGGTCGACCACCCCCTTGGTGCCGAAGCGCGACTTGGCGCGTTCAAACGTCGCATTGGATACCTGCTTGTTCTTCAGCAACTCCATCGAGTATTCGTACACGGTTTCCTCGTCAGGATTCATGGCCGTCGGGCGTCGGCCCTCGGCGATGGCGTCGGTGATTTCTTGCCGAATGCCGGCCTTCAGCGCGATCGGATAGTGGACGAACCATTCGTAGTCCTGGGTCCATTCCCGGGCCGTAACCAGGATTGCAAGCTCACTGAGCGTATTGCCGATGGCCGATTTGTAGCGCAGGTAGTCGCCCATCGCACGTGCTTGCGACATCACCTCGGGGCTGTGCATCAACGGCTCGAAGGGCCCGAATACCGGAACTTTGCGTGCCGCCTCGAAGTCGGCCGCCGCCCGTTTCTGCTCCGGCGTGTACTGCGCCGGAGGGATTGTCGGCAGCCTCTCCTCGGCGTGGGCCGCAGAAGCGGCGAGGGCCAAGAGTACCGTCAGACTTAAGCAAAGTAAGTGCATGCGTGCGACCCGTTTGGATTGACTTGAGGCGGCTATTTTTGCTCCGCGTAAATCTTGACCAGCCGATACAAGAACTCGCGGCCTTCGAGCAGCGACTTCACGCCGACGTATTCATTGAGACCATGAATATTGCCGAGGTCCGGACCCATGAACACTGGTTCGACGCCAAAGGTTGGAATACCGACGGCATTGGTAAACTCGCCATCAGTGGCGCCTGCCTGCAGGATCGGCAGTACGGGCACACCGGGCCAAAACTCAGCAGTCAACTTCTCGATGGGGGCCATGACCTCCGGTGTTAGCGGCGGCGGCGAAGCGGTGGGTCCGCGCGTCTCAGCGGAGGAGATCTTGACCGCCGGGTCCGCTACCAGCTCTTCGAGCTTCGCGCGCACCGTCTCCGCGGTGACGCCGGGAAAGATCCGGCAATTGATGTTCGCCCGCGCGCGCTGCGGCAGGGCGTTCGTTGCGTGTCCAGCGTCGAGCATGGTCGCGACGCAGGTCGTGCGCAGCGTTGCATTCCAGCTCGGATCCTTGGCGGAGACGAGCGCGAGCGCCTGCGTATCGTTAGAGTTTTTCAGAAACGCGTTCATGGCATTCGCGACGTCAGTGTCGCCCTTGGCTGCTAGAATCTTGGCCATGCCGGTGAAGTACGCCCTATTGCCGTCGGTGAACTGTGCGGGAAACTCATAGGCGCTAATGCGAGTGACCGCTGCGGCCAGATGATAGATCGCGTTGTCCTTCACCGGCCTTGAGCTATGGCCGCCCTTGTTGGTGACTTCGAGCCGGTAATTCTGCGGAAATTTTTCGCCGGCTTCGACTTCGAGTGCAATTCGATGACCGCTCGCATCAAGCTCCCCATCGGCGCCCTCGTTGAGGGCGAATGCGGCGTCGATGAGTTCGCGGCGGTTCTTCGTGAGCCAATCAGCGCCATTGAACGCACCTGCGGTCTCTTCACCGCATGTGAGGGCCACCTTGATCGTGCGCCGCGGCCGGTAGTTTTCGCTGCGGTAGCGAATGAGCGTGTCGACCCAGATCGCGGCCTCGGCCTTGTCGTCGCTGGCACCGCGCGCGTAGAACGAGCCATTCTCTTCGACCAATGTAAAAGGGTCTCGCGTCCAGTCCTCGCGCTTCGCTTCCACGACGTCGATGTGCGCCAGGAGCAGAATCGCTTTTAGCTTGGGATCCCGGCCGGGATAAATGGCGACCAGTCCTCCTTCCTTCGGGTGATCGGGCGCCGCAAAGGGATACAGATCGCTGTCCGGAAAGCCGGCCGCTTTCAACCGCGCGGCCAAGCGCTCGGCGGCGAGGGTGCAACTGCCGGCGGATAAAGTCGTGTTCGTCTCGACCAACTCCTTGTACAGCGCTCGAAAACGCTGCTCGCCGGCCGGTGTGTCCTGGGGTGGCACGGCAAAGGCTGAGAGTGAAGCGAAGGCGGCGGCGACGGCGAAAAGCAACTTCATGAATGACTCCGTAAGGGGTGCGCTCGGCTCACATCATCGGCGCTGTCCAGGCGCTCACCGGTACCCGTGAGCACGGTCGCGCCTTGGATCAGTACCGGCGAACTGAAGCGCGGGTGCGCGATTATAATGGGTTGCGCTTAAAGGGACATGACCTTCGATGAACACAGCAACGGATCGGTAAAGTCGACGTGTTCGCCGGCTTTTTTGCCGGGCACCGTGAAGAGACGGGCGGAGAGTGGTTTTTTCAAGCGAACGGCGAGAGTCGCCACGTCCCCAATCACGCGCGCGAGTTCCTGTGGCGATGCATCGCCCGGTACGGGCACCACGTCAAGTCCTGTGCCGCAAACGGTTGAGTAAAGCAGCAGGTCCGACAGCTTTATGCGCCCTTCAGTCACGCGGTTGGCGAGTACCGGATCCTCCAGTATCGGCAGCATCAAACCGGAATAGCCGCAGGTCTTGACGGCCACGGATTTGATGGCGGCTGTCACCGCGGCGCAGGCCTGAAGCGTGGATGCCGATCCAAAGGGTTGGCCCGTCAGGGTTTCCAAAGCAAGCCCGATGCTGCTGTCGCGACCCGGCGCCGGCGAGGTATCAATACCCAAATAATGGCGCTTGCCTTGTTCGGCGACAACTTGTGCGAGTTTTTCGACAGGGCGCAGTTCAGTATCAAGCAGGACGCGCAGCCGCTCGGACGCTTCAGTCGGATCGCCGGCACCCGTGAAGGCCTCGCGCGCCAAACCAGGCGATTCCAGTCCCACGGCCAGCGACGGCGCACCCTCGTGATAGGCGACGGGGAAGAAGGGCGTGCCGGCCGGAACGCATGCCGCGGCCGCGAAGCGGAAGTTTGCAATGCCGCCGCCGCCGGCATCGGTGAGGGCCGATATCACCTGCGCTGCCATGACCACCGCGTCGCGGTGCAGGCCGTGAACGGTGCTGGCGACCGAACCGCTGAAGCTCAACACCTTGGTCGCGCGCGCGAGCTGCAGCGCCCATGCGCCAATGGTCTCGTCTACATCGCCAACCGAAAAGACCGGGCCGATGCTGATCACCGCACCGTGAGAGGCGGCTAGCGCATCGAGCGCAACCAGCTTCGGTAGTGCATCGGCGCGCGCAGCCGCGGTCGCGCCTACCAGAAGCGGATTCAATGCGACACGGATTGTCTGGACGAGATAGCCCGCTTCTTCAAATCGCCGCCTCGCTAAGCCTAAGAAATCCAGTGCCGCCTCGACGGTGTGCGTATCGGCGAAACCGGTGATTGGCGTGCCGGCCGTCAGCGTACGGACACGAAAGTTTTTGGCGGCAGAACTTGAATTCGCCGCCGATGAAGAATGACTATCCGCCGCGATGGCGCCACCGCTGATGGCGCCGCTGCCGATGGCAGCGCCCGCGAGGATGGAGAGCGCATCGCGCCGGGAAATATTCAGTGTGCCGTGGCTGTGCCGCTCGTCCGTCACGTTGAATCCGCCAACTTGTCAAGCTGCGAAGACTTCAACAGTAAATCGACCGAGGCTCGAAGGCCGTCGCGATCTTCCTGGTCGAAGCGGGCTAATTCCGGACTATCGAGATCCAGCACGCCCAGCAGGCGCCCGTGCTGGACCAAGGGCACCACGATCTCGGAGCGCGACGCCGCGTCACAGGCAATGTGTCCGGGAAACTCATTCACGTCGGGCACAACCAAAATTTCGCGGCGCTCAGCGGCGGTCCCACAGACACCACGACCCACGGCGATGCGCACGCACGCAACCTTGCCTTGAAACGGTCCCAACACCAGCTCGCCGCCTTGCAGAAAATAAAATCCCACCCAGTTCACATCGGACAGCATCTGGTAGAGGAGCGCGCACATATTTGCCGCGTTGGCCAAGCCATTGTGTTCGCCGGAAAAAAGTCCCGCCAATTGAGTGTTCACTTCGCGATACGTAGCGGCTTTGGACTGCATGGTGAGGCCTATATCTTCAGCCGGTAGACGCGCTGGGCAGTGCCGCTGAACAACGCGGTTTTCTCATCGGCAGAGTAGCGCTTGGCCAAGACTTTGAAGGCGTTCCAGAGCACAGGATAGGTGCAGCTCCCCATATCAACCGGGAAGTTGCTTTCGAACATGCAGCGATTGACACCAAACAGTTCGATGCAAGTCTCGATGTAGGGCTTCCATTCGCCGGCCAGCTGCGTCGAGGAGGCCGCGGGAGACTTAAGAAAGGAGGGGAAATTGCAGAACGCCATCGCGAGGCCGCCGAGCTTGACCGAGACGTTCGGTAGTGCCGCGAGCTTGCGGATATTGTCCCGCCAAATCGGAAACCGCTCTTCGCGCTTGCCCTGGTAGCTGGCAATCCCCAGCGGCGTGCCGACATGATCGAGAATGACGGGGGTACCGGGAAAGGCCCGCACCAGATCGATCAATTCCGGAAGTTGCGGTTCCAAGAGCCACGCGTCGAATGAAAGGTCGAATTTCCCCAGTTGCGCGTAGCCTTCCCGGAAAGCCTTCGCCGCATACAATCCGGCGCCGACGCGAACCAGTGGACCCAGCACATTGGAATCCGCATCGTATGAGGCGCTGTGGCGAATGCCGCGGAAGCGATCGCCTCCCGCCTTGAGATGTGCCGCCAGCACATCGCTCACCACCGCACCGGCCGTGAGATCAACGTGCCCCACGATGCCGGCGCAAGCGCGGATGGGGCCATACGTACCGCTCGCGCACATCGCGGCCACGCCATTGACGAATTCAGTTTCCCCCACTGATTTGAACGCATCCGGTGCGTCGGCGCGATACATGGCCACGCACTGAACAAAGACCGTCGCGCGGATGTTGTGTCCGGTGTTGAGATCAGCCAGTAATTCCGGCAGCAGATACCGCATGGCGCGGCGGATGACCTTGTCGAAACCATGTTGCGGCACGGGTCTATTGGCAAACACCGCTTCCGGCCAATCCCATAGGTGGTGATGCGGATCGATGATCGGCAGATCAGGTTCTAAAATGGACTCGCTAGGTGCGGCGCTCGTCATGCTCATCTCCGGTACGGCTCATGATATTTTGCACGATTTTCGCTCGCTCGCGCATCAATCCTAGATCACGCACAATAGCATTTGTGGCAACATTGACTGACCAACGCCCGGATCCGGACCTGCTGCTTGCGAAGGTCAAACGGCAGCGTGCGGGCTCGCGGATTGCCGATGGCTGAGCCACTGCCCGTTGCGATTTTGATCGAGGATGAACGGCAAATCCGCCGCTTCTTGCGCACGGCGCTGGAGACGGAGGGCTGGACCGTCTACGAGGCTGAGACCCTGCGGCAGGGATTGGCGGACTCGGGAACGCGCAGGCCGGACCTCATCATTCTTGACCTAGGGTTGCCGGACGGAGACGGCGTGGAATTCCTGCACGACCTTCGCGGCTGGTCGAAGGTGCCTGTCATCGTTCTGTCGGCGAGGGTCAGCGAACAAGATAAAATCGCGGCGTTAGATGCCGGTGCGGACGACTACCTGACCAAGCCCTTCAGTGTCGGGGAACTGCTCGCCCGAGTTCGCGCCACATCGCGGCGGCGCCAGGACGCCGGCGCCGATCCGGGCGCCGTGTTCGCCTTCGGAGACGTCAAAATCGATCTTAGCCTGCGCACGGCGCACAAAGGCAACACTGCGATTCACCTGACGACGATCGAGTACCGCCTCCTCAGTCTGTTGATTGCAAATGCGGGCAAGGTGCTCACGCATCGGCAGATTCTGCGCGAAGTGTGGGGACCCGCGCATTCCGAGGATGGTCACTACGTACGCGTTTACATGGGTCACTTACGGCAAAAGCTCGAGGACGACCCCGCGCAACCCAAGCACATCCTGACCGAAACGGCGGTCGGGTATCGGTTGGTGCAAAACGCCCGTAGCTAGTCCCCGCGGCCGCTGGAGATGGCCAGCGAAATCCTACATGCTGTGCAGTCCGGCGACGACAGCTTTGAGCTACGCGAGGGCCTAGTGTGAATGAGACTGCACATACCGATGGTGCAACTTTAACCGGGTCACACGGAACCCGACGTTTTGCGCGGCGCCTTGATCAGCGTGGCGACACTGAGGTGAATATGCTGCATCAGGCGAGCCGGCATCCGTGCTGACCGATCAAGATATCTATCTATTCCGCGAAGGGACCCACGGGCGGCTGTTCGAGCACTTCGGTTCGCGCTTAAGTGCCCATGGCAGCGGCGCACATTTTGCCGTTTGGGCACCCAATGCCGCTGAGGTTTCGGTGGTAGGCGACTGGAATGGATGGAACGCAGCAGCCAACCGGCTTAGGCCTAGGTCTGATGAATCCGGTATCTGGGAGGGCACTGTCCCGGGCGTGCAACGCGGGCAGGCGTACAAATACCGAATCACGTCCCGCAATCGCGGCTACTCGGTTGAGAAGGCGGACCCGTTCAGCGTGTTCTGCGAGCTGCCACCCGCCACCGCCTCGCGGGTGTGGACGCTGGATTACACCTGGAAAGATGCCGCATGGATGAGTACGCGGGCCTCGCGCAACGGCTTGAGCGCGCCCATGTCGACGTATGAGTTGCACGTGGGATCGTGGCGCCGCAAGGACGGTAATTTTCTAAACTATCGCGAATTAGCACATGCGTTGGGAGACTATCTCACCGAGCTTGGTTTTACGCATGTCGAACTCATGCCCATTACCGAGCACCCTTTCTACGGCTCCTGGGGATATCAAACGACGGGTTATTTCGCGCCCACGGCGCGCTATGGCACACCACAGGATTTGATGTATTTCGTCGATCATCTGCACGCGCGCGGTATCGGCGTCATTCTCGACTGGGTGCCGTCGCATTTTCCCGCCGATCAACATGGATTGGCTTACTTCGACGGCACGCATCTTTATTAGCACTCAGATCCACGCCAAGGCTTTCATCCGGAGTGGAATTCCTCGATCTTCAATTTTGGGCGCAATGAAGTTCGCAGCTTTCTCCTATCCTCGGCGCTGTTCTGGTTCGAGAGATATCACATCGACGGCCTGCGCGTGGACGCAGTGGCGTCCATGCTGTATTTGGACTACGCCCGCAAGGAGGGAGAGTGGATCCCCAATCGATTTGGCGGCCGGGAAAATCTCGAGGCCATCGACTTCCTGCGCATCTTGAACCAATCGGTGTATCGGGACTACCCGGGCGTGACCATGATTGCCGAGGAGTCCACCGCGTGGCCCATGGTGTCGAGGCCCACGGACATGGGCGGTCTGGGTTTTGGCTTGAAGTGGAACATGGGCTGGATGCACGACACGCTCGCCTACTTCAAGCAGGATCCGATCCACCGCAAATACCATCACGGTGAGCTGACCTTCTCTCTGATCTACGCCTTCAACGAAAATTTCGTGCTGCCCCTGTCGCACGACGAAGTCGTCTACGGCAAGGGCTCGCTCATCGGCAAGATGCCGGGCGACGATTGGCAGATGTTCGCCAACTTGCGCGCGCTTTACGGCTACATGTGGGCGCATCCGGGCAAGAAATTGCTGTTCATGGGGGGCGAATTTGCGCAGCGCCGCGAATGGACTCACGAAGGGGAGCTCGAGTGGTGGGTGTCCGGGTTGCCGGAGCACGCGGGCGTCAAGCGCCTCATCGGCGATTTGAATCGCGTGTACGTGCGCGAATCTTCGCTGCACCAGATTGATTTTTCGCCGGACGGCTTCGAATGGGTGGATGGCGGAAACGGGGAAATGAGCATCATCGCATTCTTGAGAAAGTCGGTTGGAGGCACGCCGTTGCTCGTGGTGTGCAACTTCACGCCGGTGCCGCGCGCCAACTTTTTGATCGGTGTGCCGGCGCGCGGCATTTGGCGCGAGATCATCAACACTGATGCTCAAGACTACGGCGGCTCCGGCTGGGGGAACTTGGGCGGCGTCGAATCCGTACCCGTGGGATCGCATGGCCGCATTGAGTCGGTTAATCTCAATTTGCCACCCCTATCGACCCTCGTGCTGCGCTGGGAAGCTCGTGGCTAGCTCCAAGCGCAAAGCGCCAGCCAAAAAAAACATAACCCTTGCG
>Ga0224547_1000019_pt1 | contig 42828 bp, 31 predicted proteins | sample 714P21014metaG_FD_179908 | JGI IMG/M metagenome (GOLD analysis project Ga0224547, IMG submission 179908) | Peat soil microbial communities from Stordalen Mire, Sweden - 717 P2 10-14 | ecosystem: Environmental > Terrestrial > Soil > Wetlands > Peat | place: Sweden: Norrbotten County, Stordalen...
GCCTCTGCAAGGGAGCGGATGCAAGGCGCGCGGCGCAGGCCGTGGTTGATTCCACGGGCAAGCCGCGCAACGCCGCAGACGCCCCTTCCAGAGCCAACCCTTCGGGAGCGGACGGATTTGCCTTCATCCATCGTTGTCGCCTCCTCATTGGGATCAAACCCAACTTCGTCGGCTCCGCCTCGACTGAAGGCAAATCCGTCACGCTCGCGGCCACGGGGAATACTCAGACAGGCTCCTGAGAGCCAGGCTCCCGATCCTGCGCAGCCCTACATAGGACGCTTCGCACCGACACCGTCGGGCGATCTGCACTTAGGCTCTCTCTACACGGCGGTAGCCAGCTATCTGGACGCGCGCGCGCATGGCGGCCGCTGGCTGCTGCGCATTGAGGATCTCGATAAGCCTCGGGAAGTTTCCGGATCTGCGGCCGGGATTCTGCGCACCCTCGAACTGTTCGGCTTCGAATGGGACGGGCAGATCATTCGCCAGCATGAGCGCTCCGAGCTTTACGAGGCGGCGCTGCTTAAGCTCGCCGCGAGAAACCTGACGTTTGCGTGTTCTTGCAGCCGATTGCAATTGGAAGATGATCTGCGCTACGCGGGGACATGCCGCGAGCGCACGGCCGCTGAAGGAATGCAGACCGCGACCCGGTTGCGAATCGAGCCGGGCTACATCACTTTCACTGATCGCATTCAGGGCACCTTCCGCCAGGACGTATCCGCCGCTGTCGGGGACATTATCTTAAGGCGGCGTGATCAGATCTTCGCCTATGTGCTTGCCGTCGTGGTCGACGACGCCGCGCAGGGAATCACCCATATCGTGCGCGGCGCTGATCTCTTGGATAACACACCGCGTCAAGTTTACCTGCAGCGACTATTGGGACTCGCCGAACCGCACTATGCGCACGTACCGGTGCTCACGGAAGCGGACGACAGCAAACTGGCCAAATCGCGCCGCAGTGTGCATTTGGGCGCCGCGTCGCCGCTGCCGCAGCTGCTGGCGGTCTTTTCCATGCTGGGGTTGGACCCGCCCGCGTCGCTTCGGTCGGCGGCTATACCACAAGCCTGGGCTTGGGCGATGGCGCAATGGAGCATCCAAAAGGTGCCAAAACGTCTCAATTTGCGTGTAAATGACTAATAATCCTAGAGAAAAATGCCGGTTTGCCTTAGCGCTGCATTGCGCTATTCTTGATGTTGTAGGTCCTAATGATCAAACGTGGACTGGCACGAACCGGCATCCTCCGGTGGCGCCGGCCAACACGAGCGAGGAGCCCCATGAGCGAACCGCGAGTGATTAAGAAATATCCGAATCGACGACTCTATGACACGGTCGAAAGCCGGTACATCACGCTGGCTGATGTCAGGCGCCTGGTCCTCGAGCGGATAGAATTCATCGTCGTCGACAAGAAGAACAGTGCCGACATTACGCGCAGTATCTTGCTGCAGGTCATTGCTGAACAAGAGCACCTGACAGAGCCGATCTTGAGCCAGGAATTTATGGTCGGCGTAATTCGCTCTTACGGCACCAGTTTGCAAGGCCAGGTGAGCCCGCATTTGGAACAGAGCCTCAAGCAGCTCTTGAGCCAGCAGCCGACACCTCAGCTTCGCGAGCGGGTCAAGACCGCGCCGCCCGTAGAACCGCCCCGTCCGCGGGCAGCGCCGAATCTACTGCGCGACGGCTAGTAAGCTGCGGGCGCGCAGCGGGCTTGAAGTCAAGCCCGCCGCGCCCGAACATTTTATGCTGCGTCGACGTTGCGCATGGACAGGCGCACACGCCCCTGGCGATCCACCTCGAGTACCTTGACGCGCACGACATCGCCTTCCTTGAGCTTGTCGCCCACGCGTTCAACGCGCTCCTCGGAGATTTGCGAAATGTGCACCAAGCCATCGCGGCCGGGGAGAATGGTGACGAACGCACCGAAATCCATGAGGCGCGCGACCTTGCCTTCGTATATGCGGCCCACTTCGACGTCGGCGGTGATCAACTCGATGCGGCGCTGCGCCTCGCGGCCCGCGGCGCCCTGCACTGAAGCGATTTTCACCGTCCCGTCATTCTCGATATCGATGGAAGTGCCGGTCTCCTCGGTAATCTGCCGAATCACCGCACCGCCCTTGCCGATCACATCGCGGATCTTCTCCGGATCGATTTTCAGCGTGATGATGGTCGGCGCCCACTCGGACATGTTCTCGCGCGGCTTGGAGAGCACTTTGTTCATCTCGCCCAAGATGTGCAAGCGGCCGTCGCGCGCCTGGTCCAACGCCACTTTCATGATCTCGCGCGTAATGCTCGTGATCTTGATGTCCATCTGCAGCGCAGTTATGCCGTCCTTGGTGCCGGCAACCTTGAAATCCATATCGCCTAAGTGATCTTCGTCGCCCAAAATATCCGTCAACACTTGGAATCGCGATCCTTCCTTCACCAGGCCCATCGCGACGCCGGCGACCGGCGCCTTGATCGGCACGCCTGCATCCATCAGGGCGAGGCTGGTGCCGCACACCGAGGCCATCGAGCTCGAGCCGTTCGATTCAAGAATTTCCGAGACCACGCGGATCACGTACGGGAATTTCTCGACACCCGGCATCACGGCTTTGACGCCGCGCTTTGCTAGATTGCCGTGACCGATTTCGCGCCGTTTCGGCGAGCCCATCATGCCGGTCTCGCCGACGCTGAAGGGAGGAAAGTTGTAGTGCAGCATGAACGGTTCTTTGCGCTCACCCGTGAGGCCGTCGATGATCTGCGCATCGCGTCCCGTTCCTAATGTCGTGACCACCAGGGCCTGAGTTTCACCACGTGTGAACAGCGCCGAACCGTGGGTCCGCGCCAATACGCCGGTGCGGATGTTGATGCCGCGCACCGTCTTGGTATCGCGGCCGTCGATGCGCGGCTGACCATCGAGAATCTTGCCTCGCACCAAGCGATATTCCAAGTTCGAGAACTCGGCGCCCACTTGTTCCGCAGTAAATTTGGGCGTCTCGCCCTTGGTCAACGCTTCGACTGCCGCAGTCTTGATCTCCTTGATCTTTGCGTAGCGCTGCATCTTCTCCGTGACCGTGTATGCGGCGGCGACACTCGCCTCAGCGAACGCGCTGACCGCGGACTGCAATTCCTTGTTCGGCTCCGGCGCGACCCAGGACCACTTCGGCTTGCCGGCTTCGGCGGCCAGCTCGTTGATGGCTTTGATCGCGATCTGCATCTGTTCGTGACCGAAAGTTACTGCGCCAAGCATGACTTCTTCGTTGAGGCCGTCGGCTTCCGATTCCACCATCAGCACGCCCTCCGCGGTACCGGCTACGACCAAGTCCAGCTGCGAAGTGGCGAGTTGGGTGGTGGTGGGATTCAAAACGTACTTGCGGTCGATATAGCCGACTCGCGCCGCTCCAATGGGTCCCATAAAAGGCATGCCGGAAATCGCCAGCGCCGCCGAGGCACCGATCAACGCGGCAATATCGGGATCTACTTCGGCATTCACCGAAATCACGGAAGCGACGACTTGCACGTCGTTGATGAACCCTTCCGGAAACAGCGGGCGAATCGGCCTGTCGATCAGACGCGAGGTGAGAGTTTCCTTCTCGGTGGGACGTCCTTCGCGCTTGAAAAATCCGCCGGGGATGCGGCCCGCGGCATAAGTTTTTTCCTGATAATTCACGGTGAGCGGAAAGAAGTCACGACCCGGTGTTGCCTTCTTCAGGCCCACTGCCGTGACCAAAACCACCGTCTCGTTCATGGACACGAGCACGGCGCCGTCGGCCTGTCGGGCAAGCTCGCCCGTCTCTATCGTTACCGTGTGATCACCATATTTAAAACTTTTTTTGATAGCGCTCACTAGAGCCCCTTTGCGTAATCCGAAGTGAAAAACGCAGGCGCTCATCGCCTGCAGCGGCGCCTGTTAGCGGCGTAACCCTAAGCGTTCGACCAATTGCGTGTACTTGTCGGGAGTTCTGCTCTTCAGATAGTCGAGCAGCTTGCGGCGCTGATTGACCATCTTGAGCAGTCCGCGACGCGATGCATGGTCGGCTTTGTGCGTTGTGAAATGCTGGCTCAAGCCGTTGATGCGCTCGGACAACAAGGCAATTTGAACTTCGGGGGAACCGGTGTCTTGCGCGCTGCGCTGAAATTTACCGACGACGCCCGTCTTTTCTTCACGAGTAAGTGGCATTGAAATCAAACCCTCAATCAATAACTTAGGACCTTTTAAGAAGCCGCGCATTGTACGCGTCGCGGCACCTGCTCTCAAGCACGATTCGTGACGGATGAAATAAGTCGCACCGGCTTTAAGAGGCCCGCCGGCTCGATTTCCCCTAAACCCAGAAACCCCAGGCCGGCTGCATAGATACGCACGGTACCGGGCACGGTTCCGGGGAGCTCCGTGGCGACCTTCACGGTCTGGCCCTGGCGAAACGCGCTGACCCCGCCGACCGGGAGGTCAAACCGCCGGCAGGCGCATAGAGCGGCGTCCACCGGCAGCAGGGCCTCGTGGCGCTGCATCACGGACAGGGATTCCAATGTCTCGAACGACCACTGCCGCTCAGCGGCAAACGGCGCCACCGCGATGCGGCGTAGGGCTGCCAAGTGACCGATGGTCCCCAATTGTGCCGCCAAATCTTCCGCCAGCACGCGAATGTAGGCGCCTTTCGTGCAGCGCACATCGAAAGACAGATCCGGCGCCTGCCAGTCGAGCAATTGCAGATCATGAATGACGATGGCCCGCGGTGCACGCTCCCGTGTAATGCCGGCGCGCGCATACTCATACAAAGGTTTGCCGTCCTGCTTCAGGGCGGAATGCATGGGCGGGACTTGGCTGTAATCGCGCGGAAACCCGGCCAATGCCTGCTGTAGCTGCTCCCGCGAAAACAGCGGCAAGGGGCGAGTCTCTATCACTTCGGATTCGCGATCCGCACTGGCCGTGCGCTCACCAAGACGCACCGTCACGCGGTAAGTCTTGTCGGCCTCTAACAACAGCGCGCCGAACTTGGTGGCTTCGCCGAAGCAAATCGGCAACATCCCCGACGCCAGCGGATCCAGCGACCCGGTGTGCCCGGCCTTACGCGCGTCGAACAAGCGTTTTATGCGTGCAACGGCACCAGCGGAACTTAAACCCAACGGCTTATCGAGCAATAAAATTCCGTCAATATCGAGGGGCAAGAGCTCAGCCTTCGTCGATGACGTGGTCATGATCAGTGGATTGCGCACCCTCGCCGGAGGCCGGCTTCTTCAGCGAGTCGATCAGCTGGGTCAGCCGCACGCCATGCTCGATGGAGGTATCGAGTTCGAAGCTCAACGTGGGGGTGTAGCGAATCATCAGCGACTTCGACAAGGCATTGCGCAAGAAGCCGGCGGCGCTGGTCAATCCCTGCTGCACCTTAGGGTCCGGGCCATCCTTGCCGAATACCAGGTAGTAAACACGCGCCGTGCGCAAATCGCCCGTCACATTGACGGCAGTGATGGTCACGTTGCCAATGCGCTCGTCCTTGACGTCGCGGCGCAGCAGCTCGGTCAGTTCGCGCTGGATCTGCTCGCCCATCCGCTTAGCTCGTGGATTGTCTTTCGCCATAGTTTCCCATGCTCGCGCAGCGATCTCTTTAGGCGCTGCGCGCCACCTTTAAACGGGGTCGAGGCGACCCCGTCCTATAAATGCTCGCTGCGCGAGAAAGCGCCTTACAAAGTGCGTGCAACCTCTACGCGTGAGTAGCACTCGATCTGATCGCCTTCCTGGACATCGTTGTAGTTCTTCACGCCGATGCCGCACTCGGTTCCGGCGCGCACCTCGGTGACGTCATCCTTGAAGCGCTTGAGGGATTCCAAAGCCCCCTCGAAGATGACCACGTTGTTGCGCAGGACGCGAATGGGAAAGTTGCGGCGAACGTAGCCGTCGATCACCATGCATCCAGCAACCGTGCCGAACTTACTCGAGCGGAACACACTGCGCACTTCAGCCAGCCCGACGATCTGTTCCTTGACCTCCGGCGACAGCATGCCGGTGAGCACGGCTTTGATGTCGTCGATGGCTTCATAAATGATGCTGTAGTAGCGAACGTCGACGCCATGTTCCTTGATGGCCGCACGCGCAGCCGCATCGCCGCGCACGTTGAAGGCAATGATGCGTGCCTTCGAGGCAGCCGCCAAGGTGACGTCGGACTCGGTGAGACCGCCCACACCGGAGGCCACGATATTGACCGCCACCTCGCCGGTGGACAACCCATTCAGCGAATCGCGCAGCGCCTCAGCGCTGCCCTGCACATCGGCTTTCACCAATAGCTGGACCAGGTCGGCCTTGTTCTCGCCCATGGTCGAAAACACGTCCTGCATGTTGGTCGCTTTCGCCGCAAGCTTGACGTCGCGCGATTTCGATTGCCGATGCATGGCCACTTCGCGGGCCTTGCGCTCGCTCTCCACCACCAACAACTCATCGCCTGCATTCGGCGCGCCGGACAAGCCCAGCACGACCACGGGAATGGAAGGTCCCGCTGCCTCGACCGGGTGCCCGGCCTCATCAAACAGCGCACGCACGCGGCCGAATTCCTGACCGATGAGCAGCGGATCGCCCAATTTCAACGTTCCGCGCAATACCAGCACGGTCGCAACCGCGCCGCGGCCTTTCTCCAGGCTTGATTCAATAACATAGCCGGCGGCCAGGCCCGCGGTCGGTGCCTTCAGTTCCAGCACTTCGGCTTGCAACAAAATGCTATCGAGCAGCTGATCGACGCCTTGACCGGTTCGCGCCGAGACCGGCACGAAGATATTCTCGCCGCCCCATTCCTCGGGAATGACGCCGTACTTGGTCAAATCCTGCTTGACCTTTTCCGCATCGGCTTCAGGCTTGTCCATCTTGTTGAGCGCCACGACGATGGGTACTTTCGCCGCCTGCGCGTGTTGAATCGCCTCGACTGTCTGCGGCATGACCCCGTCATCCGCGCCCACCACCAAAATCACGATATCCGTGACCTGTGCACCGCGCGCGCGCATCGAGGTGAATGCCGCGTGGCCGGGCGTATCGAGAAAGGTCACCATGCCCTTGGCTGTTTCAACATGATATGCGCCGATATGCTGGGTGATGCCGCCCGCTTCGCCCGCCGCCACTTTGCTGCGCCGGATATAGTCGAGCAAGGACGTCTTGCCGTGATCGACGTGTCCCATGACGGTCACGACCGGCGGACGCGGCAGCACTTCCAGCGAGGAATCGGTCTCGCCTTGCAAATCATCCTCGATGATATTTTCTTTGCGCAGCACGGCCGTGTGGCCCATCTCCTCGACCACCAACACCGCCGTGTCTTGCTCGATCATTTGATTGATCGTGGCCATCACACCCATGTTCATCATCACCTTGATGACTTCAGTGGCTTTGACCGCCATTTTTTGGGCCAGCTCGCCGACGGTCATGGCCTCGCCGATCGCCACCTCACGCACCACGCGAGCCGTCGGCATCTCGAAGCCATGCTTGGTATCCGTATCCCCGCCTACCGAGCGGCGGCGCCCGTCCCGGGACTTCTTTTTCTTATGCCGCGAACTCACATCGCCGACGATGTGCAGCTCTTGCCGGCCGTATCGGGTCGCCTTGTCATCCACGACTTCTCGCGCGGCCTTGCCGGGCTTGGCCGCAGCCGACTTGCGTTCCCGCTCGGCGACCTCACGAGCCTGTACCTCGGCGACGCGCCGCGCTTCTTCCTCGGCGGTGCGCTTGCGATTCTCTTCATCGCTGCGCCGCCGGCTCTCTTCCTCTTGACGCTCGCGGTCGAGGCGCTCCTTCTCGAGCCGTTCAGTCTCCGCGCGCTCGAGCGCGGCCTTGGCCTGCTCTTCGGTCTCGCGTTGCTTCTCGATCTCTTCTTGCTGATGCCGAGCCTGATCCTCGAGGACCTCGCGCTTGACGTAGGTACGCTTGCTGCGCACCTCGACATTCACCGTGCGCGCACGCCCCTGTGGGCTGGCGAGTTTCAGCTCCGATTGCGATTTGCGGCGCAGAGTAATCTTTCGCGGAGCCGCATCGCCCTGGGACTCGTCGTGCCCGTGGCTGCGGCGCAGATGCGTCAAGAGCTCGTGCTTCGCATCTTCGCTGATCATATCTTCAGCGCTGTCGACTTTGATGCCGGCTTGATCCAGCTGCTGCAGCAGCCGGTCGACCGGAACCTTCAGCACCTCAGCGAATTGAGCGACGGTTACATCTGCCATACTTGCTCCTAAACCTTAGCTTCTTCCGCGAACCAGTGCTTGCGGGCATTCATAATCAGTTCGCCGGCCTTCTTCTCATCGACGCTGCCCATCTCGACCAGTTCATCGACCGCCAGGTCCGCCAAATCATCCCGCGTGCGAATCCCTTTGCGGGCCAACGCCTTGCCCAGGGTCTCGCCGGTGATCTCAATCAAATCCGGTTCTGGGTTGGCGCCATCCATCGATTCCTCGCTGGCGATTGCCTGCGTCAACAGCACATCGCGCGCGCGAGTGCGAAGTTCCTTGACGATCTCCTCATCGAACTCCTCAATGCCGTTCAATTCGCTGGCCGGCACGTAGGCAATTTCTTCGATGGTCGAAAAACCCTCTTGCACCAAAATGCTCGCGACGTCCGCATCGACATCGAGCTGCTTCATGAAGGTCTCGCGCAGCGCCAAGGACTCCGTCTCGCTCTTCGCCTCGGCCTGCGATTCGCTCATGACGTTCAATTCCCAGCCCGTCAATTCACTCGCCAGACGGATGTTCTGACCGCCTCGGCCGATGGCTTGCGAGAGCTTGTCCTCTGAAACGGCGATGTCCATTGAATGCGAATCCTCATCGACGACGATCGAGGTCACCTCAGCAGGTGCCATGGCATTGATGACGAACTGGGCGTTGTTGTCGTCGAACGGAATGATGTCGACCCGTTCGCCGGCGATTTCATTGGATACGGCCTGCACGCGCGAGCCGCGCATGCCGACGCAGGCACCCACCGGATCGACGCGCGGATCATTGCTGCGCACCGCGATTTTCGCGCGGACGCCCGCATCGCGCGCCGCCGCCAGAATGTTGATGAGGCCCTGGCCGACTTCCGGCACTTCCAGCTTGAATAATTCGATCAAGAACTCGGGTGCCGTGCGCGATAGAAACAGCTGCGGTCCGCGTGGTTCCGTGCGCACTTCTTTCAAGTAAGCCTTGATGCGGTCCTGGGAACGCACGGGTTCGCGTGGGATCATTTCCTCGCGCGCAATGAATCCCTCGGCATTGGCGCCGAGGTCGACATACACACCGTTGCGATCGACGCGCTTGACGATGCCGCTGACCAACGTTCCGGCGCGATCCTTGTACGCATCGACCACCTGCGCGCGTTCGGCCTCTCGAACCTTCTGCACGATGACTTGCTTGGCGGTCTGCGCGAGAATTCGACCGAACGGAACCGACTCCATCGGCTCCTCGACAAAGCCGCCCGGCTCAACGTCTTTGTCGATATCGCGCGCATCGTCCAATCGCAGCTCGCGCTCCGGCACTTCGAGCTCGTTGGAGTCGTCGGCGAACACCTTCCAGCGCCGAAAGGTATCGTACCCTCCGGTCTTGCGGTTGATCGCGACGCGCACGTCCAACTCCTCGCCATGCTTCTTGCGAGTCGCGGACGCGAGCGCGGCTTCGAGCGCGTCGAATATAATTTCCTTATCGACGCCCTTCTCGTTGGAGACCGCATCGACGGCCATCAAAATTTCTTTGTTCATAAAACTAAAGACTCCTCACTCACTCCGGCCGCAATCGCGCCTTCTGAATTCGATCGAGCGGCAGGCTATGCGTCTTGCCGTCGACTTCCACTACAATCGTGTCGGAATCCACCGACTTCAATACCCCTGCAAAACGGCGCCGCCCGTCCAACGGCAGCTTCAGCTCAGCGAAAATCCGCTGCCCGATGAACCGTTCGAAGTGCGCGCGCGTGCGCAAAATCCGATCAAATCCCGGCGAGGAGACCTCCAGCGTGTAATGCCCCTTGATAGGATCATTGGTCTCGAGCACCTGGCTGACCGTATCGCTTACGCTCGCGCAATCATCCACTGTGACGGCACCGCCTGAAATCGGCTGATCGATGAATATCCGCAAGACCCCGCCGCGCCCTTCGCGCGCAAACTCGATATCCACCAACTCAAATCCAAGCGCCTCGATCGGCGGCTCTAACAAGCGCATCAAGGCGTCACGCATTTCTTAAGGCCCCAACACAAAAACAAAAAAGGGGACCATCGGCCCCCTTGCATCAGCTACGAAAAAGCCCCTGAAAGGGGCCAAACCAAATCCTCGCGGAACTTTCAGGCCGCTGGAACCCTTAAGGTTCTGAGGCCACAAAGCTAAATCCAGCCCCCCCGCCGAGGGCCGCGATTATAGGCAATGCCACTTCAGGCGTAAACCCTGATCGCGCATTTGCCCCGTCTTCAAAAAACTTAAGGCCGCATTGCAGCGGCCTTAAGGAATCGTCTAAATCCTAAGCACTGTTACCAGCGCTTCGGACCGCGCGATCCGCCGCCGCCACCACCACCACCGCCACCACCGCCACCGGTGCGCTCCTGGGCCTCATTTACTTTCAGCGCTCGCCCGTCGACGTCGTGGCCATTCAAGGCCTGCATAGCGCGCGCAGCGTCTGCGCTGGCCATTTCAACGAAGCCGAAGCCGCGGGGCCGACCGGTGTCGCGATCATTGATCAACGCCACCGACTGTACCGCGCCATGCTTTTCGAACAGCGCGCGCACTGCGGATTCGTCCATTGAGAACGGGAGATTGCCAACATACATTTTCGTCATGTGAAGAATACCTACTACAAAAGAAACTATCGGCCGGTCACGCGTGCGTAAGATGAACCTTTAAGCGGAATGCCAGCCACCTGGGTCGAAGAAACCTGCTTTGTGGGTTGTGGCCACGGAGACGCCGGAGCGGCGCGGTGACCAGAAACGGACCAAGTAGAAATCACGAACCGGCGCGAATATTACAGCAATTTGCTGATCAGTACGAATATCCTTTCCCCTAACCAAGTGATGCTGCGACGCAGCAATCCTGGTAACCGCGACTTTGGAAGGCTATTCTCTGCGCCTGTCACGGAGCCCGAAATTTACTCTTTAATGGCAGCAGTCGGATGCCCCTAGCCTTCTTTCTGCCCAAGTATTGGGTCACCTGGGTTGGTTTGGCGGTCATGCGCGCGGTGGAGCCCTTGCCCTACCCCGCGCAAAGACGCGTGGGCAACGCGATCGGCATGCTGCTGCGGCGCCTCCCTTTGAGCTATATGCGCATCGCGCGCCGAAACATCGCGCTTTGCCTGCCCGAGCTGTCGCAGAGCGAGCGCGAATGCTTGCTCAAGCGGCACTGCGCAAGCTTAGGTATGGCCCTGTGCGAGACGGCCGACACCTGGTGGAGCAGCGATAGGCGCCTCAATCAGCTCGCCGAGGTGCAGGGTCTGCATCACCTGCAGGCAGCCTTGGCCAAGGGCCGCGGCGCCATTTTGGTTGGAGGTCACTTCACCACGATCGAAATCTCCACCCGCATATTGGGCACGGTAATACCGCTGAATGTCGTGTACCGGCCCATGAAGAACGCGCTCCTGTCGCACATCATGTTCTCGAGCTTCTGCCGCCATGGAAATCCCATTCCGAAGGACGATATCCGGACCATGGTTCGCGCGCTCAAGAATAACGAAGCCGTGTGGTTTGCGCCCGATCAGAGTTATCGCAACAAAGGGGCGGCGATGGTCAATTTCTTCGGCATCCCCGCTGCCAGCAACCCTGCCACCTCACGCTTGGCGCGCATTTCCGGCGCCCCTGTGATGACCTATTTTGGGGAGCGGCTGCCTGGCAATGCCGGCTACCGCGTGGTCATTGGACCGGCTTTCGAGAATTTCCCGGGCGTCGATCCGGTAGACGACGTTGAGCGCTACAACCGACTGCTCGAGGCTCAGGTTCGCTTGGTGCCCGAGCAGTACCTGTGGGTACACCGGCGATTCAAAGGCTTGAGCAGCGATTATCCCGACTATTACGGACGCGATTCTCGCAATGCTACGCCGCAAAGGACATCCGAATAACGATGCCGCTCTTCGCCGCCTCGGCCCCGATGCCCGCTTTGCGCAAAGCCACGCTTGCGGACATCCCTGCCCTCAATGCACTGATCGCTCACTCAGCTCGCGGTTTGAGCGCGGCAGATTACCGTCCGGCGCAAATTGAGGGCGCGTTGCGCGGTGCGTTCGGCGTCGATACTCAGTTGCTGGCCGACGAGACCTACTTCGTGGTCGAAGACGGCGGCCGGATCGTCGGCTGCGGCGGCTGGAGCTTTCGATCGACGCTGTTCGGCGGCGACGCCCGCGCCGGGCGCGATTCTTCCACCCTCGACCCCGCGACTGAAGCGGCCAAGATCCGCGCTTTCTTTGTCGACCCAAGCCACGCTCGCCGCGGCATCGGCTCCCTGCTGCTCGAGCATTGCGAGAAGCAGGCACGCTCGCACGGATACACACAGGTTGAACTCATGGCGACGCTTCCCGGCGTTAAGCTCTATGCCGCTCGCGGCTATGTCGCCAGCCCGATGGTGCATTTCGACGTCGGTTGCGGCGAAAGCATTGAATTCATCCCCATGCGCAAAACGCTGCGAGCGTGACTGAGTATTTTCTAGTCGCTCCATAGGCACTGCCAGCCGGCATGTCCCAGGATTCGCAGCGTACGAATATTCCTGAGGTATATCTCGTCGGTGTCGCCGACGGCGGCGACGACACGCTCCACGCTTGCCTCGCGCAACAAGTGCAATATCGGATAGGGAGAGCGGTTGGTATAATTTTCGATATCGTCGGGCTGCGTTCCCGCGAACTGGTACTGCGGGTGAAAGCTGGCAACCTGCAATTCGCCTTCCAGATCCAGTTCGGCGACCGCGGCATCGCATACCTCGAGGAAATTGTTGTACTCCACGAAGTCCGTCAAGACCCAGGGGTGAATCAGAAGCGTTGTTTCGCATTGCGCGGGATCTGCCGCGGCGAGGCGAGTCAACTCCGACTTGAGGTCTTCCAGCAATCCAGCGGCGCTGCGTTGCTCGCTGACGTAAAAGCGTACCCGACCGCCACGGTACGGATTTTCGGCGAACGGACAAAGGTTGAGGCCAATGACTGACTTTTCCACCCAGCGCATGCTCGCTGAAATCACTTCTTCGCTGTTCATGGACAGACTCCTCAAAGCTGTGCGCAGTCTAGATCAGCGAGTTCGAGTATAGTCCCTCGATGCCGCAACGGATTCCTGCCACGCTGATCCCTGGAGACGGGATCGGTCCTGAAATAATGGAGGCCACGCTCGCTGCGCTCGAGGCTCTCGGCGCGCCGTTCGAGTGGGACCGGCAGATCGCCGGCTTGGAAGGCGTGAAAGCGGCGGGCGATCCTCTTCCGCCCAAAACGATCGACAGCATTCGGCGCAATCGGCTCGCGCTCAAGGGGCCGCTCGAGACGCCGTCGGGCGGCGGGTATCGATCTTCGAATGTCCGCCTCAGGGAGGAATTCAAGCTGTACGCGAATTTGCGACCGGCTCGAACGCTGATTCCCGGTGGACGCTTCGACAAAATCGATCTGGTGGTGGTAAGAGAAAATCTCGAGGGCCTGTATATCGGCCACGAGCTCTACATACCGATCGACGACGACCCGCATGCGGTGGCCATGGCGACGGGCGTGAATACCCGTCAGGGAAGCCGGCGTTTGCTGGAGTTCGCCTTCGAGCACGCCATCGCGACGGGCAGAAAGAAAGTCTCGATCGTGCACAAAGCGAACATCATGAAAGCCTTGACGGGAATTTTTTTAGAGACCGGCCAGGAATTGTACGAGCGCAAGTACAAAGGCAAATTTGTGCTGGAAACCGTCATCATCGACGCCTGCGCCATGAAGCTGGTATTGAACCCCTGGCAATTCGACGTCTTGGTGACCACAAACTTATTCGGCGACATTCTGTCCGATCTGGTCGCCGGGTTGGTGGGCGGCTTGGGGATGACGCCCGGGGGAAATATCGGCGCTGATGCCGCCATTTTTGAAGCGGTTCACGGCTCGGCTCCGGACATCGCGGGCAAAGGTATCGCCAACCCAATTGCCCTGCTGCTCGCCGCAGCCATGATGCTGGAGCACTGTCACTTGCCGCACATGGCGACGCGTCTGCGAACCGCCATCGACCAAACCCTGAACCTTGACCAGGTTCGCACCGGCGATTTGGGCGGCCGCGCGAGCACGGCGGAGTTCACGCGCGCACTGGTCAAGCGCATCGGCCAGTAAGGCACATGCAACCCATCATCTCGATCAAAGGCGTAACCAAGTCGTACGCTTCAGGCTTTCAAGCGTTGCAGCCGCTCGATCTCGACATCGACAAGGGCGAGATTTTTGCGCTGCTCGGACCGAATGGCGCCGGCAAGACCACATTGATCAACATCGTTTGCGGCATCGTGACGGCAAGTACCGGCACTGTCACCGCGGACGGCCACGACATCGTGCGCGGCTACCGCGCCGCCCGATCGATGATCGGTCTAGTGCCGCAGGAGTTGAGCACCGATGCCTTCGAAACGGTGTGGGCCACCGTATCCTTCAGCCGCGGCCTGTTCGGCCGCGCGGCGAATCCAAAGTTCATAGAGGGCTTGCTGCACGATTTGTCCCTGCTGGATAAGCGCAACAGCAAGATCATGACCCTGTCCGGCGGCATGAAGCGCCGGGTTATGATTGCCAAAGCCCTGTCTCACGAGCCGCAAATCCTGTTCCTGGACGAACCGACCGCCGGCGTGGATGTTGAATTGCGCCGCGATATGTGGAATTTGGTGCGCGGCCTGCGACAAAAGGGCGTGACGATTATTTTAACCACGCACTACATCGAAGAGGCCGAGGAAATGGCCGACAGAGTGGGCGTCATCAACAAGGGCACGCTGATGCTGGTCGAGGACAAGAAAGAGCTGATGAAAAAGCTCGGCAAGAAACAGCTCACGCTGCACCTTCAAAGGCCGCTGCAGCGCATCCCCGCGGAACTGCAATCCTGGGCTCTGGAGCTGAAGGCCGACGGCAACGACATGGTCTACACCGTGAACGGCGCCGACAGCGTCGACATCTCCACGCTGCTCAAGCGTTTGAGCGAGCTGTCGATCGTGATCAAGGACCTGCAGACGCATCAAAGTTCACTCGAAGACATCTTCGTCAACCTGGTGACCGAGCGCACATGAACCCGCCGGCCGCAACTCTTAGGTTTAACCGCCACGGCGTTTGGGCCATCTACAAATTTGAGATCGCGCGGGCGTTGCGCACGCTGGTGCAAAGCCTGGTGACTCCCGTCATAACCACATCGCTGTACTTCGTGGTTTTCGGTGCCGCGATCGGTTCGCGGCTGGTCACGACCGGCGGGATCAGTTACGGTGCATTCATCGTGCCGGGACTGATCATGCTGGCGCTGTTCACCGAAAGCTTGTCAAACGCGTCCTTCGGCATTTATTTCCCGAAGTTCACGGGTACGATTTACGAACTGCTTTCGGCGCCGGTGTCGTATGTGGAAATCGTCATCGCCTACGTCGGTGCCGCGGCGTCCAAATCGGTGGTGCTGGGATTGATCATCCTAGCGACCGCGTCGCTGTTCGTGCCCATCAAGATCCTGCATCCGGTATGGATGATTGCATTTTTGCTGATGACTGCCTGCACCTTCAGCCTGTTCGGATTCATCATCGGCATCTGGGCCAAGGGTTTCGAACATCTGCAGTTCATCCCGATGCTGATTATCACGCCGCTCACTTTTCTAGGAGGCGCTTTTTATTCCATCGACATGCTGCCGCCGGCGTGGCGCGCATTCAGCCTCTTCAATCCCATCGTGTACTTGATCAGCGGCTTTCGCTGGAGTTTTTACGGCGCCGCCGATGTCAGCGTCGGTATTAGCTTAGCTATGACGGTGGGCTTCTTCGTCGTTTGCCTCGCGTTGGTCGCGTGGATATTCAAGACCGGATACCGTCTGAAGAATTGAAACCGGGGAATCAAAGATGGGCGGCAGCCTGCAAGCTGCCGCCCATGTCGCTCGATGGTTCCTCCATCACTAGAAAGTGAATGTGCCTTTCAGGTAGTAGAACCCGCCGTTGATGCCGAACGGCGAGAACCCCGGGTACTGGGTCACGCCGGTGTTGTCCCCATATGCGAAGCTGTTCTCATGCGCGAGCAGCAGGCCATTGAGCCTGTCAGGAAATCTATTGAACAAGTTGATCGCTCCCACGCTGAATCGCAGGTGCTCCTTCATCTGATAGGCGATGTCCAGGTTTGTGATCGGTGTGAGGCCGATCTTCGACTGGAAATAATTGAACCCGCCCGGACAGATGAACAGCGTGCCCGCCTTCGGGACGCAGGCCGGAAACGTTCCCGGACCTGTGCCGCCGTTGTCACCGTCATCGTTTTCATATTCCGACGAGGGTCCGTAGATTTTCTCCAGCAAGTTGACCGACAGCTTGCCCATGGTCAACAGGGCCCCCAGGTTCACGACGTACTTCGGGCTCGCCGTCGTGAGATCCGAGTAAGCCTCGGGATCATACAGCTCGTTGGTCGCAAGACCGCCGCTCACCGCCGCCAGCGCGGTCGGCGTGCTCGCGAACTTCGTGATGGTCGTATCGTTATACGTCGCGCCGATCGACCAGTCGACCTTGCCGAAACTGTATTCGACCGGGAAGTCGAACACCAAGTCTGCGCCCCGCGTTCGGGTATCGATGCCGTTGGCAAAGACATTGACGCCGGTGGTGCCGGTCGCCAAGACCGCCGGATCGATCGGCGCGCCGCTGGCCACAATGGCGCTATTGACCACGGCTGAGACCGGAACGCCGCTGCTGTTGCCGACGATCTGGCCGCTGCCGACGATGCGGTTGGTGAGCGTGATCTGGTAGACGTCCAAGGTGGTGATCATTCCGGGCACGGGACGCCACACCGCGCCGAGGCTCAAGTTGACCGAATGCTCGGGCTGCAGCCCGTTGCCCAGCCCAAGCAATTTCCCCGCGGGGGAGTTGGGCGCGAGTTGCACGAATGCCGTGGTCGGCGTGACGTTCGTCGAGGTATAGAATTCCTCGGCCAGGGTCGGCGCCCGGAATCCGTTGCTCACCGTGCCGCGCAGCGCTAACTCGGGCGTGAAATCGTAGCGCGCGGTGAGCTTACCCACTTTGGCATCGCCGAAATCGGTGTAGTGCTCGAAACGGCCGGCCGCATCGATACGCAACCCTTGGATCGGGTTCGCCGCCAAATCGATGTACACGGCTTCGTTCTTGCGCGAGTTGGTCCCCGCATCGTTCGGTGTGAACCCCGGATAAGACGATGCACCGCCGCCCTGCCAAGAGTAGGGCACGCCTGCACCGATTTCATAGGTCTCGCGGCGAAACTCACCGCCGAATGCGACGTTCAACGGGCCCGCCATACCCACCTCGAAGTCCTTGTTCAAATCCAAAGTCGTGGTCCACTGAGTCGCTTGCAAAAAGCCGTCGTAAAAGCTGGTGGGGCTGGGAACGCCGAGCAACTGCGGTTGAAAACTGAAGGTGTTGTTGGTGGAAATGGCCACCTTGTCGCCGCCATATCCCGTATTCAAATCCCAATTCCACGTCGCGATATTGCCTTTGAGGCCGACATTGACCTGGTAATCGTCCTCGTGGCTGGCTTCCTCGGGGTTGAAGCCAAAAGGATACGGCACGACCGTCGCGCCGGTTTGAGCGTCGGTGTAATCCGCTTTGTTGGGCGGCCGGTAGTTCTCATAAGACGCTGCATCCTTGCGACCATAGGTGATCGTGGAATAAAGCTCGACGCCACCCTCAAAATCAAATCCCGTATTGATGGCCGCCAGTTTCAACTGCTGCGCTCCGTCGCCTGAAATCCTGTTGAGGTAAGGCCACCCCGGCACGTTGGGCAGATTTGAATTCGGATAGGTTGTGAAATTAGCCGGATTGACGACGCGTTCGTCGATAGCCCCCACGTCGCTATGTCCGTGATTGTGAAAATCCCCGGTCAGGCTGAAGTAGCCGCCTTCCGTGGGCTCGAATCCGGCGTTGCCGCTGACATCTTCGGTTTTTCCGCCGCCCGCATCTCCATACTGGCCGTAGCTTGCGTTAGCGATTCCGCCGGAGGTATTTTTCTTCAGGATGATGTTGATGACCCCGGCGATCGCATCGGTGCCGTATTGAGCCGCGGCGCCGTCGGTCAATACTTCAATGTGGTCAATGGCGTCCAGCGGGATGAAATTGAGGTCAACACCGGCGCCGCCCTGGTAGGTCGAACCGGTGTCGACCGCGATATTGGCGGTGGTATGACGCCGCTTGCCGTTGACCAGCACCAGCACGTGATTGGGACTCAAACCCCGCAGCTTCGCCTGCAGCGTCTGGCCTGCCATATCGAATCCGAATGCCTGTATGGTCAACGAGGGCACGAGCTGCGCCAGAGTGTTCATCAGATCGCCGCTTCCGGACGCGGCTTGAATGGCTTGCGCACTCAAGACCTGGATGGGCGCCGGACTGTCCGACGCCTTGAGTCCGGACTGGCGCGATCCGGTGACAATGACCTCATCGAGGACGCCGTTGTCGGTCGAAGCCGGTGTCTCCGCCAGCACCCGCCCTGACTGCAATGCCGCCAAGGCGCAGAGCAGCGCGATTGTCCCGCGCAAGTTGCGCAACTGCGCACTATCCCGATTCAACGTCATTGAATTGCCGGCCTTACTTTTGGCTATCAGCATCTGGCACCCCTTATGTTTGTAATTCGCCCGCGTTGCGCATTTGCATCGTGCAATGCATGCTAACTGGCTGACTGCAATTAGTGGGCCAAATCTCCATAGGGTGGTGTGCAGTTAGGGGTGGGGCCTAGAAATATCAGCGCTTTTACTCGACTAAGATCAGGTATTTCATAAATTTGAAATGTGATCTTCACTTGCTTCGAAGCCCAGGCCTGTTGTTGGTTTTTTTCCGACATACGCATGGCCGCAGGCGAAATCCTGTCAGAAGGTGCACCGTTTTGGCCCGCACGCACCATATAGGTGCAGCGCGTCACCGAGGGCGATGCGCGGTTACTCCCCAGAACCGGCAGGATCGACAAAACCAGCAGCGCCGCCATGGTGTAATTGAACCAGCGGCGCCGCTTTTCGGTTTGCAGATACTGGATGGAGAATCTCAAAGCCCGAGAATGACGATCTTGCCGTTGACCTTGGGCGTCGGCCAGATGGGCGACGTCATGCCTGCTGCGACCGCTATCTTTTGTCCGGCGCCGGTATCATAGGTAATGACTCCGCCGCCGATCGCACCGCCCAGATCCTTTGACCACAATTTCTGGCCGCTCGCGGAATCGAAGGCGTATAGGTTTCCGCCCATATCCCCGAACAGGACCAATCGGCCGTTGGTCGGCGTTACTCCCCCCATCAGGGGGAAGGGCGCGTGGAATTGCCATTTGCGCTCGCCGGTGTCGGCATCGCTGGCGGTCATCCAGCCCGACCACATTTTCGGATCGTCCTGCTTGCCGAAACCCTCGGTCGCGCCGCTCCAGGGCTTGCCGGCCGGGACGCTGCTAAGAGCGTTCACCGTGACGGCATGCACCGTCGTGCACCAATCGACCTCGCCGGTAAAAATGAGATTGTCGGCCGGGTCAAACGCTGGGCCGTTCCACTCCGCTCCACCCTGTGCGCCCGGACAAAATCGCGTTCCTTGCGCCGTCATCGGCGCCTCAACATTCGTAATCGTCGTGACAGGCTTGCGGTAGACGAGGTTGCCCGTATTGAGATCAATCAGATACAAGTGGCCGTCCTTGGGCGCCTCAGCCAGCATACGGTGGCCGGTTTTGCCGAGGAACAACGCCGGCGGCGAGGAGACGTCCCAATCATGGAAGTCGCGCTTGACCAGCTGGAAGTGCCGCTGAAAAGCCCCCGTTTTGGCGTCGAGTACCACCACTGAGCTGGCAAATAAATTCTCACCCTGCCGAGGCTCTTTCAGAAAATCGGGCGCCGGATTGCCTGAGGGGATATACAAAAGACCGGTCTTAGGATCCAGCGAATAAGACGTCCAGGTTGCGCCGCCCGTGACCGGAAAGCCTTTGGCCTCCTTCCAGGTTGCGGCGTCCAGCGACTTCGGATCCGGCGCCGGCGGCCCGCGCGCCGCATCATCAGGTCCCTTCGGTACCAGGTAGAACTCCCACACGATGTGGCCGTCCTTGGCGTCGAGCGCATACATTCGACCCTTCACGCCTTTGTTGTCGCCGCCGGCGTTGCCGATGAACACCATGTCATTCCAAGCGATCGGCGCCGCGGGCACCGATTCGCCCTTTGATGCATCCGCTATTACCGTCGCCCACAGGCGCTTGCCGTTCTTGGCATCGTAAGCGATGACCTTGCCGTCCGCAGTTCCTCTAAACACTCGGTGGTCCAGCCAGGCGGGTCCGCGATTCACCTTCAGATCGCCGGAAGGCGATTCTTCATGGCTGCGCCAATTTTGTTTGCAGGTATTGGGGTCAATGGAAAAGGTATCGCGCTCAGTGGTCGCGAATAAAGCGCCATCGACTTGGACCAGTCCGGTTTGAAAGGAGACTTGTTCGCCGGTATCGAAAGTGCAGAGGACTTTTAGGCCCGTCACATTCTTGTTATCGATCTTCTCGAGCGTCGCATAGCGGTCGGAGGTGAGTGTGCGATTATAGCTTGGCCAGTCGGCGCTTACGGCATGGGCCAGTGACGACACGAGAGCCAGGGCCGCGGCCGCCCCAGCCAATGCAATTTCAGATCGCATAGTTAATTCCTTCCCCGCTTAAGCGTGCGGCCTAATGTGCCGCATCGCTTGGTTTCAGTCTATCGTGCAAAGAGCGGGGCGGGTGTAAGCGGTTGCCTACAGTGAGTGTCGCGATTGCGCCTGAACGCGCGGAGAACTCTGGTGCGCTTGCGCGTATCTTTACAGCCATGCCCACTGACAAAACTGCGGCCACCAATCTACCCTCCTCCGCCAAGGAGAACCTGGAGCTGCTGTCTCATTTCAAGGACGGCGAAGAGGCACAGATTTCCGGCTTGCAACTCGCCATCGAGCGTATCAGCCGATTCTTCGGTAGCCCGGCCTACTTTGCATTCGCCGTCGTATTCATCGCGCTGTGGATTGCCGTCAATACATACGGCATGCGTCATGGTTGGCGCCATGTGGATGCGCCGCCCTTCTCTTGGCTGCAAGGCTTGGTCAGCTCCAACGCCCTGCTGCTCACCGTCGCGGTGCTCATTCGCCAAAATCGCATGGCGCAAGTCGCGGAGCACCGTGCGCATCTTGATCTGCAAATCAATCTATTGACGGAACAGAAGGTCACGAAGACGCTGCAAATCATCGATGAGCTGCGTCGCGACCTCCCCACGCTGCGCGGCCGCCCAGACGCCGAAGTGACGGAGATGAGCAAACCTGCGGACGCGCATGCACTGATGCATGCCATCAAACAGAAGCAAGGGGACCGCTAACTGGAACCTGTCTGACTATCTGTACAGATGGTGTCGAGTCAATGGCAGGTCGGGGACACCGGCTGACCGTTTACTCGCCAATACCTGGTAGATGCCGATTTCTCCGGACTCGAATTGCAGCGCACAGGCCGTCATGTAAAGCCGCCATACGCGATAGGTCGCCTCATTCACGTATTGCAGCGCGCGTGATCGATTGCGCTCCAGCCCAGCAACCCAGTGCCTCAAGGTCATCGCATAGTGCGGCCGCAGCCCCTCGACATCGGCAATCTCGAACTTCGAGCGCTCCATGACGCGCTCTATATTGCCGATGGTGTCGAGCTGTCCGTCCGGAAACACATAGCGATTGATGAATTCAGTGGAAACGTTCGGGTCCCACCCTTCCGAGTCGTGCGTAATTCCGTGATTGAGGAACAGGCCGCGGGGTTTGAGCAAGCGGTGGACCGTGGAAAAATACGTCGGAAGGTTTTTGAGCCCGACATGTTCAAACATGCCCACGCTGGCGACCTTGTCGTAGACCGACTCTCCGGGCAAATCCCGATAGTCCAACAATTCGACGTGCACCCTATCCGTCAGGCCTGCTTGTTCGATGCGTTCCTGCGCCACTTTCAATTGTTGGGGGCTCAAAGTGACGCCATGGGCGCGCGCGCCGTAGTGTTTCGCGGCATAAATAACCAGCGCGCCCCAGCCGCAACCGATATCGAGAAATTTATCTTCGGGCTTGAGCAGCAACTTGCGGCAGATATGCTCGAGTTTTGCCTGTTGAGCCGCGTCCAAGTCAACATCCGGGGTCTCGAAATACGCGCAGGAATACACCATGGCGCGATCCAGCCACAGTGAATAAAACTCATTCGATACGTCATAGTGGAAATGGATGGCGTCGCGATTCTCGGCTTTCGAGTGCGCCCTGATCTTGGGCGCGTGCGAGGGAGCAAACAGTGCCTCGGAGTGGCGCGAAGCCGCGTTCATCATTCGCAAGTGCAGCGCCGTGAAAGCCGCGCGCAGCTTCTCTGCGGCGGTCAATTGCAGCTCTTCCAGATGATCCTTCAGGCTCAAGGCCGCGAAAAAGTCCCCCTCGATGTCCAGGTCGCCCCTGAAATAGGCATCGGCGAGCGCGAGGGGATCACGTCCCAGCACCGCAGACCAGACGGTGTCCGGACTTTTAAACACCAGGGTGAAGGGTGAATCTGCGCCGGCCGCGGCATTCGTGCCGACGCGAACGACCGTGCCGTTCCACAGGCGCAAATTGAGACTGCCCGGGTAGCGGCGAAATAGGCGCGACAAAAGATCGGAAGCCTGCGCGCTGCCCCGGTATCGCGCCAGGGCGTCCTGAGGAGCAGTTCCGTGAGACACCTGCCCGGCGGCGGGTGATCCGGAACCCAGTGCGGATTCAGTGTGCATTTGATTATTCATACAGGCACTCCCTAATGTGCTCATACGAGGCAAAGCAATTTACGTACCATCGCGAAATTGCGCCGAAAATCAAAGGCTTTCGGCGATTGCGCAATGAATTTCTTACATGGTCACCCCAAAACTTTCAGAAAAAGTCGGCTGGCGGGATGGCTACCTGACGTTCCCGCCGCCGTTCTTGGTCCTGTCGATAAACGCTGCGACATTGGCATGCAACGCCTTAAGATCCGGTTCATGGGCATATACCATATGACCCGACGTATAGAAATGCATCTCGATGTTGCCCTGAAGAGTGCTCTGGATCGGCAACTGATGCAACTCATACTCGGCCGCGAAATACGGCGTGGCTAAATCGTAGTATCCGCCGTTCAATTGCACCTTAAGATTGGGATTTTGCTTCATCGCAACGGCAAGATCCGGCATGACATTCACGGGACCCGGTACCTTGGTCGGCGAGCCCGGCGGCTGGTGCAGAAAATCCCAGAACTTGCCCACATCGTTCTCCGCTTTGTAGCTTTTCTGGTCGCCGAATTTGAGCGCAGTCCTGACATAATCATTGAACGCGGAAACATAGGCCGAGGAAATGGCCGCCGATTGCGGATCGTAATCGGCTTCCTTGCTCATCGGATCGATCGTGGGACCCGCGAATCGCGTGTCCAACCGGCCGGTGGTGATTTCGGCTCCCAGCAGCGTTTTCTCGAATTCCCCGCCGTTCACCCGCAGATTGGCCCGCTCCACGTACTCGGCCGGCAGGCCGGTGTACGTGTGCAATTTCGCCGCGATCTCCGACTTGCGCTGCGCGCTCAAGGTGGATCCGGCCGCCAGGGCCTGCAAGTACTCGGTCATCGCAAAGGTCTCGACCTCGTGCAAAAGTGGTTCCAACGCCGCAGGCTGATTTTGCAGCTTATGGTGATACCACGCCGTTGCCGTATAAGTGGGCAACGCCAGCGCATAAGGCAAATCCATGCCCGGATTGAACTGCGGGCCGTCAACGCTGTTGTCAAAATTCAAGATCTGCGACAGCAGAATCACCCCGTTCAAGTCCAATGACTTTTCGTTCTCGAGGATGTTGGCCAGCGCCGCCGAACGCGTCGTTCCGTAGCTCTCGCCGAACAGATATTTCGCAGAATTCCAGCGGTTGTGCCGCGAGAGGAACTCCACAATGAAGTTCGCGAAGGCGTGGGCATCTTGGTCGATGCCGTAGAAAGCCTTTTCCTTGTCCGTCCCGCGCAAATGGCCGAATCCTGTGCCGGGAGCATCGATGAAGACCAAATCGCTGGCATCGAGCAAGGTGTATTCATTGTCGATGACCCGATACGGCGCCGCCGGACTGTGCGTATCATCGGCCGTTACCACGCGTTTCGGACCGAAGGCGCCCATGTGCAGCCATACGGTCGACGAACCCGGTCCGCCGTTGTAGATAAAAGTGATGGGCCGGTGGCCGTCCTCTTTATCGCCCCGAAAATAAGCGACATAGGACATGCCGACTTCCGGCGGCTGGGGAGGCGGCGGTCCGCTTTTTTCCTCGCGCGGCGGCGGCGGGTCATCGTCCAGGGGATCCTTGACATGCACCACCAAAATGCCCGCTTCGGCTTGATAGGCGATCGCGTGTCCCGCTATCAGCACCGAACCGGAGCTGACCTGACGCTCATCCTTCAGGTAACGCGGCGACTCGGTGGGCTCCGGCACCAAGGCTATTTTGGTGGCCGGCGTGTCGGCGGGTGCACGCTCGGCGCCCAGCGACAGCGATGCGCCGAGCGCGACACCCATAATAGAAGCGCAAACAAGGACGCGGATATTGAAATCCATTCTATTCGAATCTCCCCTGAGGACTTAAGCCGTTATTGTAGACGTCGGCAGCGCTCTTTAATATTCAAATTGATAGCGCAGACCGACACTCGTGCCCGGATCGTTGTCCGGGGTGGTTCCCTGCACCGACGCGGTCCCGTTTCCCAATTTGGTTTGCAGTTTCAAATGCTTTGTCAGATCCACATCCGCTGCGAGCTGGCTGGTGCCGGCGCTATTCTGCTTGGCCTCGATGTACACCCGCTTGGAGATATAGCGCCCCGCCGCGATGCTGGCACCGGAGTCGGTTCCCGTCGGTGTCGTGGGGGGGCCGGCACCGACGGTGAGCCGGTCCAATCCCAAGCTCTTTTGAATCTTGACCAGCGGGTTGAGGCTGCCACCGTTGCCACCCACTCCGCTGAAGGAAGCGAGCGCCACGCCGACTTGTGCCAGCTGCAAAGGCGTGAGCTGCTGAGTGGGCGCGCCAAACAGCAACAGCGCCATGATTTCGTCCTGCGGCTTTGCAGGATTGCTGGTGAAATCGAATAGCGGTGCATCAGCGAGACCCGTGATATGCATGATCGCGGTCGTATCGCCGATGGTCGTTTGTGCGGTGAAATCCAGGGTGGGATCAATCTTGGTCTTGAGCCCAGTGCCATTGAAACTCACGCGTCCCGCGGAGAAATTCAGTCTGCCGGAGGCCAGGGAAAAGTTGCCGCGTTGAAGATCGAAGCCACCGGTCACGCGCGGCGAATCGGTCGTACCGCTGATTTGCAGATCTCCACCCATTTCCGCATCCAGTCCCCGCCCCTGCACCAGGATTTCTTGGGGCGCTTGCACGGCTACATCCAGACCGATAATGAGCGGCTTATCGGGCACAACGACCGTTTTTTTTCCTCGCCGCCGAACATCGAGCACGGCGACGTTGAGCGGCAGAGCATTCGGAATTCCGATCAAGGTACGGTTAAGGTGCACGCTTCCTGTGATATCCAGACGTTCGCGAGCCATGCCCTTGATGGCAAGATCAGCGCTTAAGTTGGAGGTCACCAATTTGCTCACGATCGGTTGCGCGTTGCGCGCGGCGATTTTCAAATCCACCGGGATGCCCTTTTGCAGAATGCCAACCGAACCGCTCATGGAAACGGTACCCGGCGGCGCCGAGGCGGTAAAACTCTTGATTTGCAGCGCCCCCTCGTTGCCGATAATTTGCGCGGCGATGTCAGTGAAGCTGACCCCGCGGCCATAGTCGTTGACCTTGCCGTTTTTAAGATCCAACGCGCCGGCGATCTGCGGCGACGCTACGCTGCCGGTCACCGTCGCGTTGATATCGAGCTGGCCCGCGGCATGCTGGCCACGCGCTTCGAGGAAAGCATTCATCACACCGACGTCGAGCTTGCCGCTGATTTTCATGTCGACCTGCCCGTCAACGGCGAGCGGAGCTTCGCCCACGGCGCTCAATTGCGATGCTGCGCCGGCGTCCAGTCGCGCATCGATGTCGGCCGTGTGTCCGCGCAAGCCGGCTGTGACGCGAATATTGGCGGGCGGCAATCCCAGTGCGGCGTCTTCCGCCGATTGAAGCCCTGAGGCGTTGACCGTGATCTCGCCCAAGGGCTCAGGTAAGCTGCCATGCAAATCGGCGTGTGCTTCTATCACGCCCGCCGACAACAAATTCGGCAGGAATACGTTGACCAACGCGGGTTGCACATTACGCAGTGATCCGCTCACCTTAAGCGTGGGAGCAATTTGACCTTGCAGATCAAGTTCAGCCATTTGGGCGCCGAATTTCAGTTGATCAACGGACAGGCCACTCGCAAAGTTGATTCGCGCAGGCGCGAGCAAATGGATGTCCTGTCCCCGGTAGTTGCCCAGTGCGTCGGCAATCGACACTTCACTGGATTCGAGATTCAGGTTACCGCTCGTCTCCAGGCCGGCGGCAACACCTTTTAATTTTGGAATCTGAACGCCGGCCTTGAATGCGAAGGAATCCGTGAATCCTTCGCCCGATACATGCGCACTTCCGGCGAGCCCCGCGAACACCACGTCGTGCGCGTCGATCTGCACGTGCCCGCGCGTGCGCCGGCCATCGGGGCGCAGAACCAGGTTTCCCGCGAGGCTGCCGGCGATATCGATGCCGAGAAGATGCTGAAAATCCTGAAGCTGCGCCACCGCCAACGCTAGCTGGCCATGCATCTGTGCCTTGTCGACCGTCAGGGTGATATCGCCATCCAGGTGTGCGCTTTTCCAGCTTGCCTGACGAATAATCGCGTGCACTGATTGCTCGGCGCCGCGCTCCATCGCCACATCGAGTTGCAACGGCGCTCCGTCCAGTGACCCCTTCGCGACGAGCGTTCCACCGGGCGCAGACGGCAGGCCGTGTACCTTGGCTTCCGCGGACAGCGTCCCGCTTTGTGAACCCCTGATCGAGAGCGTCGAATTCAGACTCGCCTCGACAGCCAGGTCCGTCGGGGCGCCGGCGGCCGATCCCGACCCTTTCAGCGTGCCGGCGAGCGCCGGTGAGAAAGCACTGAGATCCGATACGGCAACATCCCATCGTCCCTTGATGGATCGAGCACTGACGCTGCCGTTCGCGCCGAGCACGAGCGTGCGGCCGGTGAATTTCAAATTGTCGATCGACAGCGCGTCATCCTTGAACACACCTAGGAATTCCAATCTCGCTCGATCCCCGACCGCCGCTGCCCACGCTTGCGTACCTGGAATGAGCGCAGCACTCGCATCGAGCTTGATATGAGTGGCAAGAGGATACCCCTCCAACTGCGCATTGATGACGGCGCTGCCGCGCAAGTCCTGTGCAGCAAGGGCTGCAAACGGCGTCACATTCGGCAGCTTGAGCTCCACGGTCGCACTCGGTTCACCGGCGGTCAGCGCCTGTCCATGCAAGGAAAACAGCCGATGTGAGGCGGAAAGCTCCAGGCGGCGCGCAGGATCGTCGAGGCGCACCGAGGCCTCGATTTTCACAGGATCATCCTCCAGAAGCCGCGGTTGTGCTCCCGGAATTTTGAGGCCCCGGACGAGCGCATGCAGTTCGGCATTGCCAAGAGTGGCTGCAACATCGGCGGTCAGCGCCGCCATCTGCGTCTCGCCGGGTATGCGTAGTCGCGTGACCTCAAGATGAGCTTCGGCATTGGGCGACTTGAGGTTGCCGTGCCAGCGTCCGCGCAGCATCGCGCGCTCCCAGCTCAAGTCCGGCCGCGGACTCATCGCTGCCGCCTCGACTGAAAACCCTAAGTCGGCGGACAACTCGCTTAAATTGAGGCTGCCCTCCGCATGTCCCGTCATCTCTCCCGCATACAGCGAAACCTCGACTTGCTCCGCGGAACGCGGGCCATTCAATTTCACCTCGGCTTGCAGCGCGCCTAAGCCCGGTAAGGACAGGATGTTTTCCAAAGGTCCGCTGGCCGGCTCATGCAGTTTGAGCGAGGCATCCATGCGCTTCTCATCGAAGTGCAAATGCAACTCATACTCGCCGTCACCGTCAATGCGCCGCGCGGAGGCGTCAAATAGCATGTCGCGAACGGAGCGCAAATGAGCGCTGCCGCCGGCCGCCAGCGAGGCCGGCGTTCCGGCCAATTGAGATCCCAAGTGCAAGACGTCGAAGGACGCCTCCGCCACATCGATGCGAGGTATCGATACTTCACCGCTGCCCGGGGCTGAAGAGCTTTGCGGCAACCGCTCCAATTCAACGCCGGCAACGTGCAATCGATCGATCTGCAGCCGGCCTTCGAGATAAGCGAGCGGCGTCCAGTCCAACTCAATGCGTTTTGCCGTTAACCAAACACCCGCGGCGTCGCGCAATTGCAGCTGCTCAAGCGTCAAATGGCTGGGAAAGGACCCTGCGAGTCCCGACAATTGCACCTGGCCCTGGGTCAGCTTCGCGGTGAGCCTTTCGATTTGAACGCGGCCTGCCGCCGTGTTTCCTAAAATCCATACGCTCCCCACCAGAAGCAAGAGCAGCAGCGCCAACGCGCCGAACGCCCATGCAATCATTTTTAGCGAGCGTCGCTTCAAAATGCCTGCCCCAGTCCAATATAGACCTCGAAAGAGTCTTCGCCCTGGCGACGACCCACCGGTACCGCGATGTCGAATCGGATCGGACCGATGGGTGTGTAATAGCGCATACCTGCCCCCGCGCCAACCCGGACATCCGAATGCAGCGGCTTCAAGCTGGCACTGACCTGCCCCGCATCCACAAATGCCACGGCGCCCCAGCTGGAGTAGAACCGCTGGCGAAATTCCAACCCGCCGGCCGTGATCGCAGTACCGCCGACAGGAATGTCGGTTTGGGGAAACACGGGCCCGACCAATTGGTAACCATATCCTCGGATGGTACTCGTGCCGCCGGCGTAGAACCGTTGGTCGGGCGGCAAACTCAGTTCCCCGGCGCCTTCAGCAATGCCGGCAAGGGCACGGGCTGCCAGCACGCTGCGTCCCGGCGCAATCGGCAAGAGATTGTTCAGATCAAAGTAGGTGGCTACCTTGAACTGGGTGATGAGGAACGTGGCGTTGGGATGCCCAATGGCGAGCGTCGGCGTCAGGCTCAAGGATCCGCGAAAGCCATGACGCGGATCATCCAGCGGCGTGGGCAGATTGGTCGAGTCGTAGTTAAGACTTAAGGGCAATGCCAGCAGCGTGTAATTGAAGGTCTGCGGCACCGGCACTATTTGAGTGCCTGTTGGAGTGTCCACAATTTTGACGCTCGTGTCTTGGATTATCGTCTCAACGGTCGTCGACAGGCCCGCGCTCACACTCCAGACACTCGACAGCTTGCGGCTCAAGGTGGCGCTCGCGGTCCTGGCAGTCTGGTCGTAGGCTTGCAGCTGCTGCTTAATGGCCGTTACCGCAAACTGCAGCGACTGATCTCGATGCAGGAACTCGGGGATGAGGTATTTGACGCTGGTGTCGTAGCCCGTACCCGTGGTATCGCTGCCGCCCAGGTTGATGACCGAGGCGGCGAAGGTCAATTGCTCGGCGTTGCCAAACACATTTCGGTCAGTCCAGCTCGCGCCGCCGCTGCCGCCTAAGTCGCTCGAATAGGCCGCACTTAACGCTATGGCATGCCGCAACCGTTCGACGATCTTGAACGTGATCGGAACGCCACCCGATTCGTCCGCCTTTGTGCCGATCTGTACGCTGACTTGCCCAAAGACGTTCAGCGCCAACATGTCGCGGCGCGCGGCCTCAATCGTGGACGGCTTGTACGAATCACCCGTGTGCAGCAGCAACCTTCTTCGCACCAGCAACTCGTGAACCCGCTTCAAGCCATCGATGTGAATCTCTCCGATATTCACTTTGCGGCCGGCGACCACATGAAAACTCAAATCGAGCACCGGCGCATCGGCTGCCTGATAAGCGACCGGCGGGTCGACCTGCGCGAAGGCGTAGCCCTGCTCCTGCAGCGCCGACAGCAGGCGCGAGCCGCCGGCCAGCACGGCTGATGCAACCGCGGGTTGACCGCTCTTCAACCCCAGCGTTTCGCGCGCGTCGAGCGGCACGTCTCCCTCAGTATCGATGTCGATTTTACGCAGGTGATACAGCGTTCCCAAGGTGAAGCTGACCGCTACTTGCGCGGTGCTGCCCTTCGGCAATGCCGTGAGCGTATCGCCGAGACTCGGATCCGTGAGCAACTTGCCGTTGATATGCACGACCACAAGAGATTCGTAGTAACCGAAGCTTTCAAGCGCGGTCTTGAGTCGATCAGAATCGCTTCGCGCGCGCGCGATCAAGCCAAATGGGCTGACCGGCGCTGAAGTGCGCAGCGAGATTAAATCAGAGGTGGCTTTCAGGGTTTGATCGATGTCGTCGTTGCCCACCGGCGCGAGCGAAACCTTGTATGCCTGCGGATCCGCAGCGCGCGCGGCGCAACACGCGAACAGTGCGCACAGCAGCAAAAATGAAGTGCGGGTCCATCTCATCATTGCTAGGCTAGCAGGTCCAAGTGATTTCCAAGACTGGCTGTCGGCCGGCGCCTACAAGGATTGCTCCGGCTTCGGAATTCTGGACAGCCGATGAGAGGCATAACCTTGAAGGTCGCGTTACAACTGTCTTACTCAAGGAGCGACGGCATGGGCGACATCAAAACTGAAGACAAGGGCACGAGCCCGCTCGATAGGAGCGGTGAATCAGCGCTTCGCGGGCGCGCGCTGGACGGCTCCGAGCAAAAGAAAGCCGTGGATCACACTGCATTCGACAAATCGCGCAATACGGACTCAACCCTGCGTCTGGATGGCGAGGAAGACACCTTGTACGAGGATGGTCTGGACCTCGAGGACGATTCAGGGCCGTTGACCGGCAAAGACGGAAGGGACGATACGCAGTAGGCCACTAACGGACGGCGATGAGCACGATGGCGCCCAGCGCAATGGCGAGGACGCCGCTTAGGCGCAGTGTGGTCAGACGTTCCTTGAGAAAGATCACCGCGATGGCGGTGCCGAATAATGAGAATGGAGGCGGTATTTTCCACTTAGCCGTTGCGCTGTGAAGCGTCCCGCAACTTAAGTTTGCGTCGCGTCGCTACGGTTTTGAGACGGGAAGTCGCGGCAATGGCTCCGGCGCCTCCGCCAGAAAATAAGCCATCATGGCGAGCACTGCGACCTGCCGGCGAATATTGTCCGGCTCGATTTTATCCAGCGTATCGGCCGGACTGTGGTGATAGTCGAAGTAGGTCCGCGTATCGACGATGGGCGATAAGGTGGGCACACCGAGCGCATCCATGAATTGGACATCCGAACCGCCGGCTTCTGCGTGGTGGTCTAAAATGCCGGCACCCATCGGCGTTAACGCAGTCATCAGCGGCTTCAGCTGCGTCATGCTCTCCGCTGCGACATGCGCCGACACGCCCACCGGTCGCCCGGCGCCGTTGTCGCTCTCGATGGCGGCCATGTGCCGCGAAAGCGTGGCGCTGTTTAATTTGGTGTAGGTCTGTCCTCCTGAGCTTCCATTCTCCTCGCTCATCCACCCGACGAAGCGAATGGTGCGCCGCGCATGCAATCCCAGCGACTTCAGCAGGTGCACGGCTCCCATCGCTGCGGCGACGCCGGCGCCATCATCGATCGCGCCTTGCGCGAGGTCCCAAGAATCAAGATGGCCTGACACAATCACGATCTCCTCGGGCCGTTCCCGCCCCGTCCAATCGGCGATCACGTTGTGGCTATCGGCATCCGGAAAAGTCTGCGGCAATAGTTTCAATCGCAGAGTGACCGGCCCCTCGGCGGCAAGCCGCGACACCCACATCGCGTCTTCAGCGCTCAAGGCGGCCGCCGGAATCTTGGGCACCTTGGGATCGTAGTCCATGACCCCGGTATGCGGCAGCCGATAGTTCGCCCCGCCTACGGTTCGAATCAGCGCAGCGGTTGCGCCCGCGCGAGCGGCAGCGACGGCGCCTTGCACGCGATACACGACTGCCTGCCCGTAAGCGCTTCCCGCCCGGCCGTTGAGAGCCCAGTCTTCATCGAAAGGCACATCGAACAGGACGATCCTGCCGCGAGCTTGCGCTTCATGCGCGCTCAACTCATCGAAACTGTGAACGACCAGAACTTCTCCGGAGATGCCTTGGGGTGGGGTGGCCGTTGAGCCGCCCAGGGTCGTTAAAACCAGATGTTGCGTGACACCCGCTGGGCGACCCGGATAGTCGATGATCTCGGCTTGCTCTTCGCCGCGTACCCAATGGGGCACTTTCACCGGCTGCAACGTTACGGTCAAACCGCCGGCCCGTAACGCGCCGGCGATTTGCTCCACTGCCGCTTCGGCCTGACGCGAACCGCTGATTCTCGGGCCGATTTTGTCGCATAGATCAGCAAGGCGGCGATAGGCCCAATCGTCGCCAAGCCCCGCAGCGCGAATTCGATCGAGCGTCGCGGCCATGTCGCCTTTCGGCTCCGCCTCCTCGGCCCGGGTCGTGAAACTCAGCATCAATGCGCTGATCAGCGCCCATCGAAGCGCCATTTTGGGTATGGACATCCACTCAGTTTACCCAATTGACGAGGCATTAACTTATCTTAACAATCCAGCCATTCGCGTTTAATCGCCAAAAGCACAGCGTGACTGGCATGAAGAGCCAACTATGCGGAGGGGCGGTTTGTGGCTGTGCGCTTGTTGCCGCGCTGGCCGCGCTTGCGACGCTTGCCGCCTGCAGCGTCGGTCCCGCCTATAAGCGGCCCGATATCCCATTGCCACCGCAATGGCAGGAGACATCCACCAATGAGGGCGCGGCAGTCTGGCCCAGTGCGGACTGGTGGCACGGCTTCGGCTCAGAGAAGCTCGATGAATTGATTGCGGAAGCCCAGCGCAGCAATGATGATTTGGCCGCTGCGATCGCCCGAGTTCAAGAAGCCGACGCGCAGGCGCGCATTGCCGGTGCTCCCTTGCTGCCGTCAGTTGATTTTAGCGCCGATGCGAACCGACAGCAGGCACAGGTCACCGGCGCCGGCCACGAGACATTCAACACCTTCAATCCCGAGCTCAGCGCGAGCTATGAGCTGGATTTTTGGGGCAAGAATCGAGCCTTGCGCGCCTCCGCGCGCGCAACCGCGATTGCCAGCCACTATGACAAGGAGACGGTGGCACTCACAGTCATTAGCAGCGTTGCCTCGACTTACTTCCAAGCCCTCGAATTTCGCGATCGGCTTGAGGTTGCGGACCAAAATCTCACCAATGGTCAGAAAATTCTGCACGGTCTGCAACTCGAGCAGACGGCGGGCATCGCAACTGCATTGGATGTGGCGCAGCAGGAAACGACCGTGGCGCTTCTGGATGCGGCGATCCCGCCGCTGCAGCAGCAGTTGCGCCAGATCGTCAATGCGCTGGCCGTGCTGCTCGGCAGAACGCCGGAATCGATCGATGTCGATACCGGAACCTTGAATTCCCTGAGGAGTCCCGCCGTCGCCCCGGGACTGCCCTCGCAGCTGCTGTCACGCCGCCCGGACGTGGCGGAATCGGAACAGCAGCTCGTCTCTGCCAATGCCGACATCACCGTTGCGCGCGCCGCATTGTTCCCGAGTATTGCACTGACCGCGAGCGGCGGCTACGAAAGTTCGGCACTGAGCTCGCTCATCAATCCGGCGGCCCGCATTTGGTCGTTGTCCGCAGGTCTTACCCAGCCGATATTTCACGGCGGCGCGCTTCGCGGTCAGGTGGTGTTCAGCAACGCGCGCTATGCCGAATTGTTGAGCGCATACCACAAGGCGGTGATTTCCGCGTTCAGCAATGTTGAAAACGCGCTGGTAGCGGCCCGGCAAACCAAGGAGCAGCAGATCAGACAGCAAAAGGCGGTCGACACTGCGCGGCGGGCGTTTCAGTATGCCCAGACTCAAATGTCGGCAGGGACCGTCAACATATTGATCGTCCTTAACACGGAAAATGCTCTCTTCAGTGCGCAGGATGAATTGGTCCAGATCCAATACTTACATTTGCAATCGCTGGTGGATTTATTCACCGCGCTCGGCGGTGGATGGCAACAAGGGTGATGTAGATGACGCAAATTTCGACGTTCCAAAAACGCGCGCTGGTGGCCGTCCTCGCTCTTGCCCTGCTGATCATTGCGTGGCGTACGCTGATTTACAAGCCGGCCGATGCCGCCACGCGCACCTCGCCGCCCGCGATCGCTGTCGACACAGCCGCCGCAAATCACACCGACGTGCCGATCTATCTTCAAGGCCTGGGCACGGTACAAGCCTTTTACACCGTGACGGTGACCGCGCGTGTCGACGGCGAGTTGCAGAAGATCGGCTTCACCGAAGGACAAGAGGTCCACAAGGGAGACTTGCTTGCGCAAATCGATCCCCGCCCAAACCAGGCCGCCTACGAGCAGGCGGTGGCCACCAAGGCGAAGGATGCCGCGATGCTGGAAAATGCCAAGCGCGATGTCGATCGTTACGCCCTGCTGCAGCCCCAGGAGCTGGCGAGCAAGCAGACCGTCGATACGGCGCGGGCGCTGTTCGATCAGCTCAAAGCCCAGGTTCAAGTCGATCAGGCACTCATCGACAACGCCCGTACGCAACTCGACTACACCCGCATCACATCGCCGATCAACGGCCGCACCGGTATTCGCCTGGTTGATCCGGGCAATATCGTGCACGCGGCAGGCACCACGGGAATTGTCGTGGTCACGCAGGTGCAGCCGATAACGGTCATTTTCACCCTGCCCGAGGAGGACTTGAGTGCTGTCGGCGCCGCGCTTGCCGCCGGGCCGGTTAAGGTCACCACGCTGTCCCGCGACGGAAAGACCGAACTCGACCAAGGCACGCTCACGCTAATCGACAATGAGATCGATCAACCCACCGGTACGGCGAAGCTCAAAGCCACGTTCAGCAATACCCGAAACACGCTTTGGCCCGGACAGTACGTGAATGCGCGCGTGCTCATACGCACCGAACGCAACGCACTGACGCTGCCGACCTCAGCCGTGCAGCTTGGACCGAATGGTCCTTTTACTTATGTCATCAAGAGCGACTCCACGGTGGAAGTCCGCCCCTTGACGCTGGGTGATGAAAGCGACGGCATGACCGTGATCAAAAGCGGCATCGCCTTGAACGAGCGTGTCGTCACCAGCAACCAATACCGGCTTCAGCCCGGAGTTCATGTACGCGACAACGCCACTGCGGCAGATCCTAACAAAGCGCCTGCGAAAGCATCATGAGCATCTCAGAACCGTTCGTCCGCAGGCCGATTGCAACCTCGTTGTTGATGGGCGGCATTTTTCTGGTGGGACTCGTGGTATTTCCATTGTTGCCGGTGGCGCCTCTGCCGCAGGTGGACTTTCCAACAATTTCCGTGTCCGCGTCGCTTCCGGGTGCAAGTCCGGAAACCATGGCCTCTTCGGTCGCGACACCCCTGGAAACTCAATTCGCGCAAATTTCCGGCCTTTCGCAGATGACTTCCACCAATGCGCTCGGCTCCACGCAAATCACCCTGCAATTCGACTTGAATCGCAACATCGACGCGGCGGCGCAGGACGTGCAAACGGGAATTGACGCCGCCGGCGGTCAACTGCCCAAGAACCTGCCCACGCCTCCCACCTATAAAAAGGTCAATCCGGCCGATTCGCCTATTCTTTTGCTCTCCGTGCATTCGGATGTTCTGCCGGTGACCACGGTGGACGACTATGCCGAGAACATCCTGGCGCAGCAGATATCGCAGATTCCCGGTGTCGCGCAGGTGAGCATCGGCGGCCAACAGAAGCCGGCCGTGCGCGTGCAAATCGATCCCACAAAATTGGCGGCATTGGGTTTGCAGATGGAAGATGTCGCCAACGTGATCATCGCGGCCACGGTCGACGCACCGAAGGGCTCGATCAACGGCCCGACGCGCAGCATGACGATTTACGACAACGATCAGCTGCTCAAAGCGGCTCCCTGGAATGATGTCGTCGTGGCCTACAAGAACGGCGCGGCGGTGCGCATTCGCGACATCGGCGTGGCGGTCGACGGTCCGGAAAACAGACTGATCACTGCTTGGCAGAATGGTCGCAACGGTATTTTGCTGCTGATTTACAAGGCACCCGGCGCCAATGTCATCGAGGCCGTGGACCGCGTTCAAGCACTGCTGCCGCATGCGCTCGCGTCCGTGCCGCCCTCGATCAAGGTCGACACGGTTGCCAATCGCACCACCACCATCAAGGCATCGGTGGAAGACGTGGAGCGCACGCTGTGTATCACCATTGTGCTGGTCGTGCTGGTGATTTTTCTGTTCTTGCGCACTGCCTGGGCAACCATCATCCCCGGCGTCACCGTACCGCTCGCGCTGCTGGGCACCGTGGCGATGATGTACGTGCTCGGCTTCAGCCTGGATAACTTGTCGTTGATGGCGCTCACCATCGCCGTGGGTTTCGTGGTCGACGATGCCATCGTCATGCTGGAGAACATCTACCGCCACATCGAGGAAGGCATGACGCCGATGGAGGCGACCTTGAAGGGCGCCGGGGAAATCGGCTTCACGATAATGTCCATCAGCGTCTCCTTGGTTGCGGTGTTCATCCCGTTGCTGCTCATGGGCGGCATCATCGGCCGGCTGTTCCGCGAATTCGCGATCACCATGACGATGACCATCGTGGTTTCCGCCTTCGTCGCCCTGACGTTGTCCCCGACCATGTGCGCCTTGTTTTTGCGGGACGAAAAGCACGCGAAGCACGGTAAAGCCTACATGGTGATCGAACGAGGGTTCGATAAGCTTCTGGCCGGCTATACGCGGGGCCTGGATTTCGTGCTGGATCACAAGCGCGCGACACTCGTTACGTTTCTCATTACGCTCGCGGCGACCGTGATGCTGTACATCGAAATACCCAAGGGCTTCTTTCCGCAACAGGATACCGGCATCATCTCGGGGTTGACCGATGCACCCCAGGACATCTCATTCGATGAGATGGTGCGCCGAGAGCATGCGGTGCTGGATGTGGTGGGGCGCGATCCGGACGTCGCGAGCTACGGCACCGGCATCGGCGGCAATCGGCCGATCAACAACGGCTTCGTCATTATGGGGCTCAAACCCTTGAGCGAGCGCAAGTCCAGTGCCGATGAGGTCATCACCCGATTGCGTCCGCAGCTTGCGAAGGTGCCCGGTATCCAATTGTTCCTGCAGGCGTCGCAGGATCTCAATGTCGGTGGCCGAACCTCTCGAACTCAATACCAGTACACGCTACAAGATTCGGACATCAACGAACTCAACGAATGGGCGCCGAAGCTGCTCGACGTTCTGAAGAAGCTGCCTTCCTTACGCGACGTCGCCTCCGACCAGCAGACCAGCAGCGGCATGTTGTCTCTGGAGATCGATCGCGATCAAGCCTCGCGCTTCGGCATTCAACCGCAAGCCGTCGATCAGGCGCTCTACGACGCCTTCGGCCAGCGTCAGGCAGCGCAGTTCTTCACGCAGGCCAACAGCTACCACGTGATCCTGGAGATCACGCCGTCGCTGCAGGGCGATCCTGATTCGCTGAAAAAGCTCTATCTGAAATCGCCGCTGACCGGCCAGATGGTGCCGTTGTCGGCGATGACGAAGTTCGACACCCAGCACGTCACCTATCTGTCGATCAACCATCAAGGTCAATTTCCGGCGGTGACGCTCTCCTTCAATCTTGCCCCAGGTGCCGCGCTCGGCGATGCAGTCGATGCGATCAACCGCGAATCGCTGCAGATGCATTTGCCTGCAACTATCACGGGAAACTTCCAGGGCACGGCGCAGGCATTTCAAAGTTCATTGAAAAGCCAGCCCTACCTGATTCTTGCGGCGCTGGTGGCCGTCTATATCATCCTCGGCATGCTCTATGAGAGCTACATTCACCCGTTGACGATTCTCTCCACGCTGCCTTCGGCCGGCGTAGGTGCGCTGCTGGTGCTGCTCCTGTTTCACCTTGAACTGTCGGTCATCGCCTTGATCGGCATCATCTTGCTGATCGGCATAGTCAAAAAGAACGGCATCATGATGGTGGATTTCGCCCTGCAGGCGGAACGCGAACAGCACCTATCGCCGCATGACTCCATCCGGCAAGCCTGCCTGATGCGATTTCGCCCCATCATGATGACGACGATGGCGGCATTGTTGGGAGCGCTGCCTCTGGCATTGGGACACGGCACCGGTTCGGAGCTGCGTCGGCCCTTGGGCTACACCATGGTAGGCGGCCTAATCTTAAGTCAGGCGCTGACGCTGTTTACCACGCCCGTGATTTACCTGTACCTGGATGAATTCAGCATGAGGATGCGCGGCCGCCGCAGCAAGAAGCGCGCGGCAGCAGCCCTGGTCACCGCCGCGAGCGACGCACCATCGCCGCTCGGAGAGCATCCGTGAAGATTTTGCTGGTCGAGGACAACGAACGGGTCACTCAGTTCGTCGTCAAGGGCCTGCAAGAAGCCGGACACACGACCGATCATGCGGGCAACGGACGCGACGGCATGTTCCTCGCAGCGAGCGAGCCCTACGACGTCATCATCATGGACCGGATGCTGCCGGGCGGTATCGACGGCCTCGCCATCATTGAGGTGCTGCGCAAAGCCGGCAAGCGCACGCCCATTTTGATCTTAAGTGCCCTATCCGAAGTCGATGATCGTATACGCGGACTGCGCAGCGGCGGTGATGATTACCTGACCAAGCCCTTTGCCTTCGGCGAATTGCTGGCGCGCATTGATGCCTTGCATCGCCGGGCCGAGGGCGTGAATCACGAAACCCCGCTCGTCGTCGGCGACTTGCACATGGATCCGCTAACGCGCAAGGTAACCCGCGGAGATCGGCCGATTGCGCTTCAGCCACGCGAGTTTAAGCTGCTCGAGTACCTGATGCGGCATGCCGATCAAGTGGTGACTCGCACGATGCTCTTGGAAAACGTCTGGGACTATCATTTTGACCCCCAAACCAACGTGGTTGATGTACACATCAGCAAGCTGCGGCAAAAAATCGACGCCGAGTTCGAACGGCCGCTGCTGCGCACCGTCCGCAATGCCGGATACACGGTGACCGCGAGTGAGTGACCGCTAGTGACCAGCATGATGCGCTCTTCGGCCCTGTCTCTGGCGATGGGCTACGTCGCACTGGGGCTAGCCGCACTGGTGCTGTTCGCCGCGCCGCTGTGGTATGCCTGGCAGGTCACCATACAAGAAGGGCGCGCTGAGTACCTACAGATCGATGCGCAGCGCCTGACCGAGGTGTACCGCCACGAGGGTGCGGATGCCCTGAAGAGCTTCATCGATACCCGCGTTGGCATGCAAATCCCCAGCGAGAGAATCTTGCTGCTCACCGACGCATCCCTGCATCCGCTCGCCGGCAATCTGCAGGCGTGGCCTTCCGCGGTGCCGGCAACGCCGGGGAATTACAAAGTCAATCTGGGGCTGCCCGACCGTGGCATTCAGGAAGCCCTCGTGCACGTTACCAATCTGGGCAACTACAACCTGCTGGTGGGCCGGGACAATGCACTGTTCAAACCGCTGCAGACCCGTTTCTGGTACGGACTGTCCGCAGCGGTTGCGGTGCTGTGCATTGCCGGCTTATTCGTCGGCCTCATCACGCGCCGCGCGCTGATGACTCGCGTCAACAGCATCCGGCAGACGGTATCCGCCATCATTCATGGCGACTTGAAACACCGGCTGCCAACTCAATTGAACGACGATGAACTCAACACGCTGTCGCGCACGATCAATGGCATGCTCGATCAAATCGAACTGCTGGTGCACGGCGTGCGCAACGTGTCCAATTCCATCGCACATGATCTACGCACGCCGCTGGCGGAGCTACGCTCGCGGCTGGAGGAGCTGTCGCTCATACGGCCTTCTACCGAAGAGACGTACGCGGAGATCGACGGCGCGGTGACCGACGTCGACCGGGTCATTCGCATTTTCGACGCGCTGTTGAGATTGGCGGAAATCGACGCCGGCATGCGCCGTTCGGGCTTCGTGTCGCTGGACGTGTCCGATCTGGCTGCCAGTGCGGTGGAGTTCTATGAACCGGCCGCAGAGCTCAAGAGCATTGATTTGAAGTTTCGCTCGAATGGACCGCTGCCGGTATCCGGCGATCCCGTGCTTCTCGCCCAGGCTTTGAGCAATTTGATCGACAATGCACTCAAGTACGCGCCGCAACACGGCGCGATCGAAGTGGCGGTACAAAAACACGGCGCCAACGTGGAAATTTCGGTTTCCGACAATGGCCCAGGAATCGATGAACTGGAAAAAGGCAAAGTAGTGCAGCGGTTTTATCGTGGCGACGCCAGCCGAGGCACTCCCGGCGTGGGCCTTGGCTTGAGTCTAGTGCAAGCCGTGGCGAAGCTGCACGGCAGCCCGCTCGAGCTGCGCGACAATAGTCCCGGACTACGAGCCGTGTTGATCCTGGCGGCCGAAGAGTCAGTCACCTTGCTGCACGAGACGGCGCAACCCGCGCCCGTGACGGCCGGCGGCGTCGCAGCCTCGAGTCTGGCCTCTTTGCCGTAAGAGTGTACCGGCGCTTCGCAATCCTGCTCGCACCGCTGATCGATATTGTCGCGTTCTGCGCCTTGATCGGTGCGGGCGTGTCGCTCAGAGCCAGCAACGGTCTCGCCTGCGCGGCGGGTATTGTCGTCTCGTGGGCGTTGCGGTGGCAGGCAATGAGTACGGCCGAGCGCCAATCTCAAGATTGGCATGTAGGCCTGCGCATCTTGATCGTTGGATTCATGGGGCTATTTTTGCGCGGCGGCGCGTTGGCGCTGTTGCAACGCTGGGGTTGGCCGCTGCAGGCCTCCATCGTTCTGGTGGTCGCGTTGGGACTCGCGGTGACCTTGCCGGGGTTCTCGTACGCCGCTTCCAAAGCCGACAAAAGACCTTGGCGGCTTGCCATTGGGCTCATCGCGTATGCCGTAGTGCTGCGATTGGTCTACGCCGGCTCGGTCGAAACGATGCCCGAGGAAGCGTATTACTGGAGTTATTCCCGGCATCTGGACTTCGGATATCTGGATCATCCACCGATGGTAGCGTGGCTGATCCGGCTCGGCACCGCGCTGTTCGGTCAAACGGAATTCGGCGTGCGCGCCGGGGCGTTGTGCTGCGGGGCCATCACCTCGCTTTTTGTTTACAAGCTGGCCCGCAATCTGTTCGGCGAGGCCAGTGCGCTCGCGGCATTGCTGATGGCGCAGACCCTACCCTACTTTTTCCTTTCCGGCTTCCTCATGACGCCCGACGCCCCGCTCGCTGCAGCATGGGCGGCCTCGCTCTATTTTCTCGAGCGTGCGCTGATCGGCAATCAATCGCGCGCTTGGTGGCTTCTGGGTATCTCCCTCGGTATTGGGATGATCTCAAAGTATTCCATCGCAATCCTGGCACCGGTAACGATGGCTTTCATGGTGTGGGATCCGAATTCGCGTCATTGGTGGCGGCGCAAGGAGCCCTATCTCGCCGCCCTGCTGGCGCTGGCGCTGTTTTCTCCGGTTCTCGTCTGGAACGCGCAGCATGACTGGGCGTCCTTCGCTTTCCAGACCTCGCGCCGGATTGCAGAAGCTCCGCAGTTCGCGCTGCATAAACTGATCGGCTCCATCATCGTGTTGATCACACCGACGGGGCTGCTGGCCGTCGCTGGCGTGCTCTGGAGCTGGCCGCATCGTCGCGAGGGGCTTGCAGAAGCCGCGCGCCGCCGGCGCCTGTTCACTCTTGCCATTCTTGTGCCGCTCTCGGTGTTCGCAGCGTTCAGTCTGCGTCATGAAGTGAAGCTCGATTGGACCGGCCCGTTGTGGACTGCCGCGCTCCCCGCGATGGGACTCGCCATGATCGCCGTGGATGCGACCAGATTGAGCGCATGGATTCGCGCCGCATGGATGCCCACCATGATCACCATGCTGCTGATTTACGGCGCGGGTCTGCATTATCTGGTTCTCGGGCTGCCCGGCTTGGGCTACGGCAAGCACATCGAAGTGGTCCCGGTTGGTTGGCGGAATTTGAGCGCGCACATCATTGAAACAGCGAACGCCTACGGCCAAGCCGCCGGCGCGCCGGTGCTCATCGTCGGCATGGACCGATATGCCATTGCGAGTGAGCTGGCGTTCTACGGCGGCGCGCGGACAGCAACCGGCCTCGAGACCGTGAACAGCCATCTATTTGGCGGCATGGGCCTGATGTATGAACGGTGGATGCCGGCCGAGGCGCAGGAGCACCGAAATCTATTGCTCATCGCCTGGACCCAGGGCGAGCTCGAGGATAAGGCGATCGAAGCGCACGTGGGTCGACTGGGTCCCATCGAGGACGACGTACTCCTGCGGGACGGAATCCTCGTCCGGCACTACTATCATCGGCTGGCTTTCGACTATCGTTCCGCGGCAGCGGGTAAATGAACTAAAATGCAGCCATGAAGCAAAACCTATCACGGCTGATCGCGGCCAGCATTGCAGCCGGCGCCTGTCTTTTGCACACCGCAGTGGGCACCGCGCAGACTCCTGAGCAAACGAAGATGTGGGAGGCGCAGCGCACCCAGTCCCAGGCGGATGAGAAGGCAAAGGTCGAGCGGCTGGCCGCGCAGCGCGCGGCGAGAAAGGCGGACCCCATGGCCTGGGTACGCACGCTGAATCCAATGACGGACGGCGGCTGGCAATTCAGGGCCGTAGCGCCGGATGGATCGTGGGCATCCTTCAGCACCGAACATCAAATGAAGCGCTCGGGCCACCTCATCACGGTGTGGCTACGTGAGGAATATCCGGAGCCTCAACGAGGCGGCGGCGGCGACATTTATTACAGTTACGTCGAGAAAATCCAATACGACTGTGCGAATGAGCGGGCTCGCGCGCTACTGATCATCTACTACTCGGAAAACAACA
>Ga0224547_1000020_pt1 | contig 42538 bp, 31 predicted proteins | sample 714P21014metaG_FD_179908 | JGI IMG/M metagenome (GOLD analysis project Ga0224547, IMG submission 179908) | Peat soil microbial communities from Stordalen Mire, Sweden - 717 P2 10-14 | ecosystem: Environmental > Terrestrial > Soil > Wetlands > Peat | place: Sweden: Norrbotten County, Stordalen...
TCGCGGATTAGGCCGTCAAGATTGAATTCCGGATGGGCAGCCGCTGCCTCGATTCTAGAATCGATTTTCGCATCCGAGAAGGGCGGCCGCGAGAGGGGCGGAGCGACAACTTTAACAGCGGCATTACCCAGCGGCTTGAACTTCGTGATCTGTTTCCAAGAGCGCACCAGGGCGTCGGCGAAAATCAGCAGCAGGTCACCCGGCTCTCCCATGCGCAGTGCCGCGTCGATCGCCTCCTGCTCGTCCGGGATGATCGAAATGGCACTCTCGGCTACGCCGGCGGCACGAAGCGCCCGGGCTTGAATACGCGGCACCTCATCCGAGGCCCGATTGCGCAGGTTGTCATCGCGACGGCAAATGTAAAGATCGAAGCGGCCGGCGACGGCCTGGGCGATCGCCACCAAATCCTCATCGCGCCGATCGCCTGGGCCGGCGAGCACCACGATGCGTCGACCCGTGACGTCCAGGCGCTGCGCCAAGTCAGCCATCATGCCGACGGCGTGTGCATTGTGCCCATAGTCGAACAGAACCTTGAAAGGATGCTCATTGAATACATTCATGCGCCCGGGAGCTTGAAAGAATGTGGAATCAAACGTGCGCAGCCCCTGACGAATTGCATCGAGTTTTATGCCGAGCGAGAACGCCATGGCTGCGGCGAACATCGCATTCTGTACATTGTGCGTCGCCCGGCCCTCCAGTGTCGCCGGAATCAGATGCGTCCACAGCAGCGGAATGTGACCGCCGCGATCGTACAGAGTCATCATTTGACCGTTGACGCCGGCCTCGAGCGCGCAAGCCCGGCCGCCGGCGCGAATGTGCTCGCGCACCAGCGCATGGTGCGGATTCATCGTCACGTAGCAGATATTCTTCGCTTCCGTGTGGCCCGCCATTTTAAGAACGAGAGGATCATCCGCGTTCAGCACGGCGCAGTCGGTGGCCACCTCGACGACGATGCGCTTCAGCTCACTCAACTGCTCGAGCGTATCGATGCCTTTGAGGCCCAAATGGTCGGCCTGAACGTTCAAAACACCGCCGACATTGACTTCATTCACCCCCATTCCGGCGCGCAGCAAACCGCCGCGCGCCGTCTCGAGGATCGCAATGTCAATCTGCGGATCGGCGAGCACCATGCGAGCGGATACCGGCCCGGTCATGTCCCCCTGCACGGTGCGTTGACCGTCGATGTAGACGCCATCCGTCGTCGTCAATCCTGGCGTGTAGCCGGCCATCTTGGTGATGTGCGCGAGCATTCGCGCTGTGGTGGTCTTGCCGTTGGTGCCGGTGATGGCGGCGATCGGCACACGGACTGAGGTGCCGGCCGGAAACAACATGTCGATGACCGGCGCGGCAACGTCGCGCGGCGTACCTTCGCTCGGTGCCACGTGCATGCGAAAGCCGGGCGCCGCATTGACTTCACAGATGCCGCCGCCGATGGTGCGGTAGCTCTCGGTAATATCTTTCGAGAGAAAATCCACGCCGCCGACGTCCAAGCCGATTGCCCGCACCGCGCGCTCTGCCATCTCCCGGTTGTCGGGATGGATCACATCGGTCACATCGGTGGCCGTACCGCCGGTGGACAGATTTGCAGTGGAGCGCAGCAGCACGACTTGCCCGTTTTCGGGTATCGAATCTGATTTAAGGTGGACACTATCGAGCATCTTTTGCGCCTGTCCGTCGAGTTCCAATCGGGTCAAAACCTTTTCGTGGCCCACGCCGCGGCGCGGGTCCTGGTTCACGATGTCGACCAGCTGCGCAATCGTATGTACGCCGTCGCCGACGATGTGACCGGGGGTACGCCGCGTCGCCGCCACCAGATCACCGTTCACCACCAATAGGCGATGATCATCTCCCTCCAGAAATGTCTCGACGATCACCGACCGCGCATGTTCGCGTGCCACTGCGTAGCCTTGCGCGACTTCCTCGTCGCTGGTAAGCCGAATGGATATGCCACGTCCGTGGTTGCCGTTGTAGGGCTTCGTCACAACCGGGAACCCGATGCGTTTCGCGGCTCGGATTGCCTGCGCTTCACTTTGAACCAATTCCTGCTTTGGCACGGGCAGACCCAAGGTCGCCAGAATCTTGTTGGTCTCTTCCTTGTCGCTGGCCAACTCCACCGCGATGTGCGACGTGCTGCTGGTCACGGTGGCTTGGATTCGTTGCTGGTACTTGCCGTGCCCCAACTGCACCAGCGATTGATCGTTGAGCCGAAGCCAGGGGATGCCGCGCTGTTCGGCCGCCCGGACCAGCGAGGATGTCGAGGGGCCGAGTGCTCGCCGCTGCGCGAATCGAATGAATTCATCGCGCGCTTCCTGCCAGTTCCAGCCATCGGGAACGGAGTCGGCCGGGCGAATGGAGACCGGTAGCAGCGAACAGAGGAGCCGAAGTCCCAGATCTCCCGCTGCGATGCCTTCGTCCCGCTGCGCGTATTCGTAGACGACGGTATAGACACCCGGTGGGCCTGCGCTGCGCGTCTTGCCGAAGGTGACCTCTTCGCCTGCAATATTTTGCAGCTCGATGGCGACGTGCTCGAGGACGTGTCCGAGCCAGGTGCCTTCATCCTCGCGCATGCGACGAAAAAATCCCCCTGGCTCCCGATACGAGCAGCCGTGCTGAGCGAGACCCGGCAGAGCGCCCGCCAATGCATCGACGAACTGCGCGCCGAGTTTACCGGTGGGCCATGCCTCGAGGGCTCCAAGATCGAGTTCGAGACGGATAACAGGAAATCGGGCATAGAGCGATGGGCCAACGTAGACCGAACGATCGAGAATTCGCATGGTGCTCGCAGCCTAAGTGACGAGTGAATTAGTCTTTGGTGTTGACGAGTCCGCCGGCCGATGCGACTCGGGTGTGCAAGTTGAACGTCGCTCCAGCCACCAGAATGTGCAGACGCAGGCCCAGCACGCAAACCGGTTGCCCTTCGCTGACTTCGCCGATAGAGGAGAAGCTGACCTCGGAGGCATCCACGATGGTCACGCCGCCGCTGCCTTGCACCTCGACGGTTTCATCCGGTCCTATAAAGGCCGCCGTGTCCTCATCGAGCCCAATGCCGATCGCAAACGGATTGTAGGCGAGGGCGGTAATGAGGCGTCCCAGACGGTCGCGCTGACGAAAGTGCTGGTCGATGATGAATCGATTGGTCAGTCCCAAACCTGGCGCCAGCCTGACGCTGCCCGATATCACCGCAGAGCCTTCATCGCCAAATGCGATCATGTGCTCGCTCAAGATGCTCGCTCCCGCGCTGGTACCACCGACGGTGACGCCATGAGCATTGCGTACCCGAATGAGTTTTGCGACAGGCGTGCCGCCGAGCAGGGTCGTCAAGCGCAGCTGATTGCCGCCCGTAAAAAAGATTCCACTCGCCTGTTCGAGGCGATTGAGACGCCCAGGTTCCTGACAGTCGCGGCGGGTATCAAAGTCCATCACAGTGACTTCTGCCGCTCCGATCTCTTTGAAGAGCTTCTCGTAGCGGGGTCCGGTCTCGTGCATGCGGCTTGCAGTCGGGATGACAACGATGTTTGCATCCGCGCCGCCGGAAACGCGCACGAAGCGCTCGAGGATATGGCGGTCATTTTCCTTATTCTCTGCGCCACCGATCGGAACGATCCACCCACGTGTCTCGCCGTCGGGAATTTTGCTGGGCATTATTTGCAGCGTCTCCTTAAAGCTTTAACTTCAACGATTTTGCACGTCCCTGGCGCTCCTGTCGTGCTCTATGGTTGGCGATCTGCTGCAATAGTCGACATACTGAAGTGAGACACGCATTGAGGTATATTCTTATAAAAATACCTTAATGTATTGATTATTAACATATTATATATGATGGGAATGCATCGCGTGAGAGTTTGACCGTGACACTGACCGATCAGCTTTTGTCGATTTATTCCAGCCGCGGAGCTGACACATATTTTGGCGAGGCCATGACGACGCTGGAACACAGCCTGCAAGCAGCCTACTTCGCACAGGCCGGCGACGCTGCGGACGCATTGGTCATCGCAGCGCTGCTGCACGACATCGGGCACTTGATCGAGCCGGCAACGGACGACATCGCCGACTGGAAATTAGATGCGCGGCACGAAGTGAGCGGTAGCCGGTGGCTGGCAACGCGCTTCGGCCCTGAGGTTTCCGAACCGGTGCGCTTGCACGTGCCCGCGAAGCGTTACTTGTGCGCAAGGGATGCCGGCTATCTCGGTCGATTGAGTGGGGCATCGATTTACACGCTCAGACTGCAAGGCGGCCCGATGTCGGATGCCGAGATCATCGTGTTCGAGACTGAACCGTATTTTCGCGAAGCCCTACTTCTGCGGCAGTGGGACGATCAGGGCAAGGTCGCGGGGCTTCCAACACCCCCTTTTTCGCACTACGGTGAGATCGTCGACAGAGTCTGCCGCGCCGCTCGATTTTGAGGCATGGCCTGGCCACCGCAACCGCCGGCCGCGCTTTTTTCTCGACACTGGGGTTCAAAACAGTTTACCGTCGGGGCTGATCGACCGGAGGATAAGCTGGAGCGGATCGTACACAGTACCGGCGCACCCAGACCATGATTGACTAAGGGGCTTAGGTGCGATGGCGACAGAGGACGTAATCCTTGAGACGCACAGTCTGGTCAAGGAGTTCAACGGGTTCGTTGCGGTTGATCGCGTTTCCGTGCGCGTCCGGCGGCGCGAAATCCATGCGCTGATCGGCCCGAATGGCGCAGGCAAGACGACCTTTTTCAACTTGCTGACCAAGTTTCTCCAGCCAACCTCAGGCACCATTTATTATCAGGGCAGTAACATCACGCGGCACCAGCCGGCGGATATTGCCCGACATGGCGTTGTCCGATCCTTTCAGATCTGCGCTGTGTTCCCGCACCTGACGGTTCTGGAGAACGTACGGGTGGCTCTGCAGCGAAAGCTCGGCACCTCATTTTATTTCTGGCGCTCGGAAAAAAGCCTCAAGAACCTGGATGGCCGGGCCATGCAACTGCTGGCGGAAGTTCACCTCGAATCGTGGGCCCGTACCCTTGCGGCGGATCTGCCCTACGGGCGCAAGCGCGCCCTGGAACTGGCCACGACGCTGGCGCTCGAGCCGGAGTTGATGCTCCTCGATGAGCCCACTCAGGGCATGGGGCACGAGGATGTTTCGCGCGTCACACAGTTGATCAAACAAGTCTCCGCCGATCGCACGGTGCTCATGGTCGAGCACAACATGGGTGTCGTTGCGTCGATCGCGGATACCATCACCGTGCTGCAGCGGGGCCGCGTGATCGCCGCAGGTCCCTATGCGGAGGTCTCGAAGAACCCTCAAGTCGTCGAAGCGTACATGGGCACCTCGAGCAGCGAGCTCTCGGGAGCGGTCTGATGGCCCACGAGATGCTCAAGATTGCCAATCTCGAAGCGTGGTACGGCGAATCGCACATCTTGCACGGCGTGGAATTCGCTGTGCAGGAGGGCGAGGTGGTCACGCTTCTGGGCCGCAACGGCGCCGGACGCACGACCACGCTGCGAGCAATTATGGGACTGGTCGGCTCACGAACCGGTTCGGTGCTGATCAAAGGGGTTGAGTCCGTGGGGCTGGCGCCGCACAAAATCGCGCGCTTAGGCTTAGGCTACTGCCCCGAGGAGCGGGGCATCTTCTCGGCCCTGTCGACCGAAGAGAACTTGCTGTTGCCGCCGCGGCTCAAGGGCGCCCAGGGGATGCAGCTCGAAGAGATTTACGATATTTTCCCGAATCTGCTCGAGCGCGCCGCCAGTCCCGGTACCCGCCTGTCCGGCGGCGAGCAGCAGATGCTGGCGGTGGCGCGAATTTTGCGCACCGGTGCACGCTTGCTGCTGTTGGATGAGATTTCCGAAGGCTTGGCTCCGGTGATTGTGCAGAAGCTCGGTGAGGTGATCCGCACCTTGAGGCAGAAAGGCATTACTGTGGTGCTGGTCGAACAGAACTTCCGATTCGCGGCGCCGCTGGCGGATCGATTCTATGTGATGGAGCATGGCAAAATTGTAAAACAGTTCGGAAAGGCGGAACTCGCTTCGCAAATGGGGTTGCTCCAGGAATATTTAGGCGTTTGACTTAAAACTTTGAAAAAGGAAAACGAGATGACGCGCAAATCCAAATTCGCAGCACTCGGTGCGCTGTTGGGCCTGTACGTATGTTCGCAAGCGCGCGCCGCTGCCGACCAAGTTGTCATAGGCGATATCGACGACATGTCGAGCGTCTACGCGGACGTGATCGGTCAGGGCGGCATTGAAGCCATCAATATGGCGATCACCGATTTCGGCGGCGCGGTACTGGGCAAGAAGATCACCCTGCTGAGTGTCGATCACCAGAATAAGCCCGACATCGGTGCCTCGAAATTTCGGGAGTGGGCGGACCAGAATGGGTTGACTATGGTATTGGGCGGGTCCAACACGGGCGTCAGTATTGCCATGTCCAAGGTTGCGGCGGCGAAGAAGGTGCCCTTCATCGCCATCGGCGCAGGGGGCGCTTCGCTGACCGGCGTTGACTGCACTGCCTACACCGTGCACTACGCCTATGACACGACTGCCTTGGGCAATGGCACGGCAAGTGCGATCGTCAATCAAGGCGGCAAGACCTGGTTCTTCGTGACCGCTGACTACGCGTTCGGCACGCAGCTGCAGGAAGCGGCGACCAAGGTCGTGCTGGCGAATGGCGGCAAAGTACTGGGCGCGGTGCGTGCGCCGCTGGGCACGACCGATTACTCATCGTTCCTGCTGCAGGCGCAGGCGTCCGGCGCACAGGTCTTGGGGCTTGCGAATGCGGGAACCGATTTTTCGAATTCACTCAAGGCGGCCGACGAATTTGGCATCACCAAGACCATGAAGCCTGCGGCGCTCCTGGCCTTTCTCAGCGACATTCACGCCTTGACGCTGCATACGGCGCAAGGTCTGTACCTCACCACCAGCTGGTATTGGGACTTGAACGATCAGACGCGCGCATTCGCCAAGCGCTTCTATTCGAAAATGAACAGGCAGCCCACCGAGAATCAGGCTGCGTACTACTCCGCCACGATGCAGTACTTGAACGCGGTCAAGGCTGTGGGTTCGACCGACTCGGACAAGGTCATGGCGCAGCTGAAGAGGACCAAGATCAACGATTTCTTCGCCAAAGACGGCTCCATTCGCGCCGATGGCCTCATGGTGCATACGATGTATGTCATGCAGGTGAAGACGCCGGCGGAGTCAAAGTATCCATGGGATTACTACAAGCTGATCAAGACCATGACGGCTGAGGAAGCCGACGGTGCGCAGCCTGATCAGACCTGTCCGATGGTCAAGAAGTAGCCAGCGGCATTGCGGCCGCATACGCCGACTATTCGCGAATGACGGTAACTGACCTGTGACCACCGTTTTCGGTGTGCCGCTGCCTGCGATCTTAGGTCAGCTCATGCTCGGGCTGGTCAATGGTTCGTTCTACGCGCTCTTGAGTCTCGGCCTGGCGGTGATCTTTGGACTCCTCGGGGTCGTTAACTTCGCGCACGGGGCCTTCTACATGCTCGGTGCGTTTGCGGCCTACGTCGGGCTGCAAGTGCTGGGGATCAACTACTGGTGGGCGCTGTTGCTCGCGCCGCTCGCGGTGGGACTGCTGGGTGTGGTGATCGAACGCTTGTTTCTTCGGCATCTGTATCAAGTCGAGCCTGTGTATGGATTGCTGTTGACGTTTGGCATCGCGCTGATTGCCGAGGGCATCATGCGCAGCCTGTTCGGGTCCTCCGGCAAATCCTACCCCGTGCCGGCGCTGCTGCAGGGAGGCTTCAACCTCGGTTTCATGGTGCTGCCGATCTATCGGGCCTGGGTGGTGCTGGCCTCGGTGACCGTGTGCGGCATGACGTGGTTCCTCATCGAGCGCACTCGTCTGGGTGCGAGGCTTCGAGCGGCGACTGAGAACGCGCGGCTGGTACAGGCCTTCGGCATCAACGTGCCTCTCATGGTGATGTGTACGTACGGCGCTGGTGTGGCGCTCGCCGCGCTGGCGGGCGTGCTTGCCGCACCCGTGATTCAGGTCAGTCCTCTCATGGGTTCATCGCTGGTGATCGTGGTGTTTGCGGTGGTGGTCATCGGCGGCATGGGATCGATCGTCGGCGCCATTGTCAGCGGCCTGGTGCTGGGACTCATTGAAGGGCTGACCAAGGTGGTCTATCCGGAAGCCTCCAACATCGTCGTCTTCGTCATCATGGCGGTGGTGCTGATTTGGCGGCCGGCGGGGCTGTTTGGCAAAGAGCAATAGCGTGCGTGCGCAAATCGCGGTCTACGTCGTCCTGACGGCTCTGGCATTGTTCGCGCCCTTCCTCGGGCTTTATCCGGTATTTCTCATGAATCTGCTGTGCTTCGCGATGTTCGCCTGCGCGTTTAATTTACTGCTCGGCTACACCAAGATGCTGTCCTTCGGCCATGCCGCCTACTTTGGGGCGTCAGCTTACGTCACCGGATGGCTCACGACGGTTCAGGGGTGGGGAACCGTCGAAGGGATTCTGGGTGGCGTCGCGGCGTCGATGCTGCTGGGGCTCGTCATTGGTGCGATCGCCGTGCGCCGCCAGGGCATTTATTTTGCAATGATCACGCTGGCTTTAGCCCAAGTCGTGTACTTCGTCTGCCTGCAGGCACGGTTCACGGGCGGCGAGAATGGCCTGCAGGGCATACCTCGCGGCAGCCTGTTGGGGCTGATTGGCCTTGGCAACGATCGGGTCATGTATTACTTCGTCCTGGCGGTGTTTGTTGGGGTGTTCATTTTCATTCGTCGCATCGTGCACTCGCCCTTCGGTCAGGTGCTCAAGGCCATACGCGCGAACGAGCCGCGCGCCATCTCTTTGGGTTACAAGGTTGATCGATACAAGCTCACGGCCTTCGTGCTGTCCGCGAGCCTGGCCGGATTGGCCGGCTCCCTCAAGGCGTTGGTGTTGGGGTTCGCCACGCTCTCGGATGTGAGTCAGACGACTTCCGGAGAGGTCATTCTGATGACCTTGCTGGGCGGCAGCGGTACTTTCCTCGGGCCGGTGGTCGGCGCCAATCTGGTGGTTACCTTGCAGGAATATCTCTCAGACCTGGTGGGCGCCTGGGTCTCGGTCATCATCGGCGCCATCTTTGTGGTGTGCGTGATGATCTTCAGGCGCGGCTTCGTCGGGGAAATCGAGCGGCGATTCGCGCGGCGCGCCGAATAATCAGCCGCTGCGCGCAGCCTCCAGGCCATGCCCCTGGGGTCCCGCTTCGCGGCGCCACAAGAGCAGCGCCGAGAACAGCGCCGTGAGGCTGAGCAGGAAAAAAAACCACAACATGACCGCGTAGCCGGATGGGTTTTGCGATCCCGCGCCCGCCCAGTCGGCGAGCCCGCCGGCAGCGAGATTGGACGCTGCCATGGCGAGCGCCTGAAGCAGGGTGATGAGGCCCAGCGCTGTCCCCAAGCGACGCGGTTCGACAATGAGGGTCGTGGCCGGCCAGATGACCGCCGGCACCAGCGAGAAACTGATTCCCATCATGGCGGTGGACACCCAAAGACTCAAGTCGGTCAGCCCCAGCACTACAAAAGTGAGCGGCAGCAGCAGTGTGCCAAAGGCCAGCATCAGAGCGCGAAATCCAAGCTTGTCAGCCAGCAGACCGAAGCAAGGGGTGGCGAAGATGGCCGCGAAGAATACCCAGCTATTGGCGACTCCCGCCTGTTGCAGCGTGAGGCCCTTGGCATGCTGGAAATACTCGATGGCATAGGTCGTTCGGAACGGAAAGAAAACCGCGGCGTAAAGCACGTGCAGAGCGAGAATGTACCAATAGGACAGGTCGAAGCTCAAAAGCTGCCGCCACTTCATCTGATCGATCGGCTCAGGCGCCGGCGCGTGCGGACGGTGATGGCGGTCAAGCCGGTAAAACGTCGTCGCGGTGATCAGCCCGACCAGAGTGATCCCCGCGCCCAGCCACAGCGGCGGCTGCCAGCCTCGCTCGTACAGAGGCCGCGCCCACGCGGTTGACGTGTCTACCGCATACGAGCCGACGCGGGCCAGGCTTAAGTAGAGCGCCGTCGCGAGCGCGATGCCGCTGCGTGGAAACCATTGCGCCAGTCCAGCGATTAGCGCGATGAAGACGGCACCCTCGCTGATACCAAAGATGAAGCGGCCGACAACCATGAGCTCATACGGTGAGCCGATGGCAGTCATGGCTGCACCGAGGACACCGATGATCGCCGACCAAAGCGCGACGCGGGCGGCTCCGCAACGATCGATCAGAAAGCCGCTGATGAGCGCGAGAGCCGCATTGGGGATGCTGATGATGCCGTTCAGCATGCCGAGCTGCGACTGGCTGAATCCTCGTTGCCCGTGCAGCAGATCGGCTATCGGCCCAATGACGTCGTCTTCGTAGTAACTGCTGGACACGGTGATCGCGGCGAGCGCCAGCATCCACCAGCGCATCCGCGGGGAACCGCCGCTTAGGCTCACTGGAATCGCGCGCCTTGCCGAGTGAGTTCTCGATGGACGGCACCGATGTTCAGCTGATCGAGCGCTTCGTCTCGCTGGATGGATATTGCCGCTGCCACCCCTGCGCCTTGGCCGCTGACGGCGCAGCACATCATATTGCGGGCAGAGGCATGAGATATCTTGTCACCGCCAATGCAGCGTCCCGCGACCAGAAGATTGCGGACGTTTTTGGGCACGAGCGCACGGTACGGGACTTGCCAATAGCGGCCCGTGGTTGGAAGAATCAGTATCCCGTAACCGTCGATGAACTCGGGGAAGATGCCGATGGCATCCTCGAAGCGGCCCTGTTCGCGCACATCCGCGCCGGTGAGATTGTAGAGGGCGTCGATCTTGCGCGTGTCACGGATGCCGAGCGTCATGCCGAAATTGCGCAGCTTCGCCTCTTCGCAACCCGGCATGAAGCCGCGCAGTGCTTCCAGCGCATAGATGGCCTCGCGCCTGCCTCGCATTTCACCGATGGTGAGATCAGTCGGGTCGGTGCCGTCGATCTGCGGCAGATGCACGAGGTTCAAATAAGTCAGATCGCCCTGATCCGAGACGGACCCCCAGGTGCCGGCGATCGTGTGCAGATTCGGCGGGATGATGCCGGCCGCGAGCGCTTTCTGAAACGGCTTGCGCAGGAAGGGCGAGAACAGCTTGTCCTCTTTGCCGGTGGTCTCATAGTCCCATTCTCCATTGCCGGACCAATCCGCGTAAGTCTGCGGATCGGCTTTGACCGCATCGATGAAGCGTTTCTTGTTGACGCCGCTCATCGAAAACATCACGGAAGCGGACATCATTTCGTTCTTCGGTGACTTGCGCACCGGCGCGCCGGCGCGGGTGGCGATGTCGGCATCGCCGGTTGCATCGATCACCCGCTTGGCCAGGATGGCCTCGCGGCCCGCCTTGCTTTCGGTAATCACCCCGCGAATGACGCCGTGCTCCATGATCGGCGCCACGCACAGGCGATGCAGCAGGGGCGTGATACCCGCTTCCTGCACCAGCACATCCGCCACCCACTTGAACATTTCGGCATCGAGCGCATGACTCAAGGATTGCGGCTCCGGCATCGCAGCACCCATGGCGGTTGCGCGCTGCTCCAGTTCAATGCCGATGCCTTCACAGTCGACGGTGTGTTCGTGCCGATACCAGGCAAACCCCTCCACACCCACCTGGGTGATATTGCCGCCGAAACAGCCATTGCGATCGATCAGGGCGGTGCGCGCACCGGCGCGGGCCGCGGCGAGCGCTGCCGCGAGTCCTCCTGGACCGCTACCCACGACGAGTACATCGGCCTCAAGAATCACATCAAGGGCACGCGCAGGTTCATTGATTTTCTTCATTGCCGCAGATCATCGCTTCGATCGGTGCGCGCTTGCAACGTGTTTAGCGGCTTCGCGTTTTATTTAATCCGCGTCTTGTAATCATTTTGCAACGTAGTATAAGTAAAAAACAATTCGAGGCGGAGAACCCGCCCAAGGGGATGGCGACGCCTTTTGCGTCGCATCGGATTTCTTTGGCCGCAATGTAGCCGTTAGAAAACGTATTCGTTTTTTCATGGTCTTTGCCACGAAGCCTATGGGAGACAATCTTGCAGAATAACCAGAAACTCGCTTGCGCCATCGCGGCGGTGCTCAGCACCTGCGCCGGAACAGCGCACTCGCAAAATACTGCCGAAGCGGCCGCCTCATCGGGAATTGAGGAAGTAACGGTGACGGCGACCCGCCGCAGTGAATCCATACAGGATGTGCCTCTCACCATTCAAGCGATTACCGGCGATCAGCTGAAGCAGCTGAATGTTTCGACCTTCGATGATGCGATCAAGCTATTGCCGAACGTGACTTTCGCGAGCAATGGCCCCGGCACGGGCAACATCTTCATGCGCGGTTTGAGCGCCGGATTTGCCGGCGGCCAGTCGAGCGCCTCCATCGCCCCTTTCCCGAACGTCGCGACGTATCTTGATGATCAATCCTTGACGTTTCCTTCTCGCAACGTCGACGTATACATGGTCGATATGGAGCGCATCGAAGTCCTCGAAGGTCCGCAGGGCACGCTGTTCGGCGGCGGAGCGGAAGCCGGCGCGCTGCGCTATATCACCAATAAGCCAAAGCTCAACGTGACTGAGGGGGATGCCAATGCCACGTACGGCTTAACGGCGGGCGGCGACCCCAATACCGCGGTGAACGCGACGATCAACTTGCCGCTGATTCAAGACACCCTCGCTGTTCGCGCGGTCATCTACAATGACCGGCGCGGCGGCTTCATCGACAATGTGCCGAGCACCTTCACGCGTCAGAACAGCGATTTGGGGGCTTTCTACACCGGCATCGCGCCGGTGGGCGGCGTTTGCCCCAACGGGCTTCCCGCAGGCGCGGGGCACTGTATCCCGGCCAATAGTCCGGTCGCCAACAACCTCGCACTGGCGCAAGACAACCAGAACCCCGTCACGTACAACGGCATTCGCGTCTCGGCACTGTACGAAATCACCCCGGATTGGAACCTACTGATCGCACAGAGCTACCAGAACATGGAAGCGGACGGCACGTACGCCCAGTACCCGCTCGGTTCGGACTTTCAGCCGCTGCAGGCCGATCAAGTCACGGCGTTTTCCCCGGCCTGGGATAAGGACAAGTTCGAGAACACTGCCTGGACGCTCAATGGCAAGGTCGGTCCGCTCAACCTGGTGTACACAGGCGCTTACCTTGACCGCCACATCGACCAGCAGAACGACTACTCCAACTATTCACGCGCGGCCGGCGGCTTCTACTATGCCTGTACGGGCGGCACGAGCTTGGGATCAAAAACAACGCCAACCTGCTATTCGCCCGTCAGTTCCTGGCGCGATTTGGTGGCGAGCACCCACCAGAGTCATGAGTTGCGCGTGAGCACACCGGACGACTGGCGCACGCGCGGCATCGTCGGTGCATTTTGGGAAGATTTCCAGATCAAAGATAATATGAACTTCAACTACAAGACCATCCCGTCTTGTACGCCGGCGAATCTCGCCGCGGCCCTAGCCCCAGGCGGCGCCCCCTGCGTGGCCAACGTCGGGCCCGCGCCCGGATCGACCGCAAGCGACCCGGCGGCCCGTGGCGATTCAACCGCGTTCGGCGAGGATCTGCAGCGCGGCTACAAGCAGACGGCAGTCTTCGGCTCAGTCGATTACGACATCATTCCAAAGGTGCTGACCGTGACCGGGGGCACGCGCTGGTATCGCTACAGCGAGTTCGAGACCGGTTCCCAGTACGGGACAGACGGTTCCTGCGTCGATATTCCGAATACGCCGCTGGGCTGCACGGCCGACACGCACAACATCAACGCGTCAAATCTCAATGCCGTGTATACCGGCTTTCGCAGCCGCGCCAACCTTACCTGGCACGTAAATACTGACACCATGGTGTACTACACCTTCTCGCAGGGCTTCAGGCCCGGTGCCTTCAATCGCACGGTGAGCGCCGTGGCGGTCGGACCGGATGGCAAGGCGCAATTGGAGAAACCCAAAGGGTACGCGCCGGATTCGCTGATCAACAACGAGATCGGTTTGAAGTCGGAATTCCTCGATCACCATCTGCAGTTGAACGTGTCCGTGTATCACATGAACTGGGATAACGTGCAGGTGCTGTTCTTCAACCCGTCCGAACTGGGCAACACCACGTTCGGCACCAACGGCCCGAACTACACCGTCAACGGGTTGGAACTGCAGTTGGTGGCACGCATCACGGATGGACTCACCGTGCAGGGATCGAGTTCCTGGAACCGAACCAAACAAACCAATTCCCCGTGCTTGATCGGCAACATTCCCGGTACGGTCTTTTTCCAGCAGTGCATCACCGAGGTCGTGCAGTCCGGACGAGGGCTGCAGCCGTTCAGCAACCCGTTCGGCGCAGAGGGGGGCGCGCCGGCATTCTCGCCCTCGAATGAGTTCAATCTGCGCGTCCGCTACGATTGGTCGATCAACGACTACAAGCCATTCCTGATGGCCGGAGCCAATCATATCGCCACCATGTACAATCAGACGGACACCGCGATAAACGGCAACACCGAGGTCATTCCGACGACGACACTGCTGCGGTATCAACAGCCGGGCTACACGACCTACGATGCATCGGCGGGCGTGGCGAAGGACAACTGGACCGCGCAGATTTTCGGCAGCAACCTGTCGAACTCCAACGCCAGTCAGTTCACTTCATCGGCGCAGTTCATCAAGTCGGAAGTGCCGATTCGTCCGCGGGTGATCGGCCTGACGCTGGGCTATAAGTTCTAGTCTTGTAGGCTGCGGTAGAATCGAAGGCGGGCTTGCCCGCCTTTTGATATCTGGACCCTTATGGCCTCGACCGCACCCGATCTCGCCCCTTCGCCCGTGGAGCTCGAAGTTCGCCACGTATGGGAGCTCTTCAACAACCGCCGCTATGCGCAGGCGCTGGACGCCGGCGAAGCGTTGGCCCTCAAGGTGCCTGAAAATCGTGATGTCCTGTATCTCATTGCGCTAAGCCAGCGTTATTCAAACAAAATTGCGGAGGCGCTGGCGACGCTGAAGCGGCTGGAGTTGCATCACCCGACGTTCAGCCGGCTATATCAGGAGCGGGGCCATTGCCACGTGGTGCTGAAGGATGCGCCGCAGGCGATCGATGCATTCCTGCGAGGCGTGAATATCAACCCGGCGCTGCCTGCCAGCTGGAGCATGCTCGAGGGCCTGTATCGCATGAGCGGCAATAGCGAGAATGCCGGTATGGCCGCCGCGCATGTCGCCACGCTCAAGCGGTTGCCGCCGGAGGTGGTACAGGCTACGGGACTGTTTTCAGATGGCGATCTGGTTCCCGCGGAGGGCATCATCCGCGCGTATCTGCTGAAGCACGGCAACCATGTCGAAGCCATGCGCCTGCTGGGTAGAATCGCCTTCAAACGCGATGTCCTCGATGATGCCGAACTGCTGTTCGCATCCGTCCTGGAGCAAGCACCGGACTACCAGGCAGCGCGCCTCGACTACGCGCAGGTACTGCTGGAACGCCACAAATACCTGCAGGCGCGCCGGCAGCTCGACGAGCTCCTGGCGATTGAGCCCGCGAACAGGCAGTACCGCACGCTTTACGCCACCGCCTGCGTGGGTCTCGGGGAACACGAGCGAGCGATTACCCTGTACCGGGAACTTCTGGCCGATGCGCCGGGCGCCGCCGATTTACATCTGTCGATCGCGCATTCACTTAAGACCCTGGGCAGGCAACAGGAATCCATCGACGCCTACCGCGCCGCCGCGGCCGCCCGCCCGCATTTCGGCGATGCCTACTGGAGCCTTGCCAACTTAAAGACTTATCGCTTCACCGACGATGAGGTCGCACGCATGCAACGGGATGAGTCTGCGACGGGCGTTGCGCTGGTGGACCGGTACCACCTGTGTTTCGCGCTCGGCAAGGGCTTCGAGGACCGGCACGACTATGAGCAGTCGTACCGCTACTACGAGCGGGGAAACGCGCTGAAGAGATCCGAGAGCCGGTATCGGCCCGCCATTCTCGAGACCAACACGGCCAAGCAGCGCGAAGTCTGCACGCAATCGTTCTTCGCGCGCCGCGAGGGCTTTGGAGACAAAAGCACCGATCCGATATTCATCTTAGGCTTGCCCCGTGCCGGATCGACGCTGCTGGAGCAAATCCTGGCCTCGCATTCGGCGGTCGAAGGAACGCAGGAGCTCGCCGACGTTCCGCGCATGGTGCTCGAGCTGCAGGGCCGCGAGCCCGACATGGCCAATCCGCGCTATCCGGCGGTGCTCGCCGACCTGAACGCAGGGGATTTTCTACGATTGGGCGAGAAATACTTGACTGACACGCGCATCTACCGCACCGGCAAGCCCTTCTTCATCGATAAAATGCCGAACAACTTCAGACATATCGGCCTGATTCATTTGATGCTGCCGAATGCCAAGATCATCGATGCGCGGCGTGAGCCGATGGCGTGCTGCTTCAGTAATTTGAAACAGCTGTTCGCCAACGGGCAGGAGTTTACTTACAGCATCGAAGACATCGCGCGGTACTACCGAACGTATCTCGACTTGATGGAGCACTGGGACGAGGTGCTGCCGGCACGCGTATTGCGAGTCTGGCACGAAGATGTCGTCGATGACCTCGAAGGCAACGTACGGCGGATGCTGGACTTCTGTGATCTTGAGTTCGAGCCGGCGTGCGTCGATTTTCACAAGACCGAGCGCAGTGTGCGTACCGCAAGCTCCGAGCAAGTGCGTCAGCCGATCTATCGCGAGGGGCTCGATCAGTGGAAGCACTACGAACACTGGCTTGCGCCCCTCAGGGACGCGCTGGGTGATGCGCTGGTTCGATACCGAAGGGTTTGACCGGCGCCGTTTTGCGCAAAAAATAGGCCCCCGACAAGGCCATTAATATCATGCCGATGATGCTGGCGCCGTACGCGCTTGCCGTGAAGACTTGAAGCCAATTCAGATCCACCAATCCGAAGTTGCGCCACACCAAAAGTGCGCAGCTGCCCAGGTATCCTGAGGCATCGGCAACATAGATCAGAAATCCTGCCGTTCCCACGGTACCGCTCGCGGCAATCAAGCGATCGAACAGCATGGCATTGAAGGGGACGTAAGCCATGTACAGCCCCGCGCCGCTCAGGATCATCCACGCCAGCGGTGGCAACAGTCCTGCTTGGAAGGCGAGTGTCGACAGACCGAGCAGCAACAGACCGGCGAATACGACACCGTGAATGACCAGTAGCGCCTTCACATTGTCACGCACGACGATAATGACGCCGAGCACGGTCAGGGAAAGCACCGCAACCGGCAGCTCACTCGCGGTGAACACCGCTGCGGCCCGCCCGAATCCGAGCGCGGTCCAGATTTCCGCCACAAAGTTATCGCGGAAATCCCGGATGGCCGTCGTCAGTACGTACGCGAGCACGAGGAGCGCAATCCCTGCGCCGTAGCGGCTCAAGAATCGTGCACGCGCGGCCGAATCCATGGGTGCGCGGCGCACCCGTTCAGACTCATCTTGAGGGCTGGGCGGAGGTAGTTGAGAAAGCCCCCAGACCGATAACCCGAGCAGCGGAAAAAAAAGGGCACCCGCGGCTGCCGGCATCCAAAACGGGCTGATGTGCCAGTTATCCATCAGCAGTTTGCCGACCGATTTTACCGACCCTGAGGAGACAATGAAGCTCGCGCATAGAATGGCGCCGAGCACCTCGGATGTGCGCCGGCCCTCCATGAAGCCAAAGACCAGTCCCCAGATCAGCCCCAACGGCAGACCGTTTAGAAACATGGCAAATACATTCCAGGGCGCAGGCATCACCGCAAAGAGAAGGAGGGCGAGCCATGACACAAAAATGAGCACGATGATGGCGACGGCGCGCTTATTCGGCGTGACCTCCGCAATGAACTTGACGCCGATCATTTTTGAAACGGCGTAGCCGAGCACCTGCGCCAGCACCAGCGCAATCTTGTAGTCAAGCGCGAAGTGCCATCCGGGAACCGATCCAAAGATGGCGACCGAAAATGGCTTGCGGAATGCGTACATCGAAAAGTAGGCCGCAAAGCCCGCCAGGCCCGCGAAAGTGCTGAATAAAACCGGGTTAGCTCTTTCGAGCGCTTGATGAAGCTTGCTGTTCACGAAAAGAGTTTATCCTGATTGCGCGCCTGATGTTTATGGCGCAGCGGCTGGTGTGCCACGCATCTGTCATGTTTTTATAATTAACTAACCGGCCCTGGGGCGTCTTAACAATGCATATCATCGGTTGTCCATCTGCCATTTCCGGCGCGTTTGACCTCGCGGTGGTCGGTGCGGGAATCATTGGCCTGTCGTGCGCACGCGCCGCGGCGCTGAAGGGATTGCGCGTCGTCGTCATTGACCGCGACGCTCAGTCAAATGGCGCGTCAGTGCGCAACTTTGGCTTCGTTACCGTGACGGGCCAGGAGCGTGGTACGGCGTGGATTCGCGCCCGGCGCACTTGCGCCATATGGGAAGAGGTGGCTCAGCAAGCCGGAATTCCAATTCTGCAGCGCGGCCTGTGGATGACGACGCGCCGCCCGGAAGCGGTGCCGATCCTCGAGGCATTTCTTGCGACCGAAATGGGCGAGGGGTGCAAGCTGTTGAGCCGCGCCGCCGCTAAAGGCTGCTGTCCTGAGTTGGTAAATGCACAGGTACAGGCCGTGCTCTTGAGCTCAGTCGATCTTCGCGTCGAATCCCGAGAGGCAATCCCGAAAATCGCCGCGTGGTTGGCGGAGCGCTGGGGTGTCCAGTTCCTGCGTCAGACCGCTGTGCTGTCGGTCGCACCGCCCCTGCTCGAGACTTCACGGGGTGTGGTGCAGGCCGGGGCGGTGGTGGTATGTCCGGGAGATGATGTTTACTCGCTCTACCCGAAGCGAATAGCCAGGTACGGGATGACCCGCTGCAAGCTGCAAATGCTGCGCCTGGCAGATCCTGGTTTTCGCTTGCCGAACGCCGTGATGTCGGATCTTGGCCTGGTACGGTATGCTGGTTATTCGGCGCTGGCGGAAGCTGCCACGCTGCGCGCGCGGCTCGAGGCGGAGCAGGGCGAGCATCTCAGGCACGGGATTCATCTCATCGTGGTGCAAAGCGCGGACGGCAGTCTCATCGTTGGTGATAGCCATCACTACGCGGCCACGCCGGATTGTTTTGCGGATGAGCATATCGATCAACTCATTCTCGACGAATTTACCGCAGCGACGGGCCGGCCGCCGCCGGCCGTTCGGGAACGTTGGATAGGCACCTATTCCGCGGCCCCCGATCGCACGATGTTCATCGATGCCCCAGCGTGCGACGTGCGCATCGTGATGATTACCAGCGGCTCGGGTGCATCGACCGGATTCGCAATTGGTGAGGAAGTCGTGACAGATCTCTTTGGCGGAGTGCAGGTAAATGGCTATACGCGATCGCTTCGATCTGGTCATCTTTGATTGGGCGGGGACCATGGTGGATTTTGGTTGTCAGGCGCCGGTCATTGCGCTGCGCGAGGCCTTTGCACTTCGAGGAGTCGTGATCAGTGACGCGCAGGCGCGTCGTGATATGGGCAAGGCCAAGGCTGATCATGTGCGCGCGCTGCTTCAAGATCCCGCCATCGACAAGGCGTGGACCGAGGCGTGCGGTCGCGCCGCAGGCGATGCGGATGTTCAAGCGTTGATGACGGACCTGGCACCGCTGATGCGCGATCAAGCGGCGCGCGCATCGCGTCTCATCGACGGCGCCCGCTCCGTTGTCGAAGCGCTCCAAGCGCAGGGCATCAAAGTGGGTTCATCAACCGGCTATACGCGCGAGATGATGGCGCCGGTGCTGCGCGAAGCGGCGGCACAAGGCTATGTTCCGGATCATCTCGTTTGTTCCGGAGAGACGCCGGCAGGGAGGCCGACGCCCCTCATGATCTATAAAGCGTGCGCCGAGCTTGGGGTGTGGCCTTTGTCGCGTGTCGTGAAAGTGGACGATACCGAGGTCGGCGTTGCTGAGGGTCGAGCGGCGGGCTGCTTCACGGTCGGAATTACAGCATCGGGCAACGGCGTAGGCCTGTCGCAGCAGGCCTTGTTGGCGCTGCCTGCGGCCGATCGCGCGGCGCGAATTGCGGTGGTGGAAAAATCACTTCTGGCCGCCGGAGCAGACGTGACGATCGATACGATCGCCCAGCTCCTATCGATGTTGCAGTGCACCACTTCGGAAGCCGGAGGCGGCGACGATTAGCGCGCAGTCAGTGTTCTGTAGATCTTGGTCAACTCGTGCGGTAGCGCCGTGACGTCGTCGATCACGAGATAGCGAGTCTGCTTGCACATGCGGCGCAGGTAGTCGTGGCCGGCCGGATCGATGGTCACGCAAAAATCCGTGATGCCGGCACGCTCGACCTCCCACAGTGCGCGCGCGGTATCTTGGATGCCGTACTCGCGGTCGGTCCGATCGGTGCCATAGTCATGGTCCTCCGGATAGCCGTCAGAAACGATGATCAAAACCTTGATCCCAGCCGTCTCCCGGGCGAGTTTGCTAAGTGCGTGCCTGATTGCGGCACCCATCCGTGTCGAGCGGCGCGGTTGCATGGCCGCCAACGCTCCCCACGTCCTTGGCGAAAGTTTGTCGGCGAAATCCTTGGCGACGTGAAACTCGACGTTGTCGCGGCCGTCGCCCGAAAAACCGTAAATGGCGTAGCTGTCCCCCAGTGCCTGAAGTGCGTCGCACATCAAAGCCAGTGCATCCTTGGACACGTCGATGACTCGCCGCTGCGGTGCGAAGATAGGGTCCGGCATATCGTGACCGCCGTAAAGATACAGTCCGCTTTGCGCCGCCTGAGTTGCGGCGCCCGCAGGCTTGGCAACGGTTGCCGAACCGGGCAGTGCAAAATCGGTCGACGCGCTCATGTCGACCAGAAACGCAGCGGCCACATTCCGCAATGCGCGATCGCGCCGCACATACAAGTGAGAATCACTGGCATGCCCGGTGCGCCGATCGATCACGGCCTCGATCAATCCGTCGAGTTCAAGCTCATCACCATCACTGGTGCGGCGGACACGACGCCATGATTGCGGTTTTATGAATCCGAATTGTCGCCGTACGTGGTGAGCGAGCGTGGAGTGCCGCCGACGCACGTCCTCGATGAAACCGAACTCCTCGCCGCGCAGTCTGTGCTCGAAGATCCGGCACCAGGCGCCAAGATAGGTCTGTCGGTGAAAGTCCCATTCGTCATACAGAAAACTGCGCGTCCCTGCAATTTCCCGGGCTCGAACGGCCGTAACAGGTGAGTGCACCGGTAAGGTCTGATGCCCGGCACTCCGTTCTTCAGTTACCGCGCCGGCGGTCGGCGGCGGTTCTCGCGTCGAGGTTGCGAAGGGGCGGTTGGAGCGGCGCCAGAATGCTTTGTCGGAAGCCGTATCGCCGCGAAACTCGATAACCAGAGCCGCGCCATGCTCTAGATCGTCTGGACCAGGCTCAAATTCGCCATCGGGTTTGCCGTCCACAGCGGCCGTTGTCTTCGCAAATGATGGCGCCGGCAGCTCCTCGCTTGCCGACCCGAGATATTCGAGTTGGGCGCATATCGCAAGCGACACTCGCGCGCTGTCATGGACGTCGGCGTCTATCCTTTGCACTGCGGCGGCTGCATCAAGCAGCCCATCGAGCAGACCGCTCGAGTCGCCGGTCACCAGCGCCGCACGCGGCGCCCCGAGCGAAAACTGCACCAGCGCCTCGATCAGCGCAGGCAGAGACGGCATCAAGCTGATTGGCGGGCGATTCGCGAGGGCATGGGCCAGCACCCGCTCAAGGTCCGCACGCGCACCCGGATAGCGGCGCCGCATCGCTGTATCGATTCGAAGATCTTCGATGGCAAAGAAAATCCGGCGCAACAAAACGGGTCTCGATGACTTGGCAAAGAAATGATGCAAATCGAAATCGGCAGTGCCTTCCACCCAGTAGCCGATTTGATGCAGTACAGCTATTCGGTACGCGCCGAGATTGTGTTGCGCCGTCGCGAAATTCCGGATCTGCGCGGGCAGAAAGATGCTGGCCTCTTCGGTCATTCGCGCGTTCCCTCGCGGCGCGTCCTCGGGCTCGACAAGCTTCAAGTGCAGATATCGGCCGGCCAGGCCCTGAGCAAACAGCGCCAAGAGTCGATGAACATCCGCGAAACAGACGTGATCGGAGCTGCGCCGCTGCGTCACGGGCGAGATCACGGCAGCAGGACATCCACGATGGCATCAATGGACTTTTGGACCTCGGCGTCATCGGTAACCGCGCGTGCGATGGCGACATCGCATGCACGACGCGGCTCAATGCCGCCGGCGGCGAGTTGCGCGGCATAAACCAGCAGCCGGGTGCTGACCCCTTCTTCGAAGCCATGTTCGCGCAAGTTACGGACCTTTTCACCCACCACGGCGAGCTGGCGCGCAAGCGCGGGGTCCACGCCGCTTTCGTGCGCAATAATGGTCGCTTCAATATCGACGCCGGGGTAGCTGAAATCCAGGCTCACAAAACGTTGGCGCGTTGAAGGTTTGAGATCCTTGAGCACACTCTGGTAGCCAGGGTTGTAAGAGATCACCAGTAGGAAGTCGGCATGCGCATCCAACAGCTCGCCGGTTTTTTCTATGGGTAAAACACGCCGGTGATCGGTCAGTGAGTGCACGACGACGGTCGTGTCTTTGCGCGCCTCGACCACCTCGTCGAGATAGCATATCGCGCCGCTGCGAACGGCACGGGTCAGCGGTCCATCCATCCAGACGGTCTCGTCACCCGACAATAGGTAGCGCCCGACCAGATCGGTGGCACTCAAGTCTTCGTGACAGGCGACGGTGATCAGCGGCACTTCTAGCCCGCGGCGCGGGCTGTCGATTTGCCGGTAGAGCCGCCACGCCATGTGTTCGATGAAGCGTGTCTTGCCGCAGCCGGTGGGCCCCTTCAAGAGAACCGGAAGGCGGGCCTCGTACGCCGCCTCGAACAGGCGCACTTCATCGGCAAGAGGCAGATACCAGGGCTCCTGCGTCAATCGACTGGAATGATTTTGCGTACCGCGAGTAGAGCGATTCATAGGCACTGCCATTGGACCACGCATGCGCCGCTAACTCAAAAGTTGCGGTTTCGCCGCGAGTCGGCCACCATCAAGAATGTTTCTGAAAAACCAGGATGGATCGTGTTACGAAACAAAGTGACGCTCCTCTCGGCGCTGATGGCCTTGATGGCCATGCCGGTGCAGGCCGCGAACTATGAGGTCTATGTGACCAATGAGAGATCGGGGGACGTTACCGTCATCAATGGCAGCGACTTCAGCATCGCCGCGACCATTCCAGTAGGCAAACGGCCGCGCGGCATTCACGTGAGCCCTGATGGCAAAACTGTCTATGTAGCCTTAAGCGGCACGCCAATCGAGGCGCCACCCCAGATTGACGCCCACGGCAATCCGATATTCGAGAGGAAAAAGGCTAATGACGATGATGGCGCCGATGCAGACAAGGCTGCCGATGGCATCGGTGTGCTGAACGTCGCCACGAAGAAGCTGACCGGCAAGCTCAATGCCGGATCGGATCCGGAAGAGTTTGCCTTGAGCAAAGACGGACGCCACATTTACATTTCAAACGAAGATACAAAAACCGCCAGTGTGGTCAGCATCGCCGCAGCGAAGCTGGAACACATCATCCCGGTGGGCCAGGAACCAGAAGGCGTGACTACCACGCCTGACGGAAAGCAGTTTTACGTCACCTGCGAAGCCGGCGGCGACATTTATGTGGTTGATACCGCTTCCTACTCGGCCGTGGCACATTTCAAAGTGAACGGCCGACCGCGCAGTGTGGCTTTTCTGACCAGCGGTGGAATCGGATTCATTCCTTCAGAATCGGTCGGCGAGCTGAATGTCATCGATTCCGTGAAGTCAAAGGTGTTGAAGACTATTGTATTGCCGACTGGTTCCCGGCCAATGCGGGTTAAATTGTCACCCGATGAAAAGAGACTGTATGTCAGCAATGGGCGCGCCGGGACGATTTCCGTGTTCGACACCCACAGTTATGAATTGCTCGACACGATCAAGGTGGGGACTCGCCCGTGGGGAATCGGAGTGTCGCCTGATGGAAAATTTCTATTCGCGGCAAATGGGCCTTCCAATGATGTGTCCATCGTCGATCTTAAGACCAACAAAGAAGTAAGCCGAATCAAGGCCGGCTCAAGCCCCTGGGGGATCGCCATCACTTCCCGATGATGAATACCTGCTGCTCGGTGATGCTCCGAGTGAATCCTTCCTTGAAGGCGCGTGCGCGAAGCACCGCAGGGCCGGTCAGTTTGATTGGTCTTTCATAGCGCGTATCAGTGGCGCTCGGTATGGTGCCGTCCACGGTGTAGCGTATGTCGGAACCGGCTTCGCTCATTGTCAGTGAAATCTCAACCGGTCCGGCGAACGTGCCACCCGGCGGCGAAATCACGGGCGGCGGCAACACCGGGGGTCCCGGCATGCTGTTGATCCACTCTTTGAGCAGCTGCATGCCTTTTTGATCGATGGTTTCGCGCGCCAGCGGCGGCATCCTGATATCACCCAGCGTATTTGCGCGCATATACGCAATCGAGCGCCAAATATCATGCGGTGAGATGACTCGCGGATGGTCGATGCCTTGATCGATCAACACCGGTCCATCGATCAGCGCCTGGCTGGTGAGCGGCGTGTCATAGCGCGCGTCGAAATTGGCCACCGTGCCGCCGGGGCGGTGGCACTGCGCACAATTCGCATCGAGATAGGATCGAGCACGATCTTCCAGCGTCCGAGACGTGTCATCGGCGGGGGCGAGCGTTGCAAACGTTCGCAAATCCTTATCCTTGAACCGCGGCGCAAACAGGCCGAGGTGATTCCAGGTGCGCAACTCGTTGTCGGAAACCCCCGAAGGGTATGTGAAGGACCGGTTCAACTGCCGCGTTTTCACGCCGAGCACGCCGCCGGCATTTGCAGTGTGGCAGGTCAGGCAATCCTGCCTGCTCGGGAAGTACCAGCTTTGCTCAAGGACCTCTCCATTGGCCGATCGAATGGGAATGTTTTCGGTTTGACTGCCCGCGAGCAAGTCGGCGTCACTGCCGTCCGCTCTCCATTTGTACACGGCGCCGTAAACGCCGCCGGCGGAATCGCACACCAGCAGGCGCGTCTCGAGCCTGCGTTTGGTGCTCGGATGAGCTGCGTCCGTCGGTAAGTCAAAATTCTTCACGAACACCGTGCCTGGAGGAAAGCGCCACTCACCGGTGGCGGAGAAAGCGATGTTCCCGCTCGGTAGGGCAATCCAGCGCGACTTATCGGCACCATCCGACCAAAAAGCGACCACGAGCTCATAGGGAATCAGCCCGGTGCTCGGGATCCGCTTCGCCGTATTGCCGAAGACTCCGGTTTGAGAGAGAAGCAGAGGGATTTTACCGTCGGCGCGCGGCGGCATCTGCAGGTACGGCTTCATGGCAATCCGCGAAGCGAGACCATACGGGGCCGGCTGCGTGCAGCTGGCCGCGATGGCGAGTAGTAATAACGCGAGGCTCGTTTTTGCCGCAGTCTTCAATCGGTATGTGCTCCTTGAGACTATATAGTAACGAATCATCCCATCCCGTGAGATGTCTATGAAACCTGGCTTGCCCATCCTGTTGAGTGTGAATGGCGGATACGTCGATGCCGCCGGCTATCTCGCGTTGCACGGGTTGTTTACCACCCACGTCACGGGGAATTTTGTAACTCTGGGTGCCTCGTTGGCGCTGGGAACCAGCGGCGCGCTCGCAAAGCTGCTGGCGCTCCCGCTGTTTTGCATCGTCGTGTTGGGTGTGCGGCTCCTCAGCGTAGCCCTGGTGGCGAAACGACTGCCGCCGCTTCGCACCATACTCGGACTCAAAGTGGCATTGCTGAGCACGGCGGCAGTGCTCGCCATTGTATTCGGACCGTTCGACAGCGGCGACGGATGGGCGGCGCTGCTGACCGGCATGGCGCTGGTCGCGGCGATGGCGATTCAGAACGCCATCCACAGAATTCACATGGGTGCCTTGCCGCCGACCACCATCATGACCGGCAATACCATACAGATCATGATCGATCTCGCCGATCTGCTGCGCGGCGTTCCGGCGGATGCACGCGTGGCGATTCATTCGCGCCTGTCCAGGATGTCCGCCGGCGTGACGGCATTCGCCGCGGGCTGTGCCGCCGCAGCACTGATTTATGCCAAGCAGGGTATTTGGTGTTTCGCGATTCCGCCCCTGGTCGCCGCGTGCACCCTGTGGTTGGGAGAGTCAATTCCGGAAAAAACCCAAATCTGAAATGTCCTGATTTGCCTGTCGTTTTCGATGTACTTGATATGAACGAGCGAATGGGCAGTCAATCGGCAGACGGATCCCGGTCTGGGGGCGGGCGATCTGCAGTGCAGAACGCCACCTCTATTCCCGTAAGCGCGCCCTGAACTCCCCGTCTCGAGGCTTGGGCGCACATTTGCCTGCGCTATAATGCCCTCAAGAACAACGATCTTAAAAGGGGAGTTTCATGTTGAAATCAAATTTTGCGGTAGCGCTCATTCTGATCTTAGGTATCGCAGCCATTGACGTAAGTCGTGCGCAGGACGCTCCCGCCGCTCCCGCCGCAGCCGACTACGCCAATTCCGCCGTGTGGCTGTGCAGGCCCGATCGGCAAGACGCTTGCACGGTTTCTCAAGACGCGACCATCGTTGCCGTCAACGGCACACTGACGCGCGAGAAATTTCATGCGGCAAAGAATCCGCCGATCGATTGCTTCTATGTCTATCCCACGGTGTCAAACGAACCGGGTGGGAATTCCGATTTAATCATCACGGGTGCTGAAAAATCAGTCGTGAATGCGCAATTTGCGCGCTTTGCGGCCAAGTGCCGCCTATTCGCACCCATGTATCGGCAGGTCACGCTGACTGCGTTGCGCGCAATGATCGGGGGAAAGCCCATCCCCGTCGATCGCGAGCTGGGATATAACGATGTGCTCGCGGCATGGAACTATTATCTCGCCCATGACAATCAAGGCCGGGGCGTTGTGCTGGTCGGACACAGCCAAGGCTCGGGAGTCTTGACGCGGCTGATCAAGGATGAGATCGACGGCAAGCCTGTGCAAGACAAGGTGATATCCGCCATTCTGATGGGCACCAGCCTGCCGGTGCCCAAGGGCGCCGACGTTGGCGGTGCGTTCAAGCACATTCCTGTTTGTCATTCCAACAGCCAGACGGGCTGTGTTATCGCTTTCGCGGATTTCCGCGTCAATGTGCCGCCCCCGGCCAATACGCGCTTCGGCAAAGCGCCGGAAGGCATGCAGGCGGTGTGCGCCAATCCGGCTGCGTTGGGCGGCGGTTCCGGCGTGCTCGATGCTTACTTGTCGGTGGGCCGCATTTCCACCGGTTCCGACGGTCCGCGAGAACCGTTCGACTGGACTCAGCCTGCCAAGCCCATCGACACGTCTTTCGTCAAAGTACCCGGCTTGTTGAGCGCGGCTTGCGTGGCGGATGAACACGGTTCCTATCTCGCTGTAACCGTGCATCCGACTGCGGGCGGCGCACGCACCAATGACATATCCGGCGACGTTGTGGTGAACGGCCAGGTACTGGAAGACTGGGGTCTGCATCTGATCGATGCCAATCTCACCATGGGCAACTTGGTTGCGATCGTCGGCAATCAGACCAAGGCCTATTTGGCGAAAGCAAAAAAGTAGTCCATGCTAAAACGATTCACGCTCGCTGCATTTGCGCTTGCGCTGATGGGGATGGACGCGCCGGTCGACTACTCGATCGAGGCCATACGCTACGGCGTGTCTCCTGGAGTTCCGGTTAGCTCCTTGGTGGTGGGAGGTCCAAAGGACGAGAAAGTCGATGTCGACTTTGTCGTCTGGCTCATTCGCGGCGGCGGCCGCAATGTTCTTTTTGACAGCGGCTTTCACCGAGAGCGTTGGTTCAAGCAGTGGACGATCACGGACTACCTGCAACCGGATGAAGCGGTGCGGCAAGCCGGCGTAAAGCCCGAAGACATCACCGATGTCGTGATCAGCCATGCGCATTGGGACCACATGGGGGGCATCGATCTGTTTCCCAAGGCGACCGTGTGGATTCAAAAGGACGAATTTCGCTATTACACGGGAGATGCATGGCAGGCCGGCGGCCGGCACGGGGGCATCGATCCGGATGACGTCCAGCAACTCGTCAAGCTGAACACCGAAGGGCGGCTGCGACTGGTGGATGGCGATAATGTGGAGATCATTCCAGGAATTCGCGTGTTCGTCGGATCCCGGCACACCTTTGCGTCCCAATATCTGCGTGTCGATGGCAAGCTGCCCTATGTGCTCGCGTCAGATAACGTTTATTTCTACCGCAACTTGAGTGAGCACAAGGCGAGCGCCACGTTTAGCGATGCGGATCACGCGGCGAATATCAAGGCTCAGGAGCGCATGATTCAGCTGGCGGGCGCTGTGGAGCGCGTGGTTCCGGGGCACGACGCTCTGCAATTTGAAAAATACCCAACCCAAGGGCGCGTCGCCAAGATCAAGTAGTTGAAACCTGATCCAGTGCCGATTGAAATGTCGTCGCGCGCTCGGCGCCTGTAAATCGGGGCCACAATTTCTCTAGAAGCATGGCGGGTTGTTCGCGCAGATCGCAGAGAATGAGTTTCGTGCCTTCACCGTGGGCCTGGCGAACAAAGGCTTCCAGGGCGTTCGCGCCGCTGGAATCAATGTAGGGCACACGCTCCATGCGCAGGATGATGGTCTTGGGCGAGCGGCCCGTTCGATGGAGTGCATCGAGCATTTCACGGGCGACGCCGAAGAACATCGGCCCCGCAAAGCGAAACACTTCGACGCCCTTGGGCAATGAGGCGCGCTGCGTAGGCTCATCGATGCTGAGTTCATCGGGCAGCAAACCCGCGTGGTCGCTCATGCGTGCCATGAAAAGGAGGGAGGCGAGTGTGACGCCCACACCGATGGCGACGGTCAGGTCTACGAGCACCGTCAGCGCGAAGGTCAGCAGCAGCAAGGCGCGCTCGCCCGCGTCCATCTTCAGCAAGGTCTTGAAGCGTTCCACCTCGCTCATTCCCCAGGCGACAACCAGCAGGATGGCTGCCAGCGCGGCCATGGGCACATGGGAAATCAATTTGCCGGCGACCAGTAAGAAGATCAACAGAAACACCGAGTGGAAAATACCGGCTAACGGCGTGCGTCCGCCCGCGCGAATATTGGTGGCTGTTCTGGCGATGGCGCCGGTCGCGGGCAGACCGCCGAACAAAGCAGAGACGATGTTCGCGACGCCTTGTCCGACGAGTTCCTGCCCCGAGCGATGGCTGTAGCCGGTCATGCCGTCCGCAACCGTTGCCGACAACAAGGCTTCCATGCCGGCGAGAAACGCGATGGTAAACGCGGACGGCAGCAGATGCTGAATCAATGGCAACGAAATATTCGGAATGTGCGGTGCGGGCATTCCCGTGGGCATGGCCGGAAAGCGATCGCCCACCGTGGCGACGGGCAGATGCAGCAGTGCGACCGCCAGAGAAGCAACCAGAAGCGCAATGAGGAAGGCCGGCAGCTGCGGCGCGAATCGCCTGAGCAACACAATCATGGCCAGCGTCGCGCTGCCGATACCGAGGGCGTAGAAGCTGGTCGAACTCAGTGCGCCCAGATAGGTTGCCCACTTTGGAATGAATTCCGCGGGCAATTTGCCGGTCGTCAGGCCCAAGAAATCCCCCACCTGACTGGACGCAATGATGACCGCGATGCCGGCGGTGAATCCCGTGACCACCGGCATTGGAATGAAACGAATCAGCCTGCCTATCCCCGCGTAACCGGCGGCAATGAGAATAAATCCCGCCAGCAAGGTGGCCAAGACCAATCCGGCATAGCCATGCGCCGCGATGATGCCCGCGACAATGACGACGAACGCGCCGGTCGGCCCGCCGATCTGCACGCGCGAACCGCCTAGCAATGAGATCAGGAATCCGGCAATCACCGCTGTGACCAAACCCTGGTTGGGCGACGCGCCGCTTGCAATGCCGAGCGCCATGGCGAGGGGCAGCGCCACGATGGCGACCGTCAGGCCGGCGAGAGCATCAGTGCGCCAGTATTTCTTTATCTGTCCTTCGCGCCAGACAATCACGAGCTTCGGTGTAAACGCCTGCCGGAATTGACTGAGTTGGGGCTTTGCCAACACTAGGTCGGCGCCAGCGCGAGCGCGTGCTCGACCGCCCAGGCGGAAAATCCGGCGCAGACTACGCCAATCGCGAGAAACATTGCGGCGAAGAGTTTCTCTCGATTCACGAGATGCTTCGAGTCCATGGGGGCGATGAGGAATGGTTCACCGTGCGTGGTTTCGCCGATGCAGCTGGTGCGCACGATGTTTGATTTCAGCGTTTGCGCTTGAGACTCGGCGGCAGCGGCAGCGCGTGCCGCCTCCCATTCGCCGGCATCGATTTTGCCGTCGTGATTTTGGTCAAATCGGGCGAGCAATGCCGTCTGGTCCGATTTCCATTGACGCAGCAGTGCCGCGGAAGCGGCATCGCTTGATTAGATCTCCGAATTCGAACGCAGTTCACCGGCTACCGACAGTTGGTCGCCCACATGCAGCAGCTTCTCGTTATATCGATACAGATCGCTGCTCATGAATCCTCTTGAAGCAACCGGTGGACCCCCTGGGGAGGGCGAGTCTCCGTACCAAACATCATGGCTGGTTGGCGTAATCTCGGCATTCACGGGCCCGACGAGACATTCACCATCTGCGTCCGCCAGTACGAACGGCGTAATGCTCGTTGCGCTATCAATGGTGCGCCAGGTCGTCTCGCCTTTGGCATTGCGCTGTTTTTCTTGGACATTGTAGCTCCACCAGACGCAGGGCCGCAAACTAAGCGGCGAGACCGTCGGGTCGGCTTGCGCCGCCTTCGCCCGCCCGAAGACCTTGATGTAGCCCTGCGCCGCCGAGCGAATCTTGACGAGGGGGGTATCTTCTAGATACCGGTCGCGCCGGATGCTGGCAGCGAATTTATAGAGAGCCCAGCACGCGATCGCGGCCAAGACCCCTGCGGCTTCCCAGAAATGCAGAATGTCTGAGCTTCGCATATCGATCTAAAGGGATCCAGGGTCAGCGGGCGGCGAACAGTGCCTTCACGTCCACGTCGGATTTTTGATCGCTCATAAACTCCAACAGCTTGGCCGGGTGAAAGTCCCCAAAGCTTGCAACCATCACATCGGGAAACGTCTGCAGGCGGACATTGTTGGCGTTCACCGAATCATTGTAGACCTCGCGGCGATCCGCGATGGCTGTCTCCAACCCGCTGATCCGCGCCTGCAGTTGCCGGAACGCTTCATTCGCCTTCAAGTCTGGATAGCGCTCGGCAACGGCGTAGAGGCCGCCGAGGCCCGCCCGCAATTCCTGCTCCGCCGCACCGACCGAGTTCACGTTGCCGGAACTGCGCGCCGCATCGACCGCGTTGCGCGCCTTGGTCACACGCTCCAGGGTATCGCGCTCATATTCCATGTATTGGCGGCATACCTCCACGAGCTTTGGTAATTCATCATGGCGCTGAACCAGCAGCACGTCGATGTTCGACCAGGCGAGCTTGACCGAGGCGCCGACCCGCACCAATCCATTATAAATGCCGACCAGATACGCAAGCAGTGCCGCGACCAAAAACACTAGAACGATGAGGGTAATCATGAATTCGCTCCCTTGTTGGGGTGAATTCTAGCCGCACGGCGGTCGAATACACAGCACGGCGCCCGCATACTGTGAGCCTCGTCTCTGTCAGGGTCCGTCTTGGTTCATTTCTTGTGCTCCGCTTGCCAGCTGGTAACGGCTGCCATGGTGTTCTCGACGTGCTTGTCCGGGCTCAAGGCCGTGTACTCATAAATAATCGTGCCGTTAGGGGCAATCACATACGACGTGCGGCTTGAGTACGATGTGAAAAACAGCGTTGCATCATAGGCCTTGGAGATTTTTTTATCGGCATCGGAGGCGACCGCGAATTTGTTGCGGCATTCGCTCACGGAGAATTTGTTGAGAGTGTCGATGTCATCGTGCGACACACCGATCACGGTGGCGCCCATGGCCTTGAATTTGTCGGTGGCCTCGGCAAACTCGTGCGCCTCGACAGTACAGCCTTTGGTAAAGGCGGCGGGATAAAAATACAGCACCACCGGCCCGTTCTTGAGCGCATCGGCCAAGGAGAACGTAAACGGCTTTCCGGCAAGCGTCGCCGCAGTCGTGAAGGCGGGCGCCTGCGCGCCGGGCTTCAGGGCCGCATACAGGGGTGACACGAGCAGAAAACAGCCCAGACCGAGAGTCGCTGAACGCCACATGGTTGTCGTCCTCATACGATTAGAAGTATCAATGCAAGGCACTGCATCGGGTGGGCGGGGAGGGTTTGGTCTCCGGTTTGGCGGCCGCTGCGTGCAGTGTACCCTCGGCGGCCAGCTGATCAAATGCGACCTGCTGAAGCGCGCCGACTTGTGCGCCCGAAAGGCCCAGTTCGAAGCCCGAACATTCATTCGCGCCGAGGGAACGAGGATCACGGCCTGTGATATTGCCGAACAACACCAACGCCTCCAGATAATAGCCGTAGGTGCTGGCGTGATAGGCATCGTAAGTCCACAAATTGATTTTGTCGGCATCGATTCCATCGTAGGGATTGGAGTCGGCGACACCCGTGCGCATCGCACGCATCCAGGCATCGCCCACCGGGACCACCGTGATGCCGGCGGTCCCCGCAGCTGCCCGGTCGTAGCCGTCACGCACATCGTGGGCCATCGCCTCGATCGGCTTGCCGTACCACGCACCTTTGGGCAGATAAACCTGGTCGGCCCGCGGCCAGGTTGCCATGATACGAATATCCGCCTTGGAATTCTTGGTGCGTAGGAACTGCGCCATCTGTCGAACGTTTGCGACCAGAAGGGTCGGATCGCCGGGTTTCTTGGGGTCCAGGGTGCTGAATCCATGCATGACCACCGCATCCCAGGGGCGCTGACCGATCACTTCGAGCTTGTGCTCCAAGTGCCAGTCGATGCCGACGCCGGGCTCGGTTTCGAGGTAAACGTCGTAAGGCAAGCCGGCTTGTGCTGTAAATGACTTGAACAATGCGGGCACGCCGCCTTGGCCGGCATAGTTAAGATCGGTAACGGTCTCAGGACGGTAGTAGCGCACCGGCGAGCCATAGGCGAAGGTAAAGCTGTTGCCGATGAACAGGATGCTGGCCGCGAATGTATGGCCGGCGATGAGCCAGAGAGCCAGCGCCAGTGCCCACTGTGTGCGCCGGTACCGGCGTTGTAATATCGGCACAATGCTATTGTCCGTCCCCATCATCCGCATGTTGCCACTTTAGATTATGCGATACCACCGAAAATGAGCAGAGACGACGAAGATCGCATCCTGCACGGTCTGTACTACTACCGCGAGAACATCGATGAGGATGTGCAGGTTGCCAGTGAGCAGTTGCTGTGGCTGGCGATGCATCCGTTGGGCGAGGGCGATGCCTGGCACAAGGATGGGAAACTTCAAAGTCTCGATGCATCCGAGTTTCCCGCAGAGATCCGCGCCAAGCTGATCACGGCAAAGCTCGAACTGCCGCTTCGCTACCTGCAATACCGGCGCCTGATTACCTATGCGAAGCGCAGCGACGGAATGCTGTACGCGGCCGTCACGTTTGCGGGCGCGGATCGCGCCATCCGTCTTCACACGCGACGGGGTCGCATGGACCTGTGGTACCGGGAGCACCGAGACGGCATCGTCGGCGTCACCATCACCATCTTGATCGCTTTCATCACCGCGCTGATCACGGTTCTCGTGATCGACAAGATACTAAGATTCTAGGCCTTTGGTCGACTATATCGCGCTCTTATTCTTGTTATGTCGTGCCGCGATGCCGCCATATCATGAGTCGCTGCCGCAACATTTGCCTCGGTGTTTACATAGTCGGAGCGGGGTTGATATTTGAGACATGCGTCACTGGTGTTATGGTGAGTGTCGCTATTTTTAGACGTCGTAAATAGCTGAGAATGCTGCGCATTAACTTGCCGCTTTGGCAACTGAGAATAGCGCGACATGTCACGAAGGTACCGGCTCCCGCATTGGTTACTCGCAACAGGCGTGCTCGGTGTCGCGCTGTCTCTTATAGCGTCCAGCCACCGCAGCCCCCGTAGCACCCCGGTAGCGAATGCTCCCGCTCCTCAGACTGCAGCCGCAAAGCCGCGCGCAGCGGCATCGTTGCCTTCACACTTGGGTGTCGCAGCGAACTTCTCCCGGCATCGCTACATCGTGCAATCAGGCAGTGCCGAGGCGGCTCGAGACGCCGTGTTGCGCGCGGGCGGCGTCGTGACCGGCGATCTCAGTGTGATCCGCGCTGTCGCTGCGTCACTCGATGCGCATGAAATAGCCGCGCTGCGCGCCGAACAGGTAGCGCAGTTGCACATCTATAATGACACGGCCGTGGTTGCGAGCTCCTTAGGTGCCCTACCCGAAACCTACTATCCCAGCGAAGTGGATGCCGCCAATTTGCATGTCGGCGGGATGACAGGCCGCGGTGTCACGGTTGCAGTCCTTGATTCCGGGTTATGGAATCAAGAGGGGCCGCTGCAGTACGCGCCGGGCGGGACTAGTCGCGTGCTGGCGCAGTACGATGTCATTTTGGCGCGCGAGAATCCGGGCTACTACCAGCCGTTCCCGTTGGAGACCTATAGCCGAAGCATCACCGATCCTTATGGGCACGGCACGCATGTCTCATCCATTATCGCCAGCAGCGGCGTTGCCACCACGGGCAAGTATCAGGGCGTTGCGCCGGGCGTCAACTTGGTTTCCGTGCGGGCATTGGATAGCAACGGCCAAGGCCTCGATTCGGATGTCATCAGCGGCATTCAATGGGTCATCGCTCAGCGGCAGCGGTACGGTATTCGCGTGCTCAATCTGTCCTTGGGCGCGCCGCCCTCCGGACCCTACTGGCAGGATCCGCTCAATCAGGCGGTGATGGCTGCATGGGCATCAGGAATCGTGGTGGTAACCGCCGCCGGTAACCGCGGTCCGGATCCCTTGTCGATCAATGCTCCCGGCAACGTTCCTTACGTGATCACCGTGGGCGCCGTCACCGACAATTATTTTCCGCTGCAGACCGCGCAATATAGATTGTCTTCGTTCTCATCCGCCGGTCCGACATTCGAGGGATTCGTGAAACCCGACGTCGTCGGCATGGGCGGCCACATCATGGCCTACGCTCCCGACAACGGCACGCTGGCCACCGAATATCCGAGTTGGATTACTGAACCGTACAGCGACATGACCATGTCCGGCACGTCGCAGGCAACCGCGACGGTCAGCGGTGTGGTGGCGTTGATGCTGCAGGTGAATCCGTCATTGACTCCCGATCAAGTGAAGTGCCGGCTCATGTCCGGTGCGCGTCCGGCCGTCAATTCGTCAGGAAAACTGGCTTACACCGTGTTCCAGCAGGGCGCGGGGCTGGTGGACGCTCACGACGCCGCCTACAGCAATGCTAAGGGATGCGCGAATCAGGGCCTCAATGTGCTGCTCGATCTCGCCGGTTTGCAACATTACGGCGGCCGGGCCAACGAAGATGCCAACGGCAATTTCTACATCATGCAAGTGTCGGCCTCGAATGCGAACCCGGTGGGTTCTTTGCTGGGCGGCTTGCTGGGTGGCGTCGGCAACTTGGTGTCGAACATTCCGGTGGTCGGCACGCTGTTGGAGGGCGTGCCGTTGCTCGGTGATGGTTTGCTGTGGAACGGCGCTTACACGGCGAGCAGCGGCTATTCATGGAGCGATGGCTATTCGTGGAGCGATGGCTATTCATGGAGCGATGGCTATTCATGGAGCGACGGCTATTCATGGAGCGATGGCTATTCGTGGAGCGATGGCTATACGGGCGTCGATGTTCCGCAGCCTGAATAACTGAAAATTCCCATGCGGAATTGCAGGCGCGTTTTCAATGTCTTGGTTGTCTGCGTAGCGACGGCGATGCTGAACGCTGTCGCGCTTGCCGGCGCGCCCACGCCAGCCACGCGGCCGATGTATTTCGAACATCTGACCATGCGCGATGGCCTTTCCATGAGCACCATCAACAGCATCCTGCAGGACTCACAGGGCTACGTTTGGCTTGCGACGGAAGCGGGGCTAAATCGCTACGACGGATATACCGTTCGGCAGTTCCGCCGCGAGCGCGGCAACGCGCACGGGCTCGCCAGCGACTACGTCTGGTCGATAGCCGAAGACTCGCATGGCGATCTTTGGCTCGCGACCGATGGCGGCGGTGTGGCGCGCTGGGACCGGCGTACTGAGACATTCCAACAATTCAGGCACGACCCTCGGCAGCCGCAATCGCTCGCCAGCGATGGCGTGCGCGCGCTGTTGATCGATTCCAAAGGGCTCATCTGGGCGGGCACCAAGGACCACGGTCTTGACATTCTCGACCCACGGACGGGTACGGCGCGACATTATCGGCATCGCGATTCGGATGTCTATTCCTTGCCCTCGGATGCCATCGGCGCGCTGTACACCGATCATGAAGGTCGAATTTGGGTTGGCAGCGATGGCGGACTCAGCCGCTACGATGCGACGGCGGACGGATTCGTTACCTACGGCGAGGCAATGAGCGCGGCACAGGTCAGCGACCTGCGCGTTCGCGCCATTCGTGAAGATCACACTGGGGCATTGTGGATCGGCACCGTCAGCGGCGGTCTCGCGCGGCTCGATCAGAACGGCAGTCGACTCACGGTATTTAGGCATGACTCAAGTAATCCGCGGTCGCTGAGTCACGATCACGTCTGGTCGGTCCTGGAAGATGATGCGCAGCGGCTATGGATTGCGACTGCGGACGGCTTAGATCTACTTGACCGTAGCTCCGACTCCTTCGTGCGCTATGGTCACGATGCCGACAACCCTCAAAGCCTTCGCGATGCCGATGCCTTGTCTTTGTACCAGGATCGAGGCGGCGTGCTATGGGTCGGGACGCGCGAAGGCGGCGCGAGCCACTGGAATCCACGCAGCTGGCTTCTGGGTCACTACTTCAGCGATGCGTTTCGCGGCGCGCAAATTGAATCCTTCGCGGAAGATGGCGCGGGAAAAGTGTGGGTGGGGACCATCGGCGGGGGATTGATCGAAATCGACAGCCGCACCGGACGCGAGCGCCACTATGGCGCGGATAAATCCAGCGGCGGCCCACAGCTTTCCGACGACCGCGTCATGACGCTGCTCAACGATCATCAGGGTTCCTTGTGGATCGGCACCATGTCCGGCGGACTCGACCGGCTCGATCTCGCCAGCGGCAAGCTGCGCGCTTACCGTTCGACTGCATCCGATCCGAGCACGCTGCCGGCCGATGGCGTCATGGCGCTTTATGAAGACCGGCTCGGTACGCTCTGGGTCGGCACATTCCGTGGTGGTTTGGCCAGCATTGATCGGGCGAGCGACAAGATCACGCGCTATCCTTTTGGAGACGCGGCCGCGAACTCGCTCAGCAGCTCCAAGGCCAGCGCAATCGTGGAAGACGCACTGGGCAATCTCTGGATTGGCACCCCCGGCGGTGGCCTCAATCTCCTTGAGCGCAAATCCGGCCACTTCTATGCTTACCGCCGCGACGATCGCGACCCCAAGAGTCTCAGCGACGATACCGTGTATGCGCTGCACATCGATCTGCATGGAGACCTATGGGTTGGCACGGCGGGAGGCGGCCTTGACCGTGTCGTGGGCACCTCAGCACACCCCGAAGCCGTGCATTTCGAAAACCAATCCGGACTCAGCGGGATGCCGAGCCAAGTGGTTTACGGTATCGAATCGGATCGCGAAGGGCGCTTGTGGCTGAGCACCAACAATGGACTGGCGCGATTCGACCCCCATATGCATCACGTCAAGCTGTTCCATCAGGTGCAGGGGCTTCAGGACGACGAATTCAACGTCAATGCGCACTTCCGCAGTGCCGACGGCATTTTGTATTTCGGCGGCAACCACGGCTTCAACGCTTTTTCGCCGGACCTCATGGCTTCCGAGGGACCGGCGCCCCGCGTCGTTCTTACCACGGCTTCGAAGCTCAATCAGCCGATCGCCGCACAAGAGCTTCCCAACGCGACTCGTCCGTTGGCATTGGCCTACGACGACAAACTTGTCACCTTGGATTTCTCCGCACTGGATTTCACCTCGCCCGCCGACAATCACTACTCCTACCGGCTTGAAGGCTTCGACAACGGCTGGATCGACGCAGGAACCATGCACCGCGCCACATATGCCAACTTGGATGCCGGGAATTACGTTTTCAAAGTGCGTGCAGCGAATGCCGACGGCGTTTGGAGCGATGATAGTTTGAGCATCCCCGTGCATGTTGCGCCGGCTCCTTGGAATACCCTGGCGGCGCGCATTGCGTACTTACTGATTGGCGTCGCGGTACTCGCGTACTTGTGGCGCTTTCAGCGTCAGCGCCGTGTACGCGAGTTGCGCTACAACCGCGAGCTTGAGCAGACCGTGCGTGTCAGGACACGCGAGCTCGAGGAGCGCAATCAACAGCTGCAGGTCTTGAGCCGCGCCAAGACCGACTTCGTGGCCCGCATGAGTCATGAATTGCGTACACCCATGAACGGCGTACTGGGAATGACCAGCCTGCTGCTCGACACCCATATCGATCAGTCGCAGCGGCGTTTTGCCGAGGCCATTCATCGCTCGGCCGATTCGCTGCTGGCCATCGTCGATGACGTGCTGGATTTCTCCAAGATCGAGGCCGGACGGCTGCAGTTGGATCCGGTCGATTGCGATCTGATCGAATTGTTCGAACAAACAGTTGAAATGCTGGCCGCACGCGCGGCAACCAAGGGCATTGAGCTGCTCTGCGATTCACCGGCGGCTGCGCTGCCGCGCGTCAAGTTGGACCCCGTGCGTCTGCGTCAAGTGCTGGTCAATCTCGGCGGCAACGCGGTGAAATTCACGGAGCGCGGCGAAGTCATTCTGCGCTTGGAACTTCTGGGCTCGGAAGACGGTTCCCTCAAAGTACGCGTTGCCGTGGCCGATACGGGCTTAGGGATAGCGCCGGAAAATCAGGCAAGAATTTTCGACGAATTTGCGCAAGAGGATGCATCGACGACGCGCCGATTCGGCGGCACCGGTCTTGGCTTGGCCATTGCGCGCCAGCTCATCGAACTGATGGGCGGCCGCCTCGGGTTGTCCAGTGAGCCCGGCAAAGGCTCCATCTTTTCGTTTGAACTGTCCCTGCCGCTCGCGGATTCGGCGCCCCAATTGCCGCAGCTGCCGCGCAGCATCGATGGCCTGCGAGTGTTGGTAGTGCACGACAATGCTGCGGCACGCATGCTGATCGGCAGGACGTTAAGAACCTGGTCCGGCCGCCCGACGGAAGTCGCGTCGTTGGCCGAGGCCTTGAGCGCATCTGCCGGCGCCACATATGACGCCATGGTGGTCGATGATGAATTGATCGCTCATGCTGCAAGCCTATGGAAAGAAGTGCGCGGCCGCCAAGGCCAAGGCCTGCGCACGGTTCGCCTGCTCAGTTTCGTCAGCTTGGGCGCGCACCCCGCAGCGTGTTCGTCGCCGTTTGATGCGGAGCTCACCAAGCCCTTGCGAGTTGCGGAGCTGTACCGTGTGCTCACCGGCTGCGGGAACGGCAGTACGCCTCTGACCGAGCGCACGATCGATCTGAAGAAGCCCGCGAGGATACTGTCGCCGCTGATGGGCCGTGTACTGGTCGTTGAGGACCAGCCTCTGAATCGTGAAGTGGCTATCGGCATGCTGACCTCATTGGGGCTCGAAGTGGAGACTGCACACCACGGTCAGCAGGCCCTGGACATACTGCACACACGATCCTTCGATGCCATATTGATGGATTGCGAAATGCCGGTGATGGATGGGTTTTCGGCGACTGCCGCGGTGCGCAGCCGCGAGCCCCTCGGAACTCACATTCCGATCATCGCCCTGACTGCGGACGTGACGAGTGACGGGCGCGCCGCCTGTCTTGCGGCCGGAATGGACGATCATCTGGCCAAGCCCTTCAGGCGAGAGGCTCTGCACGCTATTCTGTCACGATGGCTTGACGGCAGTCCGCTGCGCTCGCCGATGTCACAGGCGCCGCCCGCGAGGCCGAATGAGCCCATTCTCGACGCCGCGACCTTGGATGCGCTGCGCGCACTACCTAAGCGCGGTCCGAAGGACATGCTCATGCACATTGGCGAGCTGTACTTGGTGGATTCGCGCGGGCTCATCGCCTCGATCGAGCAATCCTTGAGTGCCGGCAACGCGGCCGATTTGGCACGCGCCGCCCACGCCTGGCGTTCCTACAATGGCAATGTCGGCGCACATGGATTGGCGCAACTGTGCCGCGAGCTGGAGGATGCGGCGCGTGCGGGAAATTTTGCCTCGGCACGCCAGATCTACACCCAGATCCAAGCGCTGCATGCTCAAGTCCGCGACGAGCTGCAGATAGAGATGCGCAGGTCCGCATGAACAATGCGGCCACACCGGTACGCGTGCTGATCGCCGATGACGATGCGATCATGCGTGAGATTGCAAGCGTCATGCTGAATGAGGCGGGTTTCGCGGTACAGACAGTGTCCAGCGGCGACGCCGCGCAGGCCGCATGCGCCCTGCGCATGCCCGATATCGCGTTGCTCGATGTGGAAATGGCGGAGGGCGACGGGTATCAAGCCTGCACCAACATTCGATCCCTGCCGGGCGGCGCGGATTTGCCCATTGTGATGGTGACCGGATGCGACGACACCGTATCGATCGATCGCGCCTACGAGGCAGGCGCGACCGATTTCGTGGTGAAGCCGGTCAATTGGACGCTGTTGGCACACCGCATACGCTACGTCATGCGCGGCGCACGCACGATCGAAGCGCTGCGGTTCAGCGAGCAAAAAAATGCCGCGCTGCTCAAGGCCATCCCCGACGGCATCTTTCTGGTCGATAGCTCCGGTGTCGTCCGGCATTGCTTCAGTCCCATCGCCGGGTTGGGCCCAAGCCCGCACGAAACGGCGCCGAATTCGTTTTTCGATCTCATCCCTGGGACTTCGCGGGGCCACGCCATGGATTGTCTGAGTTCTGCACTGCGGGGCGAACCGGCGGTGTTCGAGTTCTCACTGGAAGCCAAGGCGCGGTCGATGCGGCACTTTGAATGCCGTTACTTGCCCAATTCCGCCGGCCAGGTGCTCGCCATCATTCGCGATGTGACCGCGCGCAAGGAAACGGATGCGCGCATACACCGATTGGCTTATTTCGACGTGCTGACCGGGCTTCCCAATCGTGAATGGATCCGCGAGTACTTGGCGCAGTCGCTGACCGAGACACGTCGCCGCCATCGGCATCTGGCCGTGTTGTACGTGGACCTGGATCAATTCAAGCGCATCAATGATACGCTGGGTCACGGGACTGGCGATGCGCTCCTTCGCCAGGTTGCCGAGAGACTGCAGGCGACGTTTGATGAGGACGGCATGGACGGCGTGCAAGCGCAGATCGCGCGCGTGGGCGGCGATGAGTTCATCGTGGTGCTCACGGGGATTGCCGATGCCGCCCAAGCCGAGCAGGCAGCAAAAACAATACTGTCAATGCACGCGGCGCCGTTCCTGCAGGCGAGCTACGAACTCGTCGTGACGCCCAGCATTGGTATCGCGACGTTTCCCGAACACGGCGATGATGTGCAGAGCTTGCTCAAGAACGCTGAGGGAGCGATGTACGAGGCCAAGTCGAGCGGCCGAAATCAGCTGCGCGTTTACGACAGTGCCGTGAATGCGCGTGCTCTGAAGCGATTGTCGCTGGAAATGGAGCTCCGGAAGGCGGTCGAGAATTCGAGTCTCGATGTGTACTACCAGCCGAAGTACGACGCGCGGACCTTGAGATTGACGGGAGGCGAGGCGCTGCTGCGTTGGTTCCACCCCGAGCGCGGCCAGATTCCGACCGGCGACTTCATCGCAGTGGCCGAGGAGACCGGGCTGATCGGCGACATCGGCAAGTGGGCGCTGCAACGGGTATGCCGCGATCTCAACCAATGGCGCGGCGAAGGATTGGCATTGCCGCATGTTGCGGTGAATGTGTCCGGCCGCGACTTCATGCATCCGGAAGCGCTGCTGCGCTTGAGCGACACGGTCTCGCAAGCGAATTTGTCGCCATCGCTGTTCGAATTGGAACTCACCGAAGGAGTCCTGATGCGCGATGCCGAAGCCGGGCGCCGCTCGCTGCTCGCACTGAAGGAGTTCGGCTTCGCGCTTGCCGTTGATGATTTCGGCACGGGCTACTGTTCATTGAACTATTTAAAGCGCTTTCCGCTCGATACCCTGAAGATCGACCGTTCGTTCGTCGCCGACATCAGTGAGGACCCGGATGATGCCGCCATCGTAAGGGCGATCATCGCGCTGGGCCACAGTCTGGATTTAAAGATTGTTGCCGAAGGCGTCGAAACGCTCGCGCAGCTGCAGTTTCTGCAGGCTGAAGCCTGCGATGCCATCCAAGGATTTCTGATGAGCGCTGCGGTTCCCGCGGCCTCATTTGCGGAGCTTCTGCGGCTGCCGCAGCCCTCTGTCGCCTCGCTCGGTAAGCTGCCTATGCGCTACGCGGGATGACTTGCCGGCGCGCCGCGGCGCACGAGATGAACGCCGCATAGCTCCATGCCAGCTGCTGCGCGGATCGTTGAACGCCGGTCAGCTGAT
>Ga0224547_1000021_pt1 | contig 42505 bp, 35 predicted proteins | sample 714P21014metaG_FD_179908 | JGI IMG/M metagenome (GOLD analysis project Ga0224547, IMG submission 179908) | Peat soil microbial communities from Stordalen Mire, Sweden - 717 P2 10-14 | ecosystem: Environmental > Terrestrial > Soil > Wetlands > Peat | place: Sweden: Norrbotten County, Stordalen...
GACCTTGTCGATTAACCGGAGGGTGCCATGAAGTTACACCTGCCACTGACAGTCTGGCCGATGCTGTTGGCATGCGCCCTTTGCGCGACAGTTGCCGAAGCGGTACCGGTATCTCGCCTCGAGGTTCGAGTCGTCACCGGCGCACAGGAATTGAGCGCAGGCAGCGACTTGGAGTTGCGCATCTACGAAGCCGGCAAGAGCGTCAGACGCCTGCCGCTGGTGCATGGCGAGGCATGGCTTCCTGATTCAACCCACCTCATTCCGGTAAAACTGAACGATGCGCTTGATCCGCGCAATGTGGTGCGCTTTGCGCTTTACTATCGCGCGGGCAGCCCGTTGGCGCCCGCGTGGGAAGTGGTCGCCGCGGATGTTGAATTGCCATCGGGCCAAGAAGGCCCCGCACGGCTGCTCAACACGACCTTGTCTGGTGTGATTTCGAAACAGGGAGAGCTCGCGACGGTGGAACGCGATCTAGCGGCCATCGCGTGCAGCAGCGATGCGGATTGTGATGACCATCGGACCTGCAACGGGAAAGAACGCTGTGCTCCGCACGCCGCCGGTGCCGATGCGCGCGGCTGCGTGAAGGGTACCCCGGTCGTTTGTCCCGTGAACCAGGTGTGCGGCGAGGGTGTGGGTTGCCATGGCACGGATGCGCTGAAAAAATTTACCCCGGACCCCAACGCACCGAAACCGTGATCGACCTACGTAGCGACACGGTCACACGGCCGACGTCGGGAATGCGCACGGCCATGGCGGCGGCCGAAGTCGGCGATGATGTATTCGGCGACGATCCGACGGTCAATCGATTGCAAGCCGTCGCCGCCGAACGATTTGGATTCGAAAGCGCCTTGTTCTTTCCAACCGGCACACAGAGCAATTTGGCCGCATTGATGGCGCATTGCGGCCGCGGCGATGAGTTTCTGGTGGGGCAGGAAGCGCATACCTACAAGTACGAGCAGGGCGGCGCGGCGGTTCTCGGCAGTATCCAACCGCAGCCCCTGGAGCACGAACCGCACGGCGGGATCGCGGTTGAGCGTATCGCCGCTGCGATCAAGTCGGACGACTATCATTTTGCGCGCACGCGATTGTTGGCGCTGGAAAATACCATTGGCGGCCGGGTGCTGCCGATGGATTACCAACGCGAAGCGACGCAATTTGCGCACTCGCGTGGATTGGCCACCCACTTGGATGGCGCACGCATTTTCAATGTCATCGTGAAACTGAATATCGACGAACGCACGGCGGTCGCGGGCTTCGACTCGGTGTCGGTGTGTCTGTCCAAAGGGCTTGGAGCGCCCGCCGGATCGATTCTGATGGGCACCCGATCTCTCATCGCCGACGCGCGGCGCTGGCGCAAGGCGTTGGGCGGCGGCATGCGCCAGGCCGGCGTGCTTGCGGCGGCGGGGCTCTACGCTCTGGAGAATAACGTGCAGCGGCTTGCCGAGGATCACGCCAATGCCGAATACTTGGCCGCCGGATTGCGCGATGCCGGCCTCAAGGTATCGGCGCCCCAAACCAACGTGGTGTACGTCGAAGTCGCTGCCGCGCAAATCGATGGTCTGAAGACCCACCTCAGGAGCCGCGGCATCATTGTCACGGTCGCACCGCGAACCCGGTTGATGACGCATATGGATTTGCCGCGCGCGAAAATTGACACCGCCGTTCAGGCGTTTCGCGAATACCCCCACTGGCCGCGTTGACTGGGAGCCTGTCTGCAGGCTCCTATCGGCGTCGAAAGCTCGATCTCGCGGCATTAAGATCTTGCGGCGTGTCGATGTCCGATGCCGCCGACGGCATATCCACGAGCACGCGGCTGGCGGCCGGCAATTGCGCGAGCAATTCGCGCAGACCCACATCGCCCGTGATTCGCAGCGCGCGCGGATAGAGCCGTCGCGGCAGGACCAGCGGCGCCGCGCCGATCCGGCCGATGCGGCGGGCAATCACACTTCGCGGGGCCGCTCGCCAGCGCCGAATCAGGCGCGCCAACTCGCGCCTTTTGAGCCTGGCCAAGTCCACCGGCAGGAGTAAAACCGCCGGCGCATAGCGTGCCTCTGCAATGCCGCGGCGCACGGAGCTGGACAGTCCTTGATTGCGCCGCGAATTGGTCACGAAGGTCACGTCAATCCCGCGTGCCTGGGCGCTATGCTGAGCGGAACGGCGTGCCACGACGGCAATGATTTTTGCGCATTTAAGAGTTGCGGCCAACTCGAGCGTACTGCGCAAGAGGCTCACGCCGTGCACGCGGGCGAGGGCCTTGGGCCGGCCCAAACGCGAGGAAAACCCGGCCGCCAGGACGATGATTTGCAGCCTCGATAAGGACACATCATTCATTTGATATTTTGACATCCTCCCCACCCTAATGGGCGTGGATTCCCTCGGCAGGCGTTCGATGTCCCGAACGGAAGAGGATATTCAGAGCAGAGTTCGTGTCACGATCATGCGACTTCCCACACTCAGAACATATCCAGCTTCTTATTCCGAGGTCTGCGACACCTTTCGGCCCCGTCTCGCTTCCGCAAGACGAACAGACTCGGGAAGAGAACGATTCATTCACTTCCTCGTACCAGGCTCCGTGCGCAGTCGCTTTGTAGCGGAGCATGCCTCGGAAGGAAGACCAGCCCGCATCGAGAATAGACTTCGCCAGGCGGGTCTTGACGAGTCCGGCGGTGTTGACATTGCCGACCGCAATGTGATCGAACTCTCGAACGATGCGGGTCGAGAGCTTATGATGAAAGTCACGGCGGGCATTGCCGATACGCGCGTGGATATTCGTCGCCTGACGTCTTTTGCGGGCGCGCTGCGCGGCAGCGAGCTTGTCAGCCAGCTGCCGCAGAGGCCGCGGGTTCTCGATCTTCTCGCCGGTGGACAAGGCCGCGAAGTCTTTGAGACCCAAGTCGATACCAATACCGCTGCGCACCGGGCGCGCATCGGATTGGGCGATCTCAACGACGATGTTCAAGAACCAATGACCGCGCGCATTGCAGGAGAAGTTCGTTCCGTCCTTGATCTTGCCCTCCGGCAAAGACCGAGAGTGGAATACTCGAAAGGTGTGTCCTGCGAATCGAAAGGCCGCTCCCTCGCGCTTCAGATCCCGGCCTTTCAGGGGCACCCAGCCCAAAGAGCGCCGGCCGCGCCAGCGCAGGAAGGGACGGTTCCTCTGACGGCGGGACTTCGCGTATTGTTCGCACACGGCATTGATGGTGCCCGAGTGCAGGTCGAGATCCTTGCTGCTTCCCGCGGTCAAGCGATTGAGGTCAAATCCGCTCGGCCAGGGCTTATTCCATTTCAGCGCGTGCTGTTGAGTGTCGTTGCAGAAATTCCAGACGAAATTACAGGCGCGCGCCTGGGTGTTGAGCAGCCCGGTCAGCGACTTGATGCGGTATCGATAGACCAGCAACATTGGAGAAAATTAATGCGTTTAAGGGACATTGACAAGACCCTAAAACTGGCGGGAACATGCGCTTTCACGCCAGAACCACGAGAAGATTCCCGCCCCCAGGGGCGGCACTTGCTACCCGACTCGAGCGTCGGGTCTTTGGCACCGGAGAGCCCATGAAAAGCGGGCGCGCGAGTCTTCAGCACAGGCCATTTTTAATACCGCTTTGGTTGACCGCGATCGCGGCGATCGCGGCAGCTGTGGTTTTCGGCCTCGCACTGTTCGCCGCTTGGGACTGGTTCACGGCGAATTCCACCACCGTTATTGTCATCCGCCATGCTGAAAAAGAGGCGGTCAGCGGGGCTGATCCGCCGCTGTCCGCGGCGGGAGAGGCGAGGGCAGCACTGCTGGCCCGCATGTTCGGCGACACGAAGGGCGCCGGCCGCCTTGACGCAATCTATGTGTCCGCCACATTGCGCAGCCGCTCGACCGCCGCTCCCCTGGCAGCGCGCTTGAGGCTAGCTCCCATCGAGGCTCCCGCTGACGATCCGAAGGGACTGGCGCGCCGGGTGCTGCGAGAGAACAGCGGCGGACGGGTGATGGTCATCGGGCACATCAATACGGTGCCCGAAATTGTCGCGGCATTGGCAGGTCGAAGCGACATACCCAGCATCGACGAACAAGACTTTGCGACGATGTATGTGGTGTCGGTGCCGCGCATCGGGCGCGCAAACTTGGTGCGATTGAGCTATTGAGGATTCGCTCCCCGCAGCGCAATCGCCTTGCGCACAAAGTCGGCATGCCGTCCGATCATGAAGTCCGCCAGCACCACGTCGCGAATGCGCCGGCCCCCGTCGATTAAAAAAGATGCCCGGCGAACGCCCAGTCCTAAGGGGCCGTTGACCCCATACATTTTGGTCACGGCCTTGTGCTGATCCGACAGCAGAACAAACGGCAAGTTGTACTTGCCGCGAAACTTGGCGTGCGATTCCGGACTCTGCGGACTGATTCCCACAACGCGAAGGCCCGCGCGCTCAATCTCGCCGTGCAAGTCCCTCAAAACACAGGCCTGGCGCGTGCATCCGGGCGTAAAGTCCGCAGGATAGAAATACAGAACGATGGCGCCCGAGCTGAGCAATTCGGTCAGGGTTCGGTCTGTCGCTGTCTCGTCCGGAAGAGTGAATTCCGGGGCACGTTCGCCCGCTTTCAGCATCTTTTTCTCCCTCCCTGGTCCATATCCTGCCCAGGTAGTGTCAGTCTATCCTCGATACTTTGGCAGAACCAAGCTTTGCTGCTAGTATCTTCGCCCTTTTCGGGGGAGTAGCTCAGTTGGGAGAGCGTCGCGTTCGCAATGCGAAGGTCGAGGGTTCGATCCCCTTCTCCTCCACCATCCCAAGAGGCCGGTTGTCCGTCTCCGGCCTCTCTTGTCGCCTCGGTAGCTCAGTGGATAGAGCGAGTGCCTCCTAAGCGCTAGGTCGCAGGTTCGATTCCTGCCCGGGGCACCATCATTTGGCAACGAAATGCGGAATGATTCCCGGCACCAAGTACTGCTGCACGATCACGATGACCACCAACATCAGTGTCAGAATGATGCTGTGGACGAAAGTGCGCGCCAATACCGCCCCTTCATGGCCCTTCAAGTTGGTGACCGACACACCGGTCGCGATGTTTTGCGGAGAAATCATTTTGCCTAAGACTCCGCCGGATGAATTGGTCGCGGCAAACAGCAACGGGTTCAAGCTCAGCTGTCTTGCAGCAACCACTTGCAAGTTTCCAAACAACGCATTGCCCGAGGTGTCGCTGCCCGAGAGGAACACGGCGATCCATCCGAGGAAGGGCGAAAACAATACGAACCAGTGCCCGGTCGACGATACGGCCAGGCCCAGCGTATAGGCCAGGCCCGAATAATTCATCACGTAGGCGAGGGCGACGATGAACATCACCGTGACGACGGCTTGCCAGATCTGGCGAATGGTGCGCGCTGCGCATTGCAAGAGTTCAGCGAACGGCAATCTCACCAGCAACGCGGTAATGAAGGCGGAGAGCAGAATCGCTGTGCCCGAGGCCAAAGGCTGAAATGTCCACACGGCGGCATAAGGTTTATCGTTGTAAAGTGTGATCGCAACGGCCTTGTCCAAATTGGGCCACGCAATGGCGTGCGCTCCCATCGCCGCAACCTTGAAATAGGTCCAAACGATCACGGTGGCGGTCAAGATCAGCCAGGGCATCCAACCCTGCCAAGCGGGCACATCGCGCGCAATCGGACTTTGCTTCTCGGCCGACGAGGCTGCGATCGTAAATTCAGGCGCGGGCACCGGGCGCCACACTCGCAGGAACAGGAGCGTCAGCGCAAGCGAGGCGAGCGCGGCGAATACGTCGGTGAGGGTGTAGTCGAGATAGTTCGATGCGCCAAATTGGGCCAAGCCAAAACTCAATCCGGCTACCGCCAATACCGGCCACAGCGAGCGGATGGAACGCCAGCCGCCGTAGAGCGCCATGACGTAGAAGGGCAGGATGGCAGCCATGATCGGAAGCTGACGGCCGATCATCGCCGCCAATGCCGGTGCCGGAAGTCCTGTGACCTGGGCCAAAACCGTCACCGGCGTGCCCAACGCGCCGAAAGCGACCGGTGTCGTGTTGAAGATCAATACGAACACAATCGCCTCGAGCGCTGGAAAGCCACACATGATGAGCAGCGAGGCGGTAATGGCAACCGGTGTGCCGAAGCCGGCGACGCCTTCGAGCAGCGCCCCGAAACAGAAAGCGATCACGATGAGCACGACACGTCGATCGTTGGGCAAATGCTTGACGATCCAGGCGCGGAACGCGTCGAATCGGCCGGACGAAACGGCGATGTTGTAAACGAACAGTGCGTTGATGACGATCCACATGACCGGCCAGAGTGCGAACACGGCGCCATTCGATGCGGCGGCAAAAGCGATTTGCGCAGGCAGGCCCCATACGGCGACGGCCATGATCAAACCCGCAACCAGACCCGCGAGGGCAGCCTGCCAGGCCGGACGCCTGAATATGCCGAGAAGGATGAGCACAGTTGCGATCGGTAGTATCGCCACTATGAACGACAACGCGAGACTGTCGCCGACCGGTGTCAATAACTGATGGAACATCAACTTCCCCTATTGCGGCTTGTTAAGGCCACCGCATTCAATTTCACGGAATCCTACTCTTTTAGCGGCAATTTCGTAACAGGGCAAGCACGATCTGTCGGACGACGCGTGTGACCGCTGGGCAGACGCTTAAGACCCCCGGGTGCATAATGTTGCCATGAGCAGTTCAGTGCGAGCCGAGCCCCAAGCGGACTCCTCCCGAGAGCAGCGCCAGCGCGACGTCGTTGCCGCGCTGGAGCTAGTGCTGCCGCGCGAAACGATCCTGTTTCGCCACGAAGACACGGTGCCTTTCGAGTGCGATGCGCTCACCGCCTACCGCACCTCTCCCTTGGTGGTCGTGCTGCCGCACACGGAAGCCCAAGTCGCCGCGGTTCTCAAGACCTGTCATAACCTGGGCGTACCGATCGTGGCGCGTGGTGCCGGCACCGGTTTGTCCGGCGGGGCTACGCCGCACCAGTCCGGCGTCATCTTGTCGTTGGCTAAATTCAACAAAATTTTGAAGATCGATGCGGTTTCATGCACCGCAATCGTGCAATGCGGAGTTCGCAATTTGGCAATCAGCGAGGCTGCGGCCGCGTACGGTTTGTACTACGCCCCCGACCCCAGCAGCCAAATCGCCTGCACCATCGGCGGCAACGTGGCCGAAAACTCCGGCGGCGTACACTGTCTGAAATACGGACTGACCCTGCACAATGTGCTGCGCGTTCGCGGATTCATGGTGGACGGTGAGCCGGTTGAATTCGGCTCGCAAGCCCTGGACGTGGCGGGCCTCGATCTCTTGTCGGTCATCGTCGGCAGCGAAGGCATGCTGGCCGTGACCACCGAAGTGACGGTGAAATTGATCCCGAAGCCGCTGTTGGCTCGCTGCATCATGGCGAGCTTCAACGACATCGAATCGGCCGGCGCGGCTGTGGCCAGCGTGATCGCCCACGGCATCATCCCTGCCGGTTTGGAAATGATGGACCGAGCGATGACGGCCGCGGTGGATGCATTCGTGCACGCCGACTATGACCTGGAGGCGGCCGCGATTCTATTGTGCGAGAGCGATGGCACTCCCGAAGAAGTAGAAGAAGAAATCGCGCGCATGGAGCAGGTCCTCAAGGCCGCGGGGGCGTCCCGATGCGAGGTGAGCCGCGACGAGGCGCAGCGTCTGAAATTTTGGAGCGGCCGCAAGAACGCCTTTCCCGCATCGGGTGGCATCAGCCCGGACTATATGTGTATGGATTCCACCATCCCCCGCAAGCGCTTGGCGGAGATGTTGCGGGCAATTCAGCAAATGGAAATTAAGTACAATTTGCGCTGCGTGAATGTCTTCCATGCCGGCGACGGCAATCTGCACCCGCTGATTTTATTTGATGCCGCCAGCGCGGAGGAAATGCGCCGCTGCGAATTGTTTGGCGCCGATATCTTGGAGACCAGCGTACGGCTGGGTGGGACGGTCACCGGCGAGCATGGCGTGGGCGTTGAGAAACTGAACTCCATGTGCGTTCAGTTCTCGCCGGCTGAGCGGGCGCAGTTCCTCGGCGTGAAGCGGGCCTTCGACCCGCTCGAATTGCTGAATCCCGGGAAAGTCATCCCGACCCTGCATCGCTGCGCAGAATATGGGAAAATGCATGTTCGCCGCGGCATGCTGCCCTTCCCAGAGCTGCCAAGATTTTGATGGATGCGCAGGATCCCGTGCTTGCGCGCCTCCTTGACCGGGTGGATAGCGCGCGCGCGCATCATGCGCCGCTGGAAATTCGTGGCGGCGGCACCAAGCGCTTCTTGGGCGGATCGCCGGGAGGCGAGCCTCTCGACATGACTGAACTTAAGGGTATCACCAGTTACGAGCCCACCGAATTGGTTGTAACCGCGCGCGCTGGGACTCGCTTGAGTGATTTGGAAGCGGCGCTCGAGGAGCAGGGTCAATGCCTGCCGTTCGAACCGCCGCGCATTGCGGCGGGCGGGACCTTGGGCGGAATGGTCGCGTCCGGTCTGTCGGGTCCGGCGCGCGCCAGCGTGGGATCAGTACGCGATCATGTTCTGGGTGTGACCTTGCTCAATGGCCGCAGCGAAGTTCTGACCTTCGGCGGGCAGGTTACTAAGAATGTGGCCGGCTATGACGTGTCGCGCCTGATGGTAGGCTCCTTCGGCGTCTTGGGCATCCTTTGCGAAGTGTCGCTCAAGGTGCTGCCGGTCAGCACAGCGAGCGCGACGCTGCGCTTCGATTGGGACGAGACCCGCGCGCTGGGGCAACTTGTGTCTTGGAACGCGCAGCCATTGCCCATCAACGCCAGCGCGTGGCACGCGGGTCGATTGCATCTGCGCCTGGCCGGCGCACGCGCCGCCGTGGAGGCCGCCTGCGTGAGGCTGGGAGGTGAACGAGTGGATCCGGCGCAGGCGAAGGACTGGTGGACCCGTGTCCGGGATCAGAGCGATGAATTCTTTTTGCTCGACGATGCACGCCTGGCGCGCGGTGAGTCGTTGTGGCGCTTGTCGGTACCCGCGATCACCGGCGCGCTAGCGCTTCCGGGACAGCAGTTCATTGAATGGCATGGCGCGCAGCGCTGGTGGAAAACCACGGCCGACGCGGCGCTGATTCGGGATGCCGCCGCCCGCGCGGGCGGCCACGCCACGCTGATTCGCGGCGCCGATAAATCCCATGGCGTTTTTGCGCCGCTAAGCCCAGTGCTCATGCGTCTCCATCACGACCTAAAGCAGGCCTTCGATCCTGCGCGCATATTCAATCCTGGACGCCTGTACGCGGGTCTTTGACGAGTGCAAACGCATCTCAGTCCGGAGCTTAGCGACACCGCCGAGGGCAAGGAAGCAGCCGCTATTTTGCGCAAGTGCGTGCATTGCGGTTTTTGCAACGCCACCTGTCCGACCTATCAATTGCTCGGCGATGAACTCGACGGTCCGCGCGGACGCATCTATCTCATCAAGCAGGTACTCGAAGGTGCCGAGGTCACACGCAGCACGCAACTGCACTTGGACCGCTGCCTGACGTGCCTCAATTGCCAGACTACTTGCCCGAGCGGCGTTGAGTATGGCCACTTGGTTGACATCGGGCGAAAGCTGGTGGAGGAGCGGGTGGCGCGGCCCGCGGCCGACAAGGCCATCCGTTGGTCGCTGAAGCAAGGATTGACGTCGCGGCTGTTCGGCCCGGCCTTGAAAGTGGGCCAAGCACTGCGGCCGCTGCTGCCGAAAATTCTCAAGGACAAGGTCCCGGCGCCTGCGCGCGTGCGGGCGGCAGTGCAGCAGGCCGCCGCGCCGGCGACTATGCGCGCACACGCCCGCAAAGTGTTGATGCTGAGCGGTTGCGTACAACCTTCAATGATGCCCAATATTGACCGCGCGGCAGCGCGTGTGCTCGACATCGCGGGCATCCAAACGGTGTACGCCGCGGGCGCAGGGTGCTGTGGCGCCCTGCGCACCCACTTAAGCGACCAGCGAGGCGGCCTCGCCGACATGCGGCGCAATATCGATGCCTGGATGCCGCTGCTGGCCGCAGGCGAGGTCGAGGCCATCATTTCCTCGGCCAGCGCCTGCGCCCTGTCGATCAAAGAATATGGCCACGCGCTGGCGGGTGATGCGGCGTATGCCGGCAAGGCCGCGCGCATCAGCGCGTTGGCGCGAGACTTGAGCGAATTGCTGCCGCAGATCGTGCCGGCTCTGAAGAATCAGCTGCGAGGCTGCGCCGCGAAACGCGTCGCCTTTCACGCGCCCTGCACCCTGCAGCATGGCCAGGGGCTGCGTGGCGGCGTGGAAGCGCATTTGCGGGCATTGGGCTTCGAGGTGATGGTCGCCGGCGACGAGAGCCACCTGTGCTGCGGCTCTGCCGGCACGTATTCGATCTTGCAGCCGCAGCTCGCGGCGCAATTGCGCGACCGGAAGCTTAAGCATCTTGCCAAGACCGCGCCGGAAATTATTTTATCCGCCAACATCGGCTGCATTCAGCACCTGCAATCAGGCACCTCGACCAGAGTGATGCACTGGGTTGAATTGTTGGACGAGGTGTTGGTTTAGATGGACTCAACGTCGCAGGCGTTGCTGGCGGCGCAGTTCAAGGCCGAGGCGCTGTTCCGCGAGGTGGTGGAGCGCGAAATGGTGAGTGCGGGAAAACTCGAAAGCGAACTGACCGCGCAGATTCACGCGCTGGCGCAGTCGCGTTTTGGATTGCGCCGGCACTGGCACAAACGAATCGCACGCTCCGGGCCCAACACACTGCTGACCTATCACGATGAAAGCGCTGATCGGCGTATCACCGCGGACGACATCGTGTACTTGGATTTTGGACCGGTGTTTGATGAATGGGAGGCCGATTTTGGCCGTACCTTTGTAGTCGGAACGGATCCCAGCAAACATCGCCTGGTCGGCGATCTTGCGGACGCGTTCCGGAGCGGTAAAGAATTCTACCGCCAGTCGCCCAATTTAACGGCCGGGCAGCTGTACGATCACGTCGCAGGCCTCGCGCTGACCTATGGTTGGGAGTTTGGCGCACGCACTGCCGGACATTTGATCGGTCATTTTCCGCATGAGCGCCGGCCGCAGGACCCGACACATTTTTCAATACGCCACGCCAATTCGGTCGCGTTGCGCGAGCCGGATGAAACCGGTGCGCCGCGCCACTGGATCCTGGAAATCCACTTCATCGATCGAGCGCGCGAAATCGGCGGCTTCTACGAAGAGCTATTGACCGTGGACGCGGGCGACGCGGACCCTCACTTGGCGGGGTGATTCAATGCCCACACATAGGCTGAGACCGCCATCACCTGGTCGCTGCTGAGCTGCGCACCCCCCATCGCCGGCATCGGAGCGCGATACTGCTTGGGCTGCGCAACGCCTCCTGCAATGGTTGCTGCGATTCCGCCATAACTGCCGTTGCTCCACAGCCATTTGTTGGCCGTCAGATCCGGACCCAAGGTGGTGCCCTTCGCGTCCGCGCCGTGGCATCCGGTGCAAGTCGCGCCGCCGTCCAACCCGTGATAGACGCGATTGCCCCGAGCCACCATCGCCGGCGTAGAACCCGGTGGAGCATTGAGGCCGGCGGTATCGGAGCCTGCATCGGGGTGCGTGCCCTCCGGCGGTGCCGCGATGGCGATCGCACAGCTTGCAACCAGAGCCGCGGCGCCTGAAAACAAACCATATTGACTTTGATTCATGCGCATTTCACTGTCCTTGAAGCTATGGCGACGCAGAATCGAAGTGTATTCGTGCTCGGCTTGGGAGGCAACGAAAGAGTGGAGTTCTCGCCGCGGGGCGCGTAGCGTTGAATGTTCTGCGTAAGGAGTTTCGATGTGCTTGGTTTTAATCGCATGGCGCGGCGACGCGGAACATCCATGTGTGATTGCGGCCAACCGCGATGAAATGCATTCGCGGCCGACGGCCCCCGCGCAATGGTGGCCATCGCAACCCCCCATACTCGCGGGCCAGGATCTTAATGCGGGCGGCACGTGGTTAGGCATCACCCGCGCCGGGCGCTTCGCCGCGCTCACCAACTACCGCGACCCTGAACAACGGCGCGAGGGCACGCCGAGCAGGGGCACGCTGGTCACCTCGATTCTGATGTCCAATGACACCACGCAGCAGAGTCTCGATTATCTTCGAGACGTGGGCGCGAGCTATAACGGATTTAATTTGATCTTCTCCGACGGCGAGCGGCTCGCAGTCTACGAAAGCGTGCTGGGCGCCGGACGAGAACTCGGGCCCGGCATCTACGGGCTGTCCAATCATTTGCTGGATACACCATGGCCGAAGGTACAGACTGCCAAGTCGCGACTGTCGACGGCGCTGTCGAATTTGCAGGACACCGATGCAGCACTCGCGCTGCTGCGCGATGAAGAACCTGCGCCCGATGATCAGTTGCCGCGCACCGGCGTGGGGTTACCGTGGGAACGCCTGCTGTCGAGTGCCTTTGTGCGCGCGCCGGATTATGGTACGCGCTGCTCGACGCTGGTCCGCATTGATCGGCGGCGCCGCACATGCTTTGATGAGTGGACTTGGGATTCGACGGGCGTGCAGATCGGCGCCGTCAGTTTCCGGTTCGAGCTGGAGTGAACTCATGGTATCCGCAGAACTGCCCGCTCGCGACCCACCGGCGTCTCCGATCCGCGATCGAGCGTTGGCAATCATTGCGACAGCGACGTTGCTGGCGCTGCTGTACTTTGCGCGCGACGTGCTGGTTCCGATCACTCTGGCCTTTATCCTCAGTCTGTTGATCGCACCGTTGGTGCGTTCGCTGCGCCGCCTTGGGTTAGGGCAGACGCTGTCCGTACTGGCGGCGGTGCTGGTGTTGGCGCTGGCATTTGGCGCGATTGCGGCTGTCATTGGCTCGCAAATAGTGCGCATGGCGGACAGCCTGCCGACGTACGAGAGAACTCTCGAGGACAAGCTGGAGACGTTGAACGACATCACCGTGAGGCGCATGAATGCGCTCACGGCGCAGGCAGGCAAAGCGCTCAACCGAAATACCGAAGCCTCGCCGCCATCGGCGCTGCAATCCGACTCAGCCGGCCCAAAGAGGCCTATTCCCGTGGAGTTGCACGAAGCGCCCGCCAATTCTTTTCAGGTGATCCAAAGGGTCTTGGGATCGGTTTGGGTGCCGATCGAAACCGCGGGCATTGTTTTGGTGGTGCTGGTGTTTGTTCTGCTCGAACAAGAGGCACTGCGTGATCGCTTCATACGCATCGCCGGCGGCACGGATATCCGACTGACTACACTTGTGATCAATGACGCGGGAGAGCGCTTGTCGCGATTTTTCGTGTCGCAATTTGCGGTGAATTTCGGCGTGGGCATTTTGGTATGGATTGGCCTGAGCGTCATCGGCCTGCCTCATCCTGTTGTTTGGGCGGCATTGACGACGCTGCTGCGTTTCGTTCCTTACATAGGCGTGTGGATCGCGGCCCTGTGTTCCGCGTTGCTCGCCGCTGCCGTCGACGCCGGGTGGAGCACGGCGTTTGCGACATTCGGACTCTTCGTCATCGTCGAGCTGATCGCGGCGCAGTTGGTGGAGCCACAGTTGTACGGGCACACGACGGGACTTTCGCCGCTCTCGGTCGTTATCGCCGCGATATTTTGGAGTTGGTTGTGGGGACCGATCGGTTTGATCGTATCCACACCCTTGACGCTGTGTCTGTTGGTGGCCGGGCGCCACATCAAGGCGCTGAGCCTGCTCGATATTCTGCTGGGCGACACGCAGGCGCTCACTCTGCCGCAACGCTTCTACCAGCGGGCTCTATCCGCCGATTCCGATGAAATCATTGCGCGCGCGCGTGAATTTCTCAAACGAAACTCGTTCGCCGATTATTGCGATTTGGTATTGCTACCCGCGTTGCATCTTGCGCGGCTCGATCTGCAGTCGGGCGCCATTACCGCCGATCAACAAGCCAGGGTTCGCGCCTCCATGGTTGCCGTCATTGCTGCCATCGGCGGGGACCGTGGCCGGCCATCACGCCGCCGGCTGCGAACCTCCGTGCTCGATCATTCCACGGCCGGCCGCCAGCTGCGTCAGCAGCGCGAGCAGGCGAGCGGCCGCTGGCAGGGGCCGCTGGCGGTGCCGGCGGGATCGGTCATCGTCTGCGCGGGCTTGGGTTCCATGGCGGATGATCTGGCCACCGAGCTGCTGGTGCGCATATTCCGCGATCAGAAAATAGACGCTCGCCACATGTCGCTTGAAGATCTGGACGCAGCACCGCCGCCGAACGCGGCGGATGCGGTATCCATGGTGTACGTGGTCAGCGCCTTCCCGAGCGAGGAGCGCAGCCGCGGTGATGCGACGGCGGAGAAGATGCGTCAGCGATTCCCGAGCGCCTGCATTGTCGCGGTATTTCTTCCCGGCATGCTGTTGCAGCCAGAAGAAGGCGAGGGCGCGAGCTTGCGCAGCGCTGACAAGTCGGCAGCATCCTTGGGACACGCCGTTCAGATCTGCCTTGATATGCAGTCCAAGCCTGCTCGCGCATGACGGCGCTGCTTAAGACCATTCTGATCACGGGGGCCGCGCAAGGAGTTGGTCTTGCCACGGCTGGCTTGTTGGCGCAGCGTGAATGTCGCGTCATTCTGGTCGACATTCAATCCGTGGAGCAGCAGGTCGCTCAGCTGCGAAGCGGCGGGTCGCATGCCGAAGGCATTTGCGGCGACGTATCCTCCGAAGAATTTGTGCAGCAGTTGGCGCAGAGGATTTCGCGCGACTACGGTGCGCTCGACGGTTTGGTGAATAACGCAGGGATAAGCCTCATCATGCCTGCCGAGGAGACGACGGCCGCACAATGGCAACGGGTCATGGCCATTAATCTATTTGCTCCCTTCCTGTTGTGCCGCCATCTGGGAACTCAGATGTTGGCGCGGCGCCAAGGCAGCATCGTCAATGTGGCCTCGGTTGCGGGTCTCGCGGGCATCAGTCACCGCAGCGCCTATAACACATCGAAGCACGGTCTCGTGGGCCTGACTAAAACGCTGGCGGCCGAGTGGGGCGGCCGTGGGGTGCGCGTCAATGCGGTGTGCCCGGGTTGGATCAAGACCGAAATGGACGCCGTGGATCAGGGCCGCGGCGCCTACAGCGATACGGATATCATCGACCGCGTGCCGCTGGCGCGCTTCGCCAAAGCTCAGGATGTGGCCGAGGCGATCGCTTTTCTCCTCGACTCGGACCGCAATGGATTCATCAATGGCATTACCTTGCCGGTGGATGGCGGCTGGATGGCCGACGGCAGCTGGAACAGCTTGAGGCTGAGTACGCGAGCGTAAGCTCAAGGGATACCGCTAACAACATGTGGCTGCAATCAACGACCGCGAATGAACGGCGAGCGCTGCTGGCCGCATACGCCGGCTACGGACTCGATGGCTTTGACCTCATGATCTATAGCTTCATGATTCCCACGCTGCTCACCCTATGGGGCATGAGCCAAGCCGAGGCCGGCCACATTGCAAGCGGCGCACTGGTTACTTCGGCGGTAGGCGGCTGGGCAGCCGGCGTGCTCGCAGACCGCTACGGCCGCGCACGCATCCTGCAGCTTACGGTGCTGTGGTTCGCGGTGTTTACTTTCCTGAGCGGCTTTACGCACTCCTTCAGTCAACTTTTCTTTACCAGAGCGATGCAGGGATTCGGGTTCGGCGGTGAATGGTCCGTGGGTTCAGTCTTGGTGGCCGAGATCGTCGATGCGCGTCATCGCGGCAAGGCCACGGGCCTGGTGCAAAGCAGTTGGTCGGTGGGCTGGGCTGTCGCCGCGCTGGCATTCTGGGCGGCGAGTTCATTGCTGCCGCCGGAATTGGCGTGGAAGGTGGTGTTTTGGCTGGGCATACTGCCTGCCTTGCTGGTTATCTACATTCGCCGCCGCGTGCCGGAGCCTGCGATCTATCTTCAGATGCGCGCGCAACGCGCGGCTCAGCAGGAGAAAACAGCGCGGCGCCGCGGAGAATTCTTGGATATTTTCCGGCCGCCACTCCTCGGCACGACCGTCCTGGCAACCTTGCTGTCGACGGGCATGCTCGGCGCCTATTACTCGATCACGACGTGGTTGCCGACTTTTCTGACGAACGAGCGCCATCTCTCCGTGGGCGGCACGACGGGCTACTTGCTGATGGTGATTACCGGATCGCTGGCCGGATACCTGGTGAGTGCCTGGCTCACGGATACCATCGGGCGCCGCCGCGGTTTCATGCTTTTCGCCGGCTGTGCAATGGTATTGATTCTGCTTTACGTGCGACTGCCCGTGGCGGGCGGTATGTTCTTGATCGGCTTCCCCTTGGGCTTTTTCATCCTGGGAATATTTTCCGGTATGGGCGCCTGCCTCGCGGAGCTATTCCCGAGCGCCGTGCGCGGTTCGGGCCAGGGGTTCACCTACAGCGTCGGACGCGGCATCGGCGGCTTCTGCCCCTCCTTGATCGGTCTCTTGAGCACTCGCTTCCCCTTGGGTGACGCCATTGCCGGATTCACTGTGGCTGCCTATGCATTGGTCATCGTGTCCGCATGGGCTATCCCTGAAACGCGCGGCCGGGTGCTCATCGCGGATGGCACCATCGAGACATGATGCGCTGGGAATTTTGGATCGATCGGGGCGGTACCTTCACCGACGTGATTGGACGCGCGCCTTCGGGGTCGCTGCACACCTTAAAGCTGCTATCCGACAGTGCCCAGTACGAGGACGCTGCGGTGGAGGGTATCCGTCGATTGCTGGATCTTTCACCGGGCGAACCAATCACGCCGCTGCAGGTGGCGTGCGTGAAAATGGGCACGACGGTGGCCACCAATGCCTTGTTGGAACGCAAGGGCGAGCGCACGGCCCTCGTGATCACCAAGGGCTTCCGCGATGCCTTGAGAATTGCCACTCAAGCTCGGCCACGCTTGTTTGACCGCCACATCGTGCTGCCGGAAATGCTCTACGAGCGAGTCATCGAAGCGCAAGAGCGCGTAGCTGCGCACGGCGAAATCATCTCAACGTTGGATACGGCAGCGCTCAGCGCTCAATTGCAGCAAGCCTATGCCGACGGCTTGCGCTCCTGCGCCATCGTTTTTCTTCATGGCTACCGGTACGTTCATCACGAGCAGGCCGCGGCGAGCCTTGCGAGTGAGATTGGATTTACGCAAGTTTCCGTCTCGCATCGGGTGAGCCCGTTGATGAAATTGGTCCCGCGCGGCGACACGACGGTGGTGGATGCCTATCTCTCGCCTATCTTAAGGCGCTACTGCGACAAGCTTGCCGGCCTCATGCCCGGCGTACCGCTGTTTTTCATGCAAAGTTCAGGGGGCCTGACTCAGGCGCATCGATTTCATGGCAAGGACGCGATTCTCTCGGGTCCTGCGGGCGGAATTGTCGGCATGGTGCGCACGGCGCAAGCGCGGGGGCACGCCAAGTTGATCGGCTTTGACATGGGTGGCACCTCGACGGATGTCAGTCACTTCGCCGGGGAGTACGAGCGCGCATTCGACACCGAGGTCGGCGGCGTCCGGGTTCGCGCGCCGATGATGAGCATCCACAGTATCGCGGCCGGGGGCGGTTCCATTATCCACTTCGATGGCGCGCGATTGCGGGTGGGCCCGGACTCCGCAGGCGCGAGTCCCGGTCCCGCGTGTTATCGGCGCAACGGTCCGCTTACCGTGACCGACGCCAATGTATTGCTGGGGCGCATTCAGCCGGCTTTTTTTCCGCGGGTGTTCGGCGTTGCCGCCAACGAGCCGTTGGATGGGGAGATTGTTGCTCGCCGCTTCGGCGAACTGGCGGAGCGCATGACGAGCGCGACCGGGCGCTTGATAGCTCCCGAGGAAGTTGCCGGCGGTGCCTTGAGAATCGCGGTCGGCAGTATGGCCAATGCGGTGAAGCGTATCTCGGTCATGCGCGGTCATGATGTCACCGGCTACACCCTACAGTGCTTCGGCGGGGCCGGTGGTCAACATGCCAGTCTCGTGGCTGATGCCGTAGGGTTGTCGCGAGTCTTCATTCATCCCTTGGCCGGCGTGCTGTCCGCGTATGGCATGGGACTGGCCGACCAGATTGCCATGCGAGAAGCAGCGGTGGAGCGAGAGCTGAACGAAGAGGGCTTCAGTCACACTGTGACGATCGCGTCGCGCCTGCTCGATGAGGCGGCGACGGAGCTGAAGGACCAGGGGCTCGCGGGCGATGCACTCGATAGCATGGTACGAGTCCATGTGCGCTATCAAGGCACCGACACCGCGTTGCCTTGCGCACTCCCGGCGCGAGTATCGGCGGCGGAGGGCGTGCGCAGGGTCCGCGAAGAGTTTGAACGCAGCTATCGGCGCCGCTTCGAATTCGTGGTCTTAGGTAATGCGCTGGTGATCGAGGCGGTATCGGTGGAATGCATTGCACCGGGCGCAAAGACTCCGGCATCGGATCCAATCGACACCGCCGCGCCTTATGAGCCCGCAGCGGACGCCGCGATTTCCATGTACTGCCTGGCTGACACGCAGACCGCCGGCTGGCGTGACGCGCGGCTCTATCGCGCCGAAACACTGCGCCCCGGTGCGCGGGTCCTGGGCCCGGCCATCCTCGCCGACCGCCATGCAACAACAGTCGTCGAGCCCGGATGGGAAGCGCGGGTGGTTGCCGGCGGCTGCATCGAACTCGATCGCGTTCAGCGCCGAATCGGCGAACACGCTGCGGGGCCGCACGTCGATCCGGTCATGTTGGAGTTGTTCAACAATATATTCATGAACATCGCCGAACAAATGGGCCTGCGTCTCCAGAACACAGCTTATTCGGTGAACATCAAGGAGCGTTTGGATTTTAGCTGCGCGCTGTTCGACGCTACGGGAGCGTTGATCGCGAATGCGCCGCACATGCCTGTGCACCTAGGATCGATGAGCGAGTCGATTCGCACAGTCATTGATCGCAATCCGCAGATGCGCAGCGGCGATGTCTTTGTGCTGAATGATCCTTATCACGGCGGGACGCACCTTCCGGACGTCACCGTGGTGACGCCGGTTTATTTGGACGCAGCTGACGCGGCGCCCAGTTTCTTTGTCGCTTCGCGCGGCCACCATGCCGATATCGGCGGTATCACGCCCGGATCGATGCCGCCGTTTTCCGCATCCATCGGCGAAGAAGGCGTTTTGATCGATAACTTCAAGCTGGTGGAGTGCGGCACGCTGCGCGAAGCGGCCATGCGCGAACTGCTCCAGCGCGGCGCCCATCCTTCGCGCAATCCCGCGCAAAATCTTGCCGACATGCGCGCGCAAATAGCAGCCAACGCCAAGGGCAGTGCGGAGCTCAAGGCGCTGGTGGCGCAATACGGCGTGAACACTGTGATCGCCTACATGCAACATGTGCAGGACAATGCCGAGGAGTCGGTGCGCCGCGTCATCACCTCGCTCAAGGACGGTCATTTCATCCTGCCGCTCGACAATGGGTCGCGCATTGAGGTGGCTGTGCGCGTCGATGTCGAAAGCCGCAGTGCGTGCATCGACTTCACCGGCACCAGCGCTCAACTGCATGATAATTTCAATGCGCCGCGCGCCGTGACCACGGCGGCTGTGCTGTACGTGTTTCGCACGCTGGTGAACGATGACATCCCGCTCAATGCGGGATGCTTGAAGCCGCTGCAGATCATTCTGCCCGAAGCCTGCATGCTTAACCCTGAGCCCCCTGCCGCCGTGGTGGCCGGCAACGTCGAGACTTCCATGTGCGTGACCAACGCATTGTATGGAGCCTTGGGAGCGATGGCCGCCAGTCAATGCACCATGAATAATTTCACCTTCGGCAACGCTCAATATCAGTACTACGAAACCATCGCCGGGGGTTCGGGCGCGGGACCCGAATTTGACGGCACCAGCGTGGTCCAAACTCACATGACCAATTCCCGGCTGACGGACCCTGAGGTTCTGGAATTTAGATTTCCCGTGCGCCTCGAGTCGTATGAAATTCGTGCAGGGTCCGGCGGTGCCGGACGCTGGAAGGGCGGCGACGGCGGCATCCGGCGCGTTCGCTTTCTGGAGCCTATGACGGCGTCCATCTTGAGTAACGGCCGTACCGTCGGCTCATTCGGCATGGCGGGCGGCGGGTCCGGCGCCGTCGGCGAAAATTATATTGAGCGGGCCGATGGCCGAGTGGAGAAGTTGGCGCATATTGGTCAAGTGGATGTGCAGCCCAACGATGTGATGGTGATTTGTACGCCGGGCGGCGGTGGGTACGGAAAATGGCCTATATAAATCACATCAACTATAATTTGTAATACATTGTAATATTTAACTATTAAATGTCTTTTTATTGTATAAATTGAACCAAACTTAAAGTGATTTCTAGTTTGATTTAGACTGGCAGATGCGTGTGTGCACTCTTAAAGATGGCTGAGATTGAAAATGGCTGAGATTGAAATTGTTGAGGTCGGTCCGCGCGACGGTTTGCAAAACGAATCGGTGCTGTTCAGCACACAGCAGAAGCTGGAATTTATCGAGCGCGCGATCAACGCCGGCGTGCGCCGCATCGAAGTCGCGAGCTTTGTTAACCCTAAGCTGGTGCCACAAATGGCCGATGGCGATGCGGTCTCCGCAGGACTGGCCCCACGCGACGATGTGATCTATATCGGTTTGGTGCTCAACAAACGCGGCGCGCTGCGCGCCATTGAGGCGGGTCTTGATGAACTGGGCGCCGTATGCGCGGCTTCCGACGGATTTGCGATTCGCAATCAAGGTCAAACGTCGGACGAATCGCTGGCGATGTGCTGTGAGGTGGTGCGCCTGGCGCGCCAGGAGGGGCGGCGCGGCCAGATCACGATTTCCACGGCGTTCGGATGTCCGTTTGACGGCGAGGTCGATCCGCAACGGGTGGTCGATATGGCGAAGATGGCAGCGGCCGCGGGTCCTGTCGAAGTTGCCATCGCCGATACCATCGGCGTTGCCGCGCCGCGCGATGTTGCCGAACTGGTTGCGAAGGTGAAGGCCGCGATCGCACCGCTGCCGGTGCGCGTACACTTTCACAATACGCGAAACACGGGCCTCGCCAATGTCTGGGCTGCGGTCAATGCCGGCGCCAGCACGGTGGATGCGTCATTGGGCGGCCTGGGTGGCTGTCCCTTTGCGCCTCGGGCCACGGGCAATGTGCCCACCGAAGATGTGATCTACCTGCTGGAGCGCTCGGGATACCACACCGGGCTCGACATAGACCGGGTGATCGAGGCGGCCGCGTGGCTGGCGGGTGAGATGGGTCGCGAATTACCCGGCATGCTGAGCAAAGCCGGCAATTTTCCGGGCGCCGCGGCGCGGCGTTGAGATGACTACTGGGTATTCAAGCAGCGCTTGAAACGATCATCGACCCGATGAGCGTACCAATCGGTGGTGAGACTGCGTTTGATTTTCGGTCCGCCGAGTTTAATGCGCGGCACCAGGGCGGGCGGCAGTAGCCTTCCGGCCTTATGATCGGCCAGCGCGAACACGCGCTGATACAGCGTCGTTGCTTCAAAGCCCTTGGTTTTTCCTTCGGCCAGGGCGGCATGGATGGCGCCGTCGCTCATCTTGAGCCGCGCGGCCAGCGCGCGCACCGCAAGTTCGGTATCGCCCGGATTGCTCGCATCGCTGTCGTGCGGCAATAGCGCGCCGTCAGCGACGAGAGAGATGCCGGAGGCAACGCTGACCGCACTCTGAAAGGCGGCATTGCGGCTTGCGTATTGCCCGGCATTGAAGTCCGCGAAACGGTACAGGTACTGATCGTACGGCGCGCGATAGTCCAGAAGATGCGCGACGCCAAAATACACGCTGCCGCGGCGGGTAAACAATTCGTCCCCGATGCTGACCTTGACCGGATAGGGGTACGGTGCGCCAGCTGAAAACTGCTCGGCAAAGGCAACATTGACCTGCATCGGCCCGCGTGTGCGAATCGGATTCCGATCAGAGAACAGTGTTCGGCCCAGGGGCACTGCCGCGAGGAAGTCCTCATAGGCATCGCTCAAGTCTTTTTCGGTTTTTGCCGCGTCAATCCGCTCGCCGTAGCTGCGGCCGTCGGACGATTTTAGCTGCAGCACGCCATTCACAATCAGCATCGGCATATGCGCGCGCTCGGCGCGGCTGTTGATCTCCTTCCGAGCGATCACGCCTAGGCCGGGTATTGCCGGGTCGACTTGAAATCCAGATTCCTGTTCGATCACGGCAACCACGGCACAAATGTTTTCGCGGTTCGGCGTCACGGTGAGCGCCGTGAACGCGGCGTACATGTCGTTGGCCCAGCCGGCTCGATCCGCCACATTCCGCGGCAGCGAGGCTTCGATCAGGGCATGCGCATCGGTGGGGTTCAATGCGGGCGGCGCGGCTGTGGGGTGCTCGCCGGCACAGCTGGCCAATAACAGCGCAGTTCCCAATCCGATCAGGATTTTGATTTGGTGCATTGCAGCCTTAAGGTATATCAGGCAAGGCGTATGGTACCGGTTCGATCGCAGGCGTAGTCTTTATCGAAGTTTTTGCATCAAAACCAAAACATTGAATAACGAATTCAAGGAGACGGCCATGAGCATCAACGAAGCAAAATTGAACGAATTCCTCGGCAAAGCCGTGAGCGATTTAGGTGCCGCACTGAGTGCAACGCTGGTACTCGTCGGCGACCGACTGGGCCTTTATAAGGAACTGGCGAAAGGCGCGGTTACCTCCACCGAGCTCGCGCAGCGCACGGGCACCAACGAACGCTATGTCCGCGAGTGGCTGGGCAATCAAGGCGCCAGCGGATACATCCAGTACGATGCCGCGAGCGGCAAATGGTCCATGACGCCGGAGCAAATGCTGTGTCTGGCCGATCCGAACGGACCGGTGGATGTGCCGGGTGCGTATAACATCGTCGAGGCGACATTTCACGCGCTCGGGCGAACGCTCGATAATTTCAAGACCGGCAAAGGCATGGAGTGGGGCGAACACCATCCCTGTCTATTCCATGGTACGGAGCGATTTTTTCGCGCGGGCTACAACGCGAACCTGATCACGGCGTGGCTGCCGGCGCTCGAAGGGGTCGTGGATAAACTCAAGCGCGGGGCGCGCGTCGCGGACGTGGGCTGCGGCCATGGCGCGAGCACGGTATTGATGGCCAAGACGTATCCTAAATCGACGTTCGTGGGCTATGACTACCACGGCGAGTCGATCCGGGTCGCTCGTGAGCGCGCCGCCGCGGCAGGAGTTGCCAATGCGCAATTTGAAGTGAGCGATGCGGTCAGCTACTCAGGCAAGGAGTTCGACGTAATCGCCTTCTTCGATTGCCTGCACGATATGGGTTACCCGGTGGGCGTTGCGCGCCATGCGCGTCAGGCGCTCAAAGCCGATGGCACGGCGATGATCGTTGAGCCTTTCGCAAACGACAAGCAGCAGGACAATCTGAATCCTGTCGGGCGCGTCATGTATGGCGCCTCATCGCAAATATGCGTGCCGGTATCGCTTGCGCGCAAAGGGCCGGCGCTGGGAGCGCAGGCGGGCGAAGCGCGATTGCGGGAAGTCGTGGTCACCGGCGGCGGATTTGGGAAATTTCGGCGCGCGACAGAGACCCCGTTCAATTTGGTGCTGGAAGCGCGACCGTAGCTTTTAACGGGACTGCATTCTGACGGCGCCGTCGAGACGGATGGTCTCGCCGTTCAGCATCACGTTCTCCAGAATCTGCACGATCAGCGCTGCGAATTCATCGGGCTCGCCGAGACGCGGTGGAAAAGGCGTCTGTTTGCCGAGCGAGTCCTGCGCTTCTTGAGGAAGGCCCTTCATCATCGGCGTGGCAAACAAGCCCGGCGCCACGGTCATGACGCGTATTCCACTGGATGCCAGCTCGCGCGCCATCGGCAAGGTCATGGCAACGATGCCGCCCTTGGAGGCCGAATAGGCAATCTGTCCGATTTGTCCATCATATGCGGCAACGGATGCCGTCATGACAATGACTCCCCGCTCGCCTTGCGCGTTGGGCGAATTGGATTGCATGGCCGCTGCCGCCGATTTGGCGACCAGCACTGTACCGAGCAGATTGATTTCGATCATCTTGCGAAAGGAACTTCCGGCCATGGGGCCTTGTCGGCCGACGAGCCGGCCGGGGGTGGCTATTCCCGCGCAATTGATGGCTGCATTGATGCTGCCCATGGACGCCCGTGCCTGCTTCACGGCGGCGTCCACCGCCGTCTCGTCACTGACATCGACGGTGATGAAGGTTGCACGCTCGCCCAACGCGGCGGCGGCGGCGTTGCCTGCCGCAACATTCAGGTCGAAAATGGCGGCCCTGCCGCCGCCATGGACGATTCGACTCACGACCGCGAGGCCAAGACCTGAGGCGCCGCCGGTGACGATGGCATTCACTTCCTTCAATTGCATACTTAAACTCCTTGCAAACCGGCGAGCGGATGCCTCGCACCCGCCCAGGGATCGGCAAACATCGCCTCAACGGAGGCGTCGGTGACCTGTTCGATGTGCTGCGGGCGCCATACCGGCGCGTTGTCCTTGTCGATGATCATCGCCCGAACACCTTCGATGAAGTCGCCTTGAATGAAGCAGTGGCGCACCAGCCCAAGCTCCATTCGCAAGCACTCGGCCAGGCTCATCGATTTTCCACGCTTCAGCAGCTCCTGCGTGACGGCCAACATGGTGGGCGAGCGGGTGTTGATCAGATCGACGGTCTGCCTGGCCCACTCCAAGAACTGCGGCCGGCTCTCTCCTTCAAGCGACTTGAGCAGAGCAGGCACGCTCGCCGCAGCGAAATGCTGATCGATGGCGGGACGGATCACCGCAAGCGGCGCCGGCGGCAGATCAACGCCGGCCAATCTTTGAATGACGCCCTTGATCGCGGCACGCCAATCCTCGTTCCGATGAGCACCACTTAAGGTCAGTGCGGTCAATTCAGCTTCCAGCAAGTCGACGCTGGCGCGCGGCAGGTACGCGTCGGCGAGTCCGGCGTACAAGGCGTCGGCAGCGCGAATCTGCACGCCGGTCAAGGCCAGATAGGGTCCCAGGGAACCGGCCAGGCGCGATAAGAAGTAGCTGGCCCCCACATCCTGAAAGAATCCAATGGCCACTTCCGGCATCGCCATGCGCGTGCGGTCCCCCACGATGCGCAGGCGTGAGCCTTGGGAGATGCCCATGCCACCGCCCATGACAATGCCGTCGATCAGGGCGATGTAGGGCTTGGGGTACCCATGCAGTAGATGGTCCAGCGGATATTCCGTTACAAAGAAATCGCGGTGCAGGCTGTCCTGGTTTTGATAACTCTCATAGATCGCGCGTATATCGCCGCCGGCGCAAAAGGCTTTCTCACCCGCACCTTTGATGAGCACGGCGTTGATATTCGCATCGGCCGAGAATTGACTTAAGGCCGAGCGCAGTTGCAGGATCATGTCCAACGACAGCGCATTGAGCGCAGCGGGGCGGTTCAGGGTGATGAACGCGATGCGGTTGCGGACCTCGCTCTGGATCAAGCGTTCCGCCAATTGGGTTTGCGCTTCTCCAAAAATGCGTTGACGCCTTCGCGCTGATCATCGCCGTCGAACAAGTCGACAAAGCGCTCGCGTTCCATCGCCAGGGCAGCGCCGCGCGGCGTGCCTTGCCGAGCCTGATGTATCAAGGTCTTGCTGTAAGTGATGGCGCTGGGACTTAAAGTTGAGACGCGCTTGGCGAGTTCCAGTGCGGCGGGCAGAGCTTGGCCGCGCGCCACGACCTGTTCCACCAAGCCGATTCGCACAGCGGTCTCGGCATTGACTCGTTCGTTGGTCAATATCATGCGTTTTGCCCAACCCTCACCCACCAGCCAGGGCAAGGTCTGGGTGCCGCAGCCGCAGGGGAGTAAGCCGACCGAGGGCTCGGGCAACGCCATCTGGGCATGCTCCTCGCAGATGCGCAAGTCGCAGGCCAGAGCGCATTCCAAGCCGCCGCCCATCGCGTAGCCATTCATCGCGGCAATGAATACCGGACGCGATTCCTGCAGCGCCTCGAAGGTCGCGCCGAATCTTTGTGCCATCAAGCGGGCGTGTACCTTGTCGCCGCTTGCAAATTCCTTGAGATCCGCGCCTGCGCTGAAGAACTTCTCGCCGCGACCCGTGACCACTGCCGCACGAACTTGCAAATTGCGATTCAAATCGCCGATGAGCGTGTGCAATTGTTCCAATCCTGCGGCGGTGAAGGTGTTGGCCGAAGGATTGTTCAAGGTCACCAGGGCGACGGATCCGTCGATCGAGCATTCAATCATTGCTCCGCCTCAAGATTTTTGTCGATACAGGTTGATGATGGCGGAGAAGTCCTGGCCGCCCGCGCCCTGCGCGCTGAATAGCTGGTATAGCTGCTGCGCGAGGGCTCCCAACATCGCGGGTTGCTTGGATAGCTTCGCCGCATCGACGGCGAGTCCCAGATCTTTGAGCATCAGATCCGCGCCGAAGCCACCGGTGTAGCCGCGCGCGGCCGGCACATTTTCCATGACGCCGGGATAGGGGTTGTAGGTGTCGGAGCTCCAGCAGCGGCCGCTCGAGGTATTGATGATGCCCGCCAACACTTTCGCGTCGATGCCGAGCGCTACTCCTAAGTTCATGGCCTCGGACACGCCGATCATGGTGATGCCGAGCAGCAGGTTGTTGCAGATCTTGGCGACCTGGCCGGTGCCGCTCTCGCCGCAGTGGACGATGTTCTTGCCCATGTGGCGCAAAACCGGCGCGATCTTCTCGAACACGCCGGCGTCGCCGCCGACCATGAACGTCAGGGTGCCTGCTTCGGCGCCGCCCGTGCCACCCGACACCGGCGCATCCGCCATCGGATTGCCATGCTCCGCGGCCAGCACCGCGACTTCACGCGCAGTATGCGGATCAATGGTGCTCGAATCGATCAGCGTCACGCCTGGGCGCACGCCTGCCAAAACCCCCTCATTCCCGAGGTAAACCGTTTTGACGTGCGGCGAGGACGGCAGCATGGTGATGACCAGTTCGGCTTCGTCCGCGGCGCGAGCCGCCGAATTGGCGGCGCCGGCCCCGCCGGCCTTCAACGCATCGACGTTGCGCTGCACGACGTCATAGACGACCAGCGAATGTCCGGCTTTGAGCAGATTGCGCGCCATGGGCGCACCCATGTGGCCAAGGCCCACGAAGCCGATTTTCATTTCAGACTGATCGTCGTATTCACACCGCCCGATGTGGTGCTGTCATCGAACCAACGCGACGTAATCGTCTTGGTCTGAGTGTAAAACTGAATCACTTGTTTGCCGTAGGGGCCCAGATCGCCCAGCTTCGAACCGCGCGATCCGGTGAAACTGAAAAACGGCACAGGCACAGGTATCGGCACGTTGATGCCGACCTGTCCTACATCGATTTCATTTTGGAATTTGCGGGCCGCCGCGCCGCTTTGCGTAAAGAGGCCGGTGCCGTTACCGAAGGGATTTTTATTGATCAGGTCGATGGCTTCGTTCAAGGTCTGCACGCCGACGATGACCATTACGGGTCCGAAGATCTCGGTGGTATAAATCTTCATCTTCGGCGTAACGCCGGAAAATATCGTCGGTCCGATGAAATTGCCGTTCTCGAATCCGTTCACACGCACGCCGCGGCCATCCAATTCCAGCTTCGCACCCTCCTTGATGCCGTCTTCGACCAATCCCAAAATGCGCTGCTTGGCGGTGCGCGAAATGACGGGCCCGATGTCGGTGCCTTTTTCGCTGCCGGAATTCACCTTGAGCGTCTTCGCCTTGGCGACGATGTCGGGGATCCAGCGCTGCGCTTCGCCCACCAGCACCGTCACGGAGGTCGCCATGCAGCGTTGTCCGGCGGCACCGAATGTCGCGCCCACCAAGGCATTCAGCGATTGCTCCTTGTTGGCATCCGGCATGATCACCGCGTGATTCTTGGCGCCCATCATGGCTTGCACGCGCTTACCGTGCTGCGTGCCCAAGTTGTACACATGCGTGCCCACCGGCGTCGAGCCGACAAATGAAATGGCGACGATATCCGGATGCGTGCAGATCGCATCAACCGCGCGCTTGCCGCCGTGGATGATGTTGAGGACGCCGGGGGGCACGCCGGCTTGAAGCGCGAGTTCCGCCAACAGCATCGGGGTCAGAGGATCCTGTTCTGAGGGCTTGAGCACGAAGGTATTGCCGCAGACAATGGCCATGGGGAACATCCATAGCGGGATCATCGCCGGAAAATTAAAGGGCGTGATCCCCGCGCATACGCCGATGGGTTGTCGAATGGAGTACGTGTCGACGCCGCCGGCGACATTTTCAGCGAACTCGCCCATCTGCAAGCTGCCGATGGAACAGGCGTGCTCGACGACTTCCAGGCCGCGAAATACATCGCCCTCGGCGTCGGCAACGGTTTTGCCTTGTTCGGCGCTCAAGGTTTGTGCGATGCGGCTCATGTGCTCTCGAACCAGAGCCTGCAGTTTCAACATGATCCGGGCACGTGCCGCCAGCGGCGTGTGCTTCCAAGTCTTGTAGGCCTCCTTGGCCGCGGCCACGGCAGCGTCAATTTCTCCGTCGGTCGCGAACGGGACTTGCGCCAGTACTTCCTGTGTCGCCGGATTGATGACGTCGTGCCATTCGGTCGTCTTGGATTCGACGAAGGTGCCGTTGATCAACAGTTTTACCGTATCCACGGCTTTGCCCTGCAGTGCGGGTTTAGGCGTCATATCAATACCTCTCTTTTAAAGTTTCGAGTGCTCGAGCAATTCCCTGGCGATCACCAGCCTCTGGATTTCGTTCGTGCCCTCATAGATCTGTGTGATGCGCGCATCGCGGTAATATCGCTCGACATCGTAGTCCGCCAGATAGCCGTAGCCACCATGAATCTGTATGGCATGGGAGCACACCTGTTCGGCCATCTCCGAGGCGTACAGTTTAGCCTGGCAGGCCTCCGAAAGGCAGGGTTCCCCGGCGCTGCGCAGGCGCGCCGCGTGATGTGTCAGCAGCCGCGCGGAATTGATGGAAGTGTGCATATCCGCCAACATGTTGCTGATGCTGCCGAACTTCACGATCGGCTGATCAAATTGCTTGCGCGTCTGCGCATAGGCCAGCGCCGCCTCGAATGCCGCCCGGGCGATACCGATGGCTTGCGCGGCAATACCGATGCGCCCGCCCTCCAGGTTGGACAATGCGATGGATAATCCCTTGCCGCGTGGGCCCAGCAGCCCCTCCGCGCCGATCCTGCAATTGTCGAAAGTGATGGCGCAGGTATCGGAAGCGCGGATTCCGAGCTTGTGCTCGGGACGTCCTACGAGAAAACCCGGCGTATCCGTCGGCACGATGAAAGCAGACAGTCCTTTCTTGCCCAACTCCGGATCCGTGACCGCAAACACGATGGCGACCTTCGCGCGCTTGCCGTTGGTGATGAACTGCTTGGTGCCGTTGAGCACCCAGGTGTCGCCGTCCAGGATGGCGCGGGTTTTTAAATTGTGCGCTTCCGATCCCGCCTGCGGCTCCGTCAAGCAAAAGCAGCCTAGCTTAAGGCCCTGCGCCATATCGGCGAGATAGCGTTGCTTCTGCGCGCCATCGCCGTACTTGAGGATGGGCCCGCAACCGACGGAGCTGTGCACGCTCACCAGCGCCGCGGTGGCACCATCGCCGGCGGCGATCTCCTCGATCGCAAGCGCGTAGGCGATGTAGTCGGTGTAGGAACCGCCCCATTCATCCGGGACCATCATTCCGAGAAGCCCCAGTTCGCCGAGTTTGGCGACCGCCGAATCGCCGATCCAACCGTCCTTTTCCCATTGGGCGGCGTGGGGTTTGAGTTCCTGGAGCGCAAAATCCTTCGCGGAATCGCGGATCATGCGCTGCTCGTCGGTGTAGAAATCCATAAGGGTGCCCAAGCGCGTCGGCGGATGGCCGTATCGCGTAAACTATAAGGGTGGAGTTGTCACTGCGGCGTGCCCAAACCGTTCAAAATGCGTGAGCGAAAATGCAACAGTTGCCGAAGGGCTTGAGCCGTGCGGCCGGCGCCGAAGCGGCGAGGTCCGAACCGGGGACGATAGCAATTTGCTTCGTCGCAGCAGCGCTGGAGAGCGTGCGCGCCCGGGGGCTGGATGCGGACGGACTGCTCAGGCAGATCGGACTTTCCCCGGGGCTGTTGCAGTCATCGCAGACGCGCGTGTCGGCCAAGCATTACGGTGCCCTGTGGCGCTTGGTCGCGCTGACCCTGGACGATGAATTTTTCGGCCAAGACTCGCGCCGCATGAAGGCGGGGAGTTTTGCGATGATTTGCCATTCGGTGCTCAATTGCAAAACCTTAGGGTCTGCGATCGATCGCAGTCTGCGGTTCTACGCGCTCATACTGGACGACATTTACGGCAAGCTGAATCGGAATGGCGCTGAGGCGAGCATCACGCTGCACGACGCCGCCGCGCCGCAGCGCGTGTTTGCGCACGAAGTGCTCCTCATGCTGCTGCACGGCGTGGCCTGTTGGCTGGTCGGACGCCGCATCCCGATCAAGCGTGCTCAGTTCAGCTACGAGGAGCCGGGGCATAGCGGGGAGTATCGGCTGATGTACAGCACCAGCATCGGTTTTCGAGCGCCGCATACGGCCATTATTTTCGATGCCGCGTTCCTCGATCTCCCCATAGTCCAGAATGAACGAACGGTGAAGGAATTTTTGCGCAACGCGCCGGAAAACATTTTACTGAAGTATAAAAATGGCAGCAGTGTGGGCGCGAGGATCCGGCGGCGCTTGCGTCAGTCGCTCCCGGGAGACTTGCCTGAGTTCGAAGCGCTGGCCGAGGAGATGAACATGACCCCTGCGACTTTGCGCCGGCGGCTGCACGAAGAAGGTACGTTCTATCAATCGATCAAGGATCAATTGCGCAGAGACCTGGCCATCGGGTACTTGAGCCATTCGAAGCGCAGCGCCATGGACATCGGCCTGGAGCTCGGTTTCTCTGAGCGCAGTGCCTTTCATCGCGCATTCAAGAAATGGACCGGTGCGTCGCCGGGTGAATTTCGGCGCCGTTTGCAGCCTTAAGAGCCGAGAGCTTGCGCCCTACGCTTTAGCGTGTTGCAATTTCGCGCACTCGTTTTGAGCGTTTTTGGGCTTGAACCGGCTTCCCTCTATAGTTTTGGGTCACCCACTAGGACCATGAAGTGAGCAGCATCCAGGTCGATTTTTCCGGAAAGGTGATTGCGGTCACCGGCGCATTCGGTGCCTTGGGCTCGGCGGTTGCTGCGACACTCGCCGGTTTTGGCGCGCAGGTGGCGCGGCTCGATCACGCCCCAGTGCCGCCGGGAGCGCCATCGGGCTCGCTGTCGTACGGTGGCATTGACTTGGCGGACGATGCTGCCGCGGCTTCAACCATACAGAAAATGGTTCAAGAGACCGGCCGGTTGGACGGACTGGTCAATATTGCCGGCGGCTTTCGCTTCGAGAAGCTCGAGCAAGGAACGCTGGAAACTTGGGATTCACAGTACCGGATGAATCTACGTACGGCGGTCGCCTGCTGCAAGGCCGCGCTGCCGTATCTGGTGAAGTCCGGGCACGGCCGCATCATCAACATAGGCGCGCTCGGCGCCGTCAAGGCGGGCGCCGGCATGGGCGCCTACGCGGCCTCGAAAGCCGGCGTCGCGAAACTAACCGAGGCACTCGCCGATGAATTCAAAGATCGAGGCGTTACCGTGAATGCACTGCTGCCAAGTACGCTGGACACGCCGCGCAACCGCCTCGACATGCCGACGGCGGATTTTACCCGCTGGGTGGCGCCAGCTGCGATCGGCGAGGTGATCGCCTTTCTGATCTCGGACTCCGCCGGTGCGGTCACGGGCGCATTGATACCCGTTGCGGGGCGCGTATGAGCCTGTCGAATGAGCAGTCCGCCGGTGCGCGCCTGCGCGCCGCCGTAACCGAGGAGAGTCCGCTGCAAATGGTGGGCGCCATCAATGCATTTACCGCCAGAATGGCGGCTGCATGCGGCTTTAAGGCGCTGTACCTGGCCGGCAGCGGCGTCGCCGCCAATTCGTTGGGAGTTCCGGATTTAGGCATCAGCACCATGGATGACGTGCTGGTCGATATCCGCAGAATCACCGATGCCTGTCCGTTGCCGATGTTGGTCGACGCGGATACCGGGTGGGGCGGGGCGTTCAACATTGCGCGCACCGTAAAATCCTTCACGAAGTTCGGCGCAGCCGGCATGCACATCGAGGATCAGGTGCAATCGAAGCGTTGCGGCCATCGTCCCGGCAAGGAAATCGTTGCCAAACAGGAAATGATCGATCGCATCAAATCTGCGGTGGATGCTCGAACCGACGAGAAATTCGTGATCATGGCGCGCACCGATGCGCTGGCCGTGGAGGGCATGGAGAAAGCCCTCGACCGCGCAGTCGCCTGCGTCGAGGCGGGCGCCGATATGATTTTCCCGGAAGCCATCACCGAACTTAAGATGTACCGGCGCTTCAAGGATGCGGTCAAAGTGCCGATTCTTGCCAACATCACGGAGTTCGGCCAGACCCCGCTGTACACGCGAGATGAACTGGCGACCGTCGGAGTCGACATCGTTTTGCACTGCTGCTCTGCCTACCGGGCGATGAACGCCGCGGCACTCAACACCTACCAAGCCATTCGCCGCGACGGAACGCAGAAGAATGTGCTTGCCACCATGCAGACACGCGCCGATCTGTACAAGTATCTTGACTACTACGCCTACGAAGCCAAGCTGGACGAACTCTTCGCCGAAGGAAAGGAAAAGTGACAAGCAATTCCGAGTCTCAAGCCGCCGGTGCGTTCAAACCAAAAAAATCCGTCGCCTTGTCCGGCGTCACCGCGGGCAATACGGCGTTGTGCACGGTCGGTAGAACCGGCAACGATTTGCACTATCGCGGCTACGATATTCTGGATATCGCCACGCAATGCGAGTTCGAGGAAATAGCGCACTTGCTCGTGCACGAGAAATTGCCGAATAGGTCGCAACTCGCGGCTTATAAGGCCAAGCTGAAAGGCCTGCGCTTGCTGCCGGCCGCGGTCACCACCATTCTCGAGCAACTGCCGCCGAGCAGCCATCCCATGGACGTGTTGCGCACCGGTGTGTCGGCGCTCGGCTGTTGCGTACCTGAAGCGAACGATCATGCCGGCAAAGGCGCGCGCGACCTGGCCGATCGGCTGTTGGCCTGCTTGGGCTCGATGCTGTGCTACTGGTACCACTTTGCCAAGAGCGACCGCCGCATCGATGTGCAGACCGACGATGATTCCATCGGCGCGCATTTTTTGCACTTGTTGCACGGCCGCAGGCCCTCCTCAAGTTGGGTGCGAGCCATGCACACATCGCTCAACTTGTATGCCGAGCATGAATTCAACGCCTCGACTTTTACGGCCAGGGTGATTGCCGGCACGCGTTCAGATCTGTACTCCTGTATTACCGGCGCGATCGGCGCGCTGCGCGGACCCAAGCATGGCGGCGCGAACGAAGTCGCCTTCGAGATTCAGAATCGCTATCCGACGCCGGACGCGGCCGAAGCGGATATCCGCAAGCGCGTGTCGTCCAAGGAAGTCATTATTGGATTCGGTCATCCTGTTTATACCGTGTCGGATCCGCGCAATCAGGTTATCAAGGAAGTATCGCGAGCACTCGCGCGCGAGGCGAACGACATGCTGGGATTCGAAGTGGCCGAGCGGATCGAATCGGTCATGTGGGACATCAAAAAAATGTTTCCCAACTTGGATTGGTTTTCCGCCGTGTCGTATCACCTGATGGGCGTGCCGACCGCAATGTTCACGCCGCTGTTTGTCATCAGCCGCACCTCCGGCTGGGCGGCGCATGTCATCGAGCAGCGCGAGGACGGAAAAATCATCCGCCCGAGCGCCAACTACATCGGACCTGAAAACTTGAAATTCATACCCCTTGCGGAGCGACCTTAGGTTTATGTCAGCCCACGATATCAAGTCCGCCGAGAGACCGGCTCCCGATCAGGTTCTCGGCGCCATCGCGGATTACGCGCTGAGTTACGACATCACGAGCACATTGGCGTACGAGACAGCTGCGTATTGCTTGATGGATACACTGGCCTGTGGTTTTCAGGCGCTGAAGTATCCGGCTTGCACGAAGTTGATGGGGCCGGTCGTTCCGGGCGCGACGCTCACCGGTGGTGCGCGGGTTCCAGGCACGGCTTACGAACTCGATCCGATCACGGCGGCGTTCAACATCGGCGCGATGATTCGCTGGTTGGATTTCAACGATACGTGGCTGGCGGCCGAGTGGGGGCACCCTTCCGATAATTTGGGCGGGATTCTCGCCGTGGCCGACTACCTGTCGCGCTCGGGCAAGCGCGTCACAGTGCGCGACGTGCTTACCGGCATGATCAAAGCTCATGAAATTCAAGGCATCCTCGCCCTGGAGAACAGCTTCAATCGCGTCGGACTGGATCACGTGCTGCTGGTTCGAGTGGCTTCGACCGCCGTCGTCACAGGTATGCTCGGCGGTTCGCGTGAGCAGATCATCAACGCGGTGTCGAATGCCTGGATCGATGGCGGGGCGCTGCGAACCTACCGGCATGCGCCGAATACCGGCTCGCGCAAGAGCTGGGCCGCGGGCGATGCCACCAGCCGTGCGGTACGTCATGCGCTGTTCGCGCTCAAGGGCGAGATGTGGTATCCCTCGGCGCTTTCTGCAAAAACCTGGGGTTTTCAAGATGTGCTGTTCAAGGGGAAGCCCGTGGTGCTGCCCCAATCCTTGGGCAGCTACGTGATGGAAAATGTGCTGTTCAAGATTTCATTTCCTGCGGAGTTTCATGCGCAGACGGCGGTGGAAGCGGCCATGACGCTGCATCCGCAAATCTTGAGCAAGATCGACGAGATCGATCGGGTGGTCATTGAAACGCAAGAACCCGGCGTGCGCATCATCGACAAGACGGGCCCGCTCGCCAACCCGGCCGATCGCGATCACTGCATCCAATACATGGTCGCCATCCCGCTGCTGTTCGGCAGGCTGGAAGCGTCCGACTATGAAGACAAGATCGCAAGTGATCCGCGGGTCGACGCACTGCGCGCGAGGATGCAGGTCAGGGAGAATCCGACATTCACTCAAGACTACTATGCTGCGGACAAACGCTACATCGGCAACGCGGTGCAGGTGTTCTTCAAGGATGGCACGTCGAGTCAGCGCGTGGCGGTCGACTATCCCATCGGACACCGCAAGCGCCGGGCTGAAGGCATGCCGGTGCTCGTGAAGAAATTTGAGGCGAGCGTAGCGGCCCACTTCCAGCCCAAACAAACCGCATCGATCAAGGGGCTGTTTGCCGATCAACGGACTCTGGCGGCCATGCCGGTCAGCGACTTTGTCGCGAAGCTGGTGACCGCGTCTTAAAAAATAATCGCCCGTTAGCACATATTATGACGCATCGGGCTTGCCTAAGATGGCGGCAAGTCCGGATAGTGGTGCAAATGAAAGATGCGAGCCGCTCGCGGCGGATAAACGACTGGGCCAGTCGACAATTACAGGGCACGGCGGCGCGGGATTCGGGTTCGGAGCGCCGTGAACGAACGGATCGCCGGCGCAAAAAGTGGTGGTCGATCCTCTATGGCAGTTTCAAACCGCGCCGCAGGCGGCCCGCGCGGCGGTTCGACGATTCCCGCTTTCATCCTGTTGATTGGTATTCCGCGCATTTGCTGGCCGTGTCCGTGTGCATCTTGTTACTGAGCGCGGCGGACGCATTTCTGACCGGCATCTTGCTGATGCATGGTGCTGAGGAGATAAATCCCGTCATGGCGGCTCTCGTATACCGGAGCGTCGCCACGTTTGCGGCCTTCAAAATGGCCATGACCGGCGCCGGCATCATGGTGATGGTCTTTCTGGCGCGCTACCGATTTTTGCGCGTGATTCGGGTCCAACTTGTCTTGTACGCAGTGTTGACCGTCTACGCCGGACTCATCGGCTACGAGATTTGGATGCTGAAAGGCACAGGCGAACTGCCACTCTTGTAAATTCCGCGCGCGCCGTCACATTCCATATTATGGCGCCTTCGGCTAAACTCAGGGTCCGCGGTCCTTGACCCACTTTCCTCATCATATTGATATACTTGAGGTTTTTCATCGCCTGCTGCGCTCATGAGCCAATCACTTGCTGATCAACTAGCCACCACGGCGCTGTCCGGCGGCAACGCCGGTTTCATTGAAGATCTCTACGAACAGTTCTTGCGGGACCCGAGCGGAGTCGATCCCGCCTGGCGCGAGTATTTCAAAGGCTTAGGGAGCAGCGGCGGCGATATCGCCCACGGCCCCATTCGCGAACGCCTATTGGCGCGCGTTCAACAGCCGCCGACGCCTGCCGCCGCTCTTGGGAGCCAATCGGCCGGCGCGAGCGCCAAACAGGGCGCGGTGTCTCGCCTCATTCAGGTTTATGCGAACCGCGGTCATCTGATCGCCAACCTGGATCCTTTGGGTCTACAGGAGCGCGCCAAGCCCTATGTGCTCGACTTGCAATACTTCGGCTTGTCCGATGCGGATCTTGATACCGAATTCTTCACCGGCAGCCGCAATCACGCGATTCCCGAACGCGCCACCTTAAGAAAAATTCTTGCCGACCTCAAATTCATTTACACCGACACCATCGGCGCGGAGTTTGCGCATGTGTCGGACACCGAAGAGCGTTTGTGGCTGCAGGATGGCTTTCAAGTGGCGCGCATGCAGCGGCGTTTCAGCGTCGCTGAAAAGAAAAACATTCTCTGGCAGCTGACCGCGGCGGAAGGGTTGGAACGCTATCTACACACCAAGTACGTGGGTCAGAAACGCTTCTCCTTGGAGGGCGGCGACAGTTTGATTCCCTTGCTGGACGACTTGGTGCAGCAGGGCGGCAAAAGCGGGGTGGAAGAGACCATCATCGGCATGGCGCATCGCGGACGCCTCAATGTGCTGGTGAATTTGCTGGGCAAATCGCCGAAAGATCTGTTCAGTGAATTCGAAGGTCAGTACGACCTCGCCAAGCTGCGCGGTTCGGGCGACGTTAAGTATCACAAGGGATTTTCCGCGGACCTCAAGGCCGAATCGGGCAACGTGCACGTTGCACTGGCATTCAACCCCTCGCATTTGGAGGTGGTGAACCCCGTCGTGGAAGGGTCAGCGCGCGCACGCCAGGAGCGGCGCGGCGATGCGCTGGGCGACAAGGTGTTGCCGGTGCAGATCCATGGCGATGCCGCCTTTGCCGGGCAGGGCGTGATCATGGAGACCCTGCAGCTATCGCAGACGCGCGGCTTTTATACCGGCGGCACCGTTCACATCATCATCAACAACCAGGTCGGTTTCACCATCAGCGACCCGCGCGATGCGCGCTCCACGCTGTACTGCTCCGATGTCGCGAAGATGATCGAAGCGCCCATTCTGCACGTCAACGCCGATGATCCTGAGGCCGTGTGCTTCGTGACGCGCTTTGCGCTCGAATATCGGATGAAATTCCACAAGGATGTGCTGATCGACCTGGTGTGCTACCGGCGCCATGGTCACAACGAAGCGGACGAGCCGGCGGCCACGCAGCCGCTCATGTATCAAATCATTCGCAAGAAGCCGACCGTGCGGCAACTGTATACCGACAAACTGGTCGCCGAGGGCGTCTTGAGCGCGGCTGACGCGGCGGCGATGATGGAGCAGTATCGCAGCGGCCTGGATGAGGGTAAACCACAGGCACGCGCAGCCTTAGGCTTGATCGGCAACCGCTACACCGTCGACTGGAGCGAGTACTTGGGTGCGGACTGGGAGGCGGTGAAAACCGGCGTCGACATGGGACGCCTGCGGGTCTTGGGAAAGGCCATCACGACGTATCCCACGGACTGGAATTTGCATCCTCGTGTGCTCGCCATCATGCAGTCACGCGAGAAGATGGTGAACGGCGATCTTGCATTGGATTGGGGCTGTGCGGAGAATTTGGCGTACGCCAGTCTGGTGCAAGAGGGCTATCCGATCCGTCTGACCGGGCAGGATAGCGGCCGCGGCACCTTCTTCCATCGCCATGCCGTTCTGCACGACCAGGCCACCGGACGCACTTATGTGCCGCTGCAGCACCTGGCGACCAATCAGCCGAAGTTCACCGTGACCGATTCCGTGCTGTCGGAAGAAGCCGTCATGGGCTTCGAATACGGTTTCTCCACCACCGAACCTCGCTGCCTGACCATTTGGGAGGCGCAGTTCGGCGACTTCTGCAATGGCGCGCAAGTCATCATCGATCAGTTCATCAGTTCGGGCGAGGCTAAATGGGGCCGCGTCTCCGGCATCACGCTGTTCCTGCCGCATGGCTACGAGGGCCAGGGACCGGAACATTCCTCCGCGCGCTTGGAGCGCTTCTTGCAGCTGTGCGCCGAGTTCAACATGCAGGTATGCGTGCCCTCGACGCCGGCGCAAATGTTTCACATGCTGCGCAGGCAGATGCTGCGCTCCTTACGCAAGCCGCTCATCATCATGACGCCCAAGAGTTTGCTGCGTCATCCGCTGTCCGTGTCGCGGCTGGAGGAGCTTTCCGGCAGCGGATTCCAAAACGTCATCGATGAGATCGATGACATCAAACCGTCCGCGGTAACGCGCGTGGTGTTGTGCAGCGGCAAGGTGTATTTCGACCTGCTGAAAGGGCGCCGCGAGGCCAAGACCGATACGGTGGCCATCGTTCGAATCGAGCAACTCTATCCATTTCCGTCCGATGAATACGAGGCTGTCTTGCGCAAGTACTCGAATGCGCGGGAAATCATCTGGTGCCAGGAAGAGCCGCAGAATCAGGGCAGCTGGTATCAGATTCGCCATCGCCTGCAGTCGAAACTCAGCGATCGGCACGAGCTGCTGTATGCCGGCCGCGCGGGCGCCGCCGCGCCTGCAACCGGCATCGCGGCGCTGCACGAACAGCAGCAAAAGAATTTGGTCACCGCAGCCCTGCAGGGTGTACCGCCGGAAGAGACCTCCCGACAAACGATGCGCATCCCGCCCGCTCAAACTAGGACCGGTTCATGACTATCGAAGTTCGCGTGCCGCAGCTTCCGGAGTCGGTGGCTGACGCTACGCTTGTTTCCTGGCACAAGAAGCCCGGCGACAGCGTGGCGCGGGATGAAAATCTCGTCGATCTGGAAACCGACAAGGTCGTGCTCGAGGTGCCTGCTCCGGCGGCCGGGGTGCTCAAGGAAATCAGGTTGAGCGATGGCACCACCGTGACCAGCGGCCAAATCCTGGCGGTGATCGAGGAAACGGCAGCGGCCATTCCCGGTGCCAGCGCGCCTGCCATTCTCGCGGCCGCGAGCGGAGCGACGGCTGCGGCGAAGGACACGGTTGCGAAGGGCACTGTGGCAAAGGACACCACCAAACCGGACACCGCCAAACCGGACACGGCGGGCGGTAAGTTGAGTCCCGCGGCAAAGCGGGTGGCCGAGGAAAACAAGGTCGATCCCAAAACGGTCTTAGGTTCCGGCCGGGACGGCCGCGTCTCAAAGTCCGATGTCGTGAATTATCTGACCACCAAGGATGCGGCTTCGCCAGCCCCAGCCCCAGCCCCAGCCGCGGCTACGGCGGCGAACCCTGCGGCCAAGGCGCCGGCACAGTTCGTCCCCGCACCAAGTGCACGCACGGCGCGCGCCGAGCAGCGTGTGCCCATGACGCGGCTGCGTGCACGGATTGCCGAACGCATGGTGCAGGCACAGGCCACCCAGGCGCTTCTGACCTCTTTCAATGAGGTTGATTTGCAAGCCGTCACTGAACTGCGCACCCGCTACAAAGATCAATTCGAAAAACAGTACGGCGTGAAGTTGGGTTTCATGTCCTTCTTCGCCAAGGCGTGCGTCGAGGCACTGAAGAAGTTTCCCGCGGTGAATGCCTCGGTGGACGGCAACGATATCGTGTACCACGAGTATTTCGACATCGGTGTCGCCGTCTCGACCGATCGTGGATTGATCGTTCCGGTGCTGCGCGACGCGGATCAATTGAGTTTCGCCGATATCGAGAAGTCAATCGGCAATTTTGCGGCGCGCGCGCGCGCCGGCTCCATCACCATTGAGGAACTCACCGGCGGCACGTTCACGATCACCAATGGCGGCGTCTTCGGCTCGCTGTTGTCGACGCCCATTGTAAATTCGCCGCAAAGCGCCATCTTGGGTATGCACAAGATTCAGGATCGCCCGGTGGTCATTGACGGTCAGATTGTAGTGCGCCCGATGATGTACATCGCTCTGACTTACGATCACCGCATCATTGACGGGCGCGAGGCGGTGCAATTCTTGGTCACGGTGAAACAGTGTCTCGAGGATCCCGCACGCATGGTGCTGCACATATGAGTGATGTCTACGATGTAATTGTCATTGGCGCAGGGCCGGCTGGATATCCGGCGGCGATTCGTGCCGGACAGAACAAGCTGAAAGTGGCCTGCGTCGATGAGTGGCAGAATACGGATGGGACGTATGCCTTCGGCGGAACCTGCTTGAATGCGGGGTGCATTCCGTCCAAGGCGCTGTTGGAATCCTCGGAGCTGTTTCAGCGGGCGAAAGGTGAGTTCGCCATACACGGCATCAAAGTGGGCAGTCTCGCCCTCGATCTTGGAGCGATGCAAAAGCGGCGCGCCTCGGTGGTCAAGACCATGACCAATGGCATTAATACTCTGTTCAAGGCCAATGGTGTTGTCGGCATTCAGGGCCATGGACGATTGCTGCCCGGAAACAAGGTGCAGGTTATGGGCGCCGACGGCTCGGAGAAAACTCTCGAAGCCAAGAACGTCGTGCTGGCATCGGGATCGACGCCTATTCGCTTAACGTCGGTACCGCACGACGGCAAGTACATCGTCGATTCTTGGAACGCCCTGGAATTTGATGCCGTGCCTGCACGCTTAGGCGTGATCGGCGCCGGCGTCATTGGTCTCGAGCTTGGCAGCGTTTGGCGGCGGCTGGGCAGTGAAGTGGTGGTGCTCGAAGCGCTGGAGCAGTTTCTGCCCATGGTGGACCAGACCATCGCGAAGGAGGCTCAACGGCATCTCAAGAAGCAGGGTCTGGACATCAAACTAGGCGCGAAGGTATCGAGCGCGGCGGTCTCCGGCAACGCGGTGGATGTTACCTATACCGATGCGCAGGGCGAGCATTCATTGCAGGTCGACAAGCTCGTCGTCGCCGTGGGACGCCGGCCCTTTACGCAGGAGTTGCTGGCCGAGGCCACCGGCGTCGAATTGGACGAGCGCGGGTTTATCAAGGTTGACGAACACTGCCGCACCAATGCGCCCAACGTGTGGGCGGTGGGCGATGTAGTGCGCGGTCCCATGCTCGCACACAAGGGCAAGGAAGAAGGCGTGATGGTTGCCGATCTGATCGCCGGCCATTACGGCGAGGTGAATTACAAGGTGATTCCCTCGGTGATTTACACGGCGCCGGAGATTGCCTGGGTGGGACAGACCGAAGAGCAAGTCAAAGCCAGCGGCCGTCCCTACAAGGTCGGCACATTCCCCTTTGCCGCCAGTGGTCGCGCGCGTGCGATGGAGGCGGCGGCAGGCATGGCGAAAATTGTGTCCGCGAAGGACGATGATGAAGTACTCGGGATCCATGTGATTGGACCAATGGCCGGCGAATTGATCAGCGAAGCGGTACTGGCGATGGAATATTCCGCCAGCACCGAAGACATTCAACGCACCATCCACGCGCACCCGACCCTGTCTGAAGCCATACACGAAGCCGCATTGGCCGTGGACAAAAAAGCCATCGACGGCGTGAATCGCTGACGGCCGTAGCTATTTCTTGCGTCTCGCGCTGATGACGTTCGGCAATTGCGCGATACGCGCCAGCACTTTGGATAGCTGCGGGAGCCCCGTGATCGAAATGCCAATGCGCATGCGCGCGATATTGTCGCGCTTGTCGGTGACCGTCGTCATTCCTTGGATGCTGATTTTATCGTCTGCCAGTGCCGCACTGACGTCACGAACCAAGCCGCGCCGATCGAAGGCGTGTATTTCGATGTCGACCGGGAAGTCGCTACGTCCCATCTTGCCCCAATCGACCGCCAGCACGCGCGCCGGCGACTTGATCTGAAGCCGCGCCAAATTGGCGCACGCTCGACTGTGGATGCTGACGCCGCGGCCGACCGTGATATAGCCGACGATGGGCTCCGGCGGAACCGGTTTGCAGCAACGCGCGTAGGTCGACAGCAGGTCGCCGATGCCCTGTACTTCGACATCGGGGGCGCGCGCGCTTGCCTCGCGCACTTGTGGATTCTCGGGCGGCGCCTCGCGCGCATGCAGCAAGCGCTGGGTCGCGCCGGCCACTTGGGCGGCGCTGACTTCACCCTCGGCCTTATTCTGCGACGCATTCTGTTTGCGAAACCAGGCGCGCACTTTGTTGCGATGGCGGGGGCTTGCGAGAAATCCTGATCGCGTCGACAGCCAATCGCGGGAGGGTTGCGGCGTCTTGGCCGTAATGATTTCCACTGTTTCGCTGTTCTTTAGGCGGTAGTCGAGCGGCACCATGCGGCCGTTGACCTTGGCGCCGCGCGTACGATGGCCAAGATCCGTGTGGACTTGATAGGCAAAGTCGAGCGGCGTGCCGCCGACGGGCACATCGACGATTTCACCCTTGGGCGAGAGCACGTAGACGCGGTCCTGAAACAGATCGACGCGCACCCGGTCGAGGAAATCGCGGCTGCCCTCCGTGCCCTCGGCCGGCGCCAGCAGCGAGCGCAGCTCATTTATCTTTCG
>Ga0224547_1000022_pt1 | contig 41092 bp, 35 predicted proteins | sample 714P21014metaG_FD_179908 | JGI IMG/M metagenome (GOLD analysis project Ga0224547, IMG submission 179908) | Peat soil microbial communities from Stordalen Mire, Sweden - 717 P2 10-14 | ecosystem: Environmental > Terrestrial > Soil > Wetlands > Peat | place: Sweden: Norrbotten County, Stordalen...
TATCAGCCGCCTTGAATCCAAGGCCATGCATGATGGCCGCCGCGCGCGCTTTGGCGCGGTAGCCGTCGATGGCTTCCAATGATGAATATAGATCGGCCAGCGCCATGGCGGCATCGCGCCTCTCGGCATCCTCGATCGCCGCCTGCACGCGGCGCAGCTCCGCATCGCCATCCAGCACGAACTCAATCGCCGGCCTGTCGCTCGCGGCGATCTCTTGTTCGACGTGCGCTACCTTGAGTGCCGCGGGCAGATCGATGTCGCCGCGATCGGCCGTCAGCTCGCCCAAGATCGCCGCAAACAGGCTCGACTTGCCGGTGCCGTTGGCGCCGGTTATCCCGACCTTGTTGCCGCGGAAGATGGTGAAGTTGACCTGCTCGAAGAGCGGCTGCGGGCCGCGCCGCAGCGTCAGGTCTCTCGCAATCAGCATCGAGAATCGTTAGGAAGAAAGCCGCATCGGCCGAAGTACCGTCGGCGCGCACAAGTTGCCGTGGTGGGGCGAGCCGCCTTCCTGGCCGGAGAGAATACCGAGCAATTTATTCGCTGCCATGGCGTTGCCGAACAATCGGCCCTGAGCGTAGTAGCAGCCGTGGGTACGCAGGAATTCGAGCTGCTCGGCTTCCTCCACGCCCTCGGCAATGACCTCCAGGTCGAGACTTCTGCCCATGTCGATGATGGTGCGCACGATGGCCGCGTCGTTCGTGTCCACCGCGACATCGCGGACGAATGACTGGTCGATTTTCAACGTGCCGATGGGAAACTGCTGCAAGGCGGAGAGCGAGGAATAACCCGTGCCGAAATCGTCGATGGCGAGGCTCAGGCCCATGGCGTACAGCTCATTGAGAAGGCCGATCGTGCGTTTGGGGTCGGTCATCAAGGTGGTTTCGGTCACTTCCAGCTCGAAGCACGTGGGTGACACGCCGTGTTTGCGAAACACGCTGCGGCAGCGGGAGATGAAGCCGGCCTGTTTGAGCTGCCGCAAAGACAGATTGATGGCGATTCGCCCGGGATGCGGCACGACTTTTTGCCATTCCCGGTAGTCGGAGCAGACGCGATTCAACACCCACTCGCCGATATCCAATATCAAACTGGTTTCTTCGGCCAGAGGAATGAAGTGCGAGGGGGAAATATCGCCGTGTCCGGGAAGCCGCCAGCGCAGCAGGGCTTCCGCGCCCACCACCCGTCCGGTGCGCAGATCCACTTTTGATTGATACAGAATGACCAGCTCGTCGCGCTCCAGCGCGCGGCGCAGCTTGCTCTTCAGCATGAGCCTTTCGACGGCCGCGGCATTCATGCTGGGCACGTAGAACACGCAAGAATTGCCGCCATTTTGCTTGGAGTGATACATCGCCGCATCGGCATTGCGGATCAGGTCGATCACATTCTCGGCATCATAGGGGCAGATCGCGATGCCGGCGCTGGCGGTGAGATAGACCTCCTGCTGGTTCACATAGAAGGTGCGGCTTATTTCATCGAGCAATGTCCGGGCCAGAGCTCCCAACGCCGTGCGGTTGTCGGTGTCCACCGGCAGATCGTCGATGAACATCGCGAACTCATCGCCCGCCAACCGGCCGATCACCGCGTCCTTGCTCAAATTCCGGGTGAGCCGTTCACTCAAGATCTCGAGGGTCCGATCCCCGGCGGCGTGGCCGAAGGTGTCGTTGACCTCTTTGAAATGGTCCAAGTCCAAGTACAGCAGTGCGAGTGAGCGCTGGTTGCGCCGTGCGCGCGCAATGGCTTGCTGCAATAAATGCTGAAACTGCATGCGATTCGGCATTTTCGTGAGCGTGTCGTAGCGCGCCAGATAGCGGATGCGGCGCTCGGCGCGCTTGCGTTCCGTGATGTTGCGCGCCACGTAAATATTGCCTTGAAACTGCGGATCCTCGGAGTCGATTGCAGAACTCGCCATGGAAACCGGGATGGTCTGTCCGCTGGCCGTGCGCAGCACCGTCTCACGCCCTTCCTGCGCGGGTTGGGCGCCGTCAAAGGCGTTGCGATGCACCTCATCGATGAAGCTCACCAGGGGCTTGCCGACCAATTGGTCGGACGCATAGCCCAACAGCAGCTGTGCGGCTTCATTGCAGCTCTTGACGAGGCCGTCCGGAGTGGTGACGAAGACGGCATCGCTCAAGCTGTTGAGCACGGTGTTCAGATAATTCTTGGTGATCGTGGTTTCGTTCAGGTTTTGCCGCATGCGCTCGAGCGCAAATTGCAGATCCCCGAGCTCGTCGCGGCGCACCACTGCGAGCGGCCGCGTGTAGTCGCCGTCGCCGATTCGATCGGCGCTCTTCACCAGTGCCGCGATCGGACTGGAGAGCTGGCGGGCAATGAACCAGGCTCCGAGCAATCCCAAGATAACCAGCGGCAGCGTGATGCCTGCGAGCACGCCGCGAACGCGCTTGGACTGAACTCCCTGTTTGCTCAGCAACTGCGTGTAGATGCTGGAAAGCGTTTCTTGCATCTCAGCGCGGCTCATCCAAATCTCGATAGCGCCGATGCCCTGCACCTCGGTCCGCAGCACGAACGGACCCGCAGTCGTCGGCCGCGCCTCCGGGTTGCTGCCCGAGTAGAGAATATTTTCGCGCGCGCCCCATATCTCGACGCGTTCGATGTCGCGCTCATCGAGCAATCTGGCGGCGATGGCGGCAACGGCTGCGTTGTTGCCCTCCTTGAGCGCAGGCGCGAGGGAGGAGCTGGTGATGTTGCTCAAGGATCGGGCGCGCGCCTCGAGGTCGGATTCCAGCTTCTGCTCGACCGTGGCATAGGTGAGCTGATTGGCGTCGGCCGTGTTGACTCGGTGCTCGTAATAGGCGAGGCCGCCCAAAATCAGCGCAAGCACGGCGCTGACTCCTAGGGCTAGGAGCAAATAGTTGGTTTTAAGGCTGCGCGCCATCGATTATCCGCTCCCCCCGTCTCTTAACCGACAATCATACCCGTTCAGGCCAACCCCCATAAGGGGCGAGGGTACAATCTAGGGCTCATGGACGGCTCCAATGCGCATTGACATCTATTCCGACACCGTTTGTCCGTGGTGTTATTTGGGGAAGCGCCGCTTCGACCTGGCTGTCGCGGCGCGCCCGCAATACGAGCCTGTAGTCGTCTGGCGGCCATTCGAGCTGAATCCGGACGTGCCCATTGAAGGTGTCGATCGGGAGACCTACATGGCGGCCAAAATGCCGGACCAAGTTCGCTTGCAACAGTCCCACGCGGAACTCGAGCGCCAGGGCGAAGCGAGCGGCATTCGCTACCGCTTCGACCTGATCAATCGCGTCCCCAATACCCGTCGCTCACATCTATTAATCGCACATGCCGCGCGGCGCGGCCTGCAAGGAGCGGTCAAGGATCGCATCATGCGCGCTTACTTCGAGGAGGGCTGCGACATTGGCGACCCTGAGGAACTGGTGCGCTTAGGGCAAGAGGTCGGCTTGAGCGCGGCGGAGGCTCGCAACGCATTGATTTTGCGGGTTGGCCAGGATGGCGTCGTTGCCGCCGAGCGCCACGCGGCAGTCTTGGGCATCACCGGCGTACCCACCTATATTTTCGACGGCCAGTACACGATTTCCGGTGCGCAGGAAGTGGGTATTCTCGCCAGCGTGTTCGATCAAGTGGCTGAATTTGCCTCTGCCCGCGGCGTGGCATCATGAATGAGGGCGAACTGACGGGCCAGGCGCGGACGCACATCTCGTCCGTTGCCGATCCGCAGTGCCTGTTGCACGCACAAGTGGTGATGCCCTTCCTCAATTTACGCCGCGCGGCCGAGGCCGACGGCATCGAGTTGATGCCGATGAGCAGCTTTCGCGACTTTGGCCGCCAACTGGCCATCTGGAACGGAAAGTTCAGCGGCGAGAGGCCCATGTACGACGCGACGGGGCTCGCGCTCGACCCCGGCGCGCTGACGCCTGCGGAGCGGATCGATGCCATTTTGCTGTGGTCAGCGCTGCCGGGCGCCAGCCGCCATCATTGGGGCACGGATCTGGATCTGGTCGATGGCAAGGTTGCTGCCGCGGGATATCCAATCAAACTCACGCGCGAGGAATTTGCGCCCGGTGGGCCCTTTGCGGCGCTCGATCGGTGGTTAGAGGCTCACGCCCCTCGATTCGGATTCTTTCGTCCCTTTCAGGGCGTGCGGTCAGGCGTGCAACCCGAACCCTGGCATGTCAGCTTCGCGCCGATTGCTGAAAAGGCCCGGCGGCGCTTGAGCCCGGGAGTTTTGCGTGCGGCCATCGCCGACGCGCCGCTATTGGGGAAGGAAGCCGTGCTCGCGCGTCTGGATGCGCTGCACGCTCGCTACGTGGCGACGATCGACCTGCCGTAAGGCAGGTACTCGAACCGGCCAATATCACGGTGCCGAGGTCTAGGCCCAGAGCGCCTTCAGCCGGTCAAGCATCAAGCCGCGCACCTGGCCGATCTGCGTGTCGTCGGATGTGAACAGGGGCGGATTACGCCGCAGCATGGGCCAACGCTCGGTGCGCAGCACCCGGTGCAGGTAGCCCACGTTGCGTTCGATGGCCTCAAGATAAGGATTTTTGCCGCCGAACAAGCATTCGAGGTAGCGGTAAGCGTGCTCGAACTCACCTTCGAGGCGCGCGACGAATGTTTCGCGCACGAACTCCGGCGTCTGGCGCAGTAGATCCAGCCCCGAGCTGTAGCGAACTCGCATCGAGCCATCGTTACCCGTCGTGGTGGCAATGCCGCCCAACACGAATTCCGGATAGAGCCGATCGCGGCATTTCTCCAAGTAGCAGCGATCCGCCATTTGAGCGATCAAATCCGCGGTGCCCAGGAGGTGCCCCAGCTTGCGATCCTTCGGATCGGCGAGCTGAATCATATTGAGCTTGACCTCGTATCCGGTGAAATGGACGATCCGCGTCGCCACCGGCACCCAGCTTTCCAGGCCGATGCTCGGCAGGTAACGCGCGAGGAAGCGCGCGCTGCGCGACACGTGATAGAGGGTGAACTCGGCGCCATTGCTGTGCTGACGGTCATCGAATTCCCGGATGTAGCCGGCGTCATGAAACAGCGAGGTCACGAGCGCCATTCCTGCGCGCTCGCCGCCGAAGCGCAATCGGCTCTCGACGGTGCGCTCATAGCCGACCAAGAGCCGCGCCATGGCAAGCGTCATGTCGAGCGAGTGCTGACGATCGTGGTAAAGGGTGTCGACGCCATGATAGCCGGGCATGCGGCCGGTAAAAAGCTTGTCGAAATCTTCGAACGCGACCGCGACCTTGTCGAAGGATTCGGCCGGCCACGCGGTCGTAAACAGCTCCCTGACCGCTGCGGCTACAGCAGCCGTCGAGCTGACTTGGACGGAATTCGCAACGTCGAAGTCGTTACGTCGGAGGTCGTACATCGCAATGAGTTTAGGCTTAAAGGCCTACCTGTGCCATGTAACTACCTCTGCTTGTGGACGTAGCTCACAGTATTAAGTTAACTATCAGCCACATGGACCTCAAGAAATCTGCATTTAGTAAACTTTGATGCCGCCGAATTTGTGCCTGACGCGCCGCGCCAGCGTCGCATAGCCCAGCCAAAAGCCGCATGCCAGCCCGATAAGCAGGGCGATGCCGGCGATTACCTGCCACAGCGTCCCAGGAGTCTGGATGGCGGCGAGCGGACCTGGCGCAGGCTGCGCCGGCACCGCCGGCGATGTTGCGCCGCTGCGCGCCTCAGCCAGCTCGTTTTGCTGTGCAGCAAGTTCTTGTTTGAGCCGCTCCACTTCGCTGCGCGCCGCCGCTTCGGCCAGGGCGGGGGTGGTGGCGCGGATGCGATCGAGTTCCTCTTCAAGGTGCTTGACCCGAACCACGGCAGGTTCCATAGATGTCAGGAAGGCCGTTTTTACCCAGCCGGTCGTTCCGTCCGACAAGCGTACTTGGGTGAAATCACCGCTTTGCGCCAGCGTCTCGAGGCTGGTTCCCGAATGCAGGGTGGCCAATCGTTGACCCTGATTGTTCTCTTCGGCATAGACGCCGAGCACCAACTCATCGCTCACATAGGCGGTCGCCGCCACACCCCTTGCCGCCAGCAGCGCCAGCAGCAGCGCGGCCAGCCGCTTCACGCGGCGATTCCGGTTTGTTTGAGCAAGGGCCGCACGTCGGGCTGGCGCCCGCGAAATCGAACGAACGCGTCCATCGCATCGACGCTGCCGCCTCTGCTAAGGATGGATTCGCAAAACCGCGCCGCCGTCTCGGCGTCAAAAACGCCGGCTTCCTCGAACGCCTCGAAAGCATCGGCGGCCAGCACTTCGGCCCACTTGTAACTGTAGTAGCCGGCCGCATAGCCCCCGGCAAAGATGTGCGCGAAGCTGGCGGGCATGCGATTGAACGGCGCCGCCGGCACCACGGCCACCCGCCGTCGCACGGCAGCCAGGGTCTCGGCGACATTCGCTCCCAGCTTCGGATCGAAGTTGGCGTGCAATTCGAAATCGAAGGTGGCGAGTTCGATTTGCCGCAGCGTGTCGAGCGCGGCGTTGAACGTGCGCGTTCCGAGCAGGCGCTGCAGCATATCGACAGGCAGGGACTCGCCGGTATCGATGTGCGCCGAAATCAGCGGCAGCACCTCGGCACGCCACACGAAGTTCTCCATGAACTGGCTGGGCAACTCGACCGCGTCCCACGCGACACCGTTGATGCCGGCAATGCTGGGATAGGCCACGCGCGTCAACATGTGATGCAAGCCGTGCCCAAACTCGTGAAACAGCGTGATGACCTCAGCATGCGTCAGCTGCGAGGGCTGCGCGCCCACGGGGGCTGTGAAATTGCAGACGAGCTGCGCCACCGGCAGCGCCGTGCCGGCGGGCAGCGCCTTGGCAACGACGCATTCGTCCATCCAGGCACCGCTGCGTTTTTCGGTGCGCGAATACGGATCGAGGAAAAAGCCGGCCACGGCGCGCCCGTCCTTATCGAGCAGATCGTAGAAGCGAACGCTGGGATGCCAGATGCTGACATCGCCGCGCGCTCGGACACTCACGCCATACAGACGCTGCGTCAACGCAAACAGTCCGTCCAATACCTTTGGCAGCGGAAAATAGGGGCGCAGTGCTTCCTGCGATACTTTGTAGCGGCTTTCTTGGAGCCGCTCGCTGTAGAAGGCCAGATCCCAGGCGTTGAGCTTGCGGCCCGCAAATTCCTCCAGGTCCAAAAATTCCTCGCGCGCCGCAGGCCTGCAGCGCCGGGCCAAGTCCTCCAAAAATGCCAGCACCTGCTTGCTGCTCTTGGCCATGCGAGTGGCGAGCGCGTAGTCGGCAAAATTTTCAAATCCCAACAGCTTGGCGAGCTCGTCACGCAGCGGCAGAATTTCAGCAATGATGCCGTGGTTGTCGAAGCGTCCGGCGCTCGGGCCGAGATCCGACGCGCGCGTGATCCAGGCTTCGTAGATGTCGCGGCGCAATTGTTCGTTTTCCGCGTTGGCCATGATGGTCATGTAGGTAGGTTGATCGAGTTTGAACAACCAGCCCGCTTGACTGACCTCGCGTGCATCCGCCGCGGCGCGATCGATCGCGTTGCTGGGCAGCCCCACAAGTTCCACGCTGTTGGTGACGCTGCGTGTATAAGCACGGCCGGCATCGAGCACATTTTCGGAAAATTTCGTGGCCAGTTGCGCCAGGCGCTGCGCCACCTCGCGATAGCGGGTTTTTTGGTCCGCCCGCAAATCGACTCCGGCCAATCGGAAATCACGCAACGCATTTTCCAGCAGTTTGCGCTGCGCCGGATCGAGCGCGGCGCCTTCGGTTTTCAGCACGTGCGCATAGCCGGCTTGCAGTGCGGCGTTTTGACCCAGCTCCGAGGAATACTCGGTGAGCAGGGGTACGCATTCGTTATATGCCTCGCGCATCTGCGCCGAATTGGCGACCGCGTTCAGATGCGAGATCGGGCTGAACACCCGGCTCAAACGGTAGCTCAGTTCCTCGACCGGCACGACCAGCGATGCAAAGGTCGGATCGTCTTCCGCTGTCAGCTCCGCGAGGCGCGCGCGGTTCTCCGCCAGTACCTTTTCCAGCGCCGGACGAGCATGGCTCGCCTCGATGCGCCCGAAGTCCGGCAATGCGCCCAAGTCTAAGAGTGGATTGTGCACCCTGTAATTCTAGCAGACGCGCGGCAACAGTCGGCTCGCGAGGCAAGGGCGATTGCGAACACGTATCATGGCGCTGTGTCCACCCAATTCGATCTCATCAGCATCGGCGGCGGCAGCGGCGGCCTTGCCTGCGCGCAGCGCGCCGCCGAATTCGGCGCCAAGACCGCGGTAATCGAACCGCACCGCCTGGGAGGAACCTGCGTGAACGTGGGGTGCGTTCCGAAGAAAATCATGTGGAACGCCGCAGGCGTCGCTTTGAATCTGCAAGATGCGAGCGACTACGGTTTCGATGTCAAAGTGGGGATGAGCGACTGGGCGGGATTGAAGCGCAAACGCGATGCCTACGTGCTTCGCCTGAACGGAATCTACGAACGCAATCTTAAGGCAAAGGGCGTGGCGTATGTGCGAGGAGCTGCCCGCTTCGTGGATGCGCATACCGTTGAGGTGAACGGCCGGCGCCTGAGCGCACGGCACTTAGTCATTGCCACCGGGGGCAAGCCGACGCTGCCGAGAGTCCCCGGTGCGGAATTTGGCATCAGTTCGGACGGCTTTTTCGATCTCGAGACTCGTCCCGATCGAGTTGCCGTCGTTGGCAGCGGCTACATTGCCTGCGAACTGGCGGCCTCCTTTCAAGAGCTCGGCAGCCAAGTGCAGCAATTCGTCCGCAAGGACCGGCTCTTGAGCAACTTCGATGTCATGCTCGGCAAGTCGTTGATGCGGGAGGTTCGCTCCCAGGGAATGATTGTTCACGAGAACGTGGTGCCGGCTGCATTGCGCGCTGTGTCGGGCAAAAAAACCCTGGTGGCTCAAGACGGCCGCGAATTTCCCGGCTTTGATTGTGTGTTGTGGGCAATCGGCCGCGATGCGAATGTCGCGGGGCTCGATTTGCAAAAGGCCGGCGTAGCACTCGATGACTTAAGCTACGTCATCACCGATGGCTTTCAAAATACCAATGTCGCAGGAGTGTACGCGATCGGCGATGTCACCGGCCGGGCAGCGCTGACGCCGGTGGCGATCGCGGCGGGCAGGCGCCTGAGCGACAGGCTCTTCGGCGGTAAGCCTGAACGGCATCTGGAATACAACATGATTCCGACGGTGATTTTCACGCACCCGCCCATAGGCACCGTGGGAGCCAGCGAGGCGCAGGCGCGCGCGCAATATGGTGACGCCGTGAAAGTCTACGTGGCTGATTTCACCCCGATGTATCACGCGCTGACGACGCGAAAAACCCATACGGACATGAAACTGGTTTGCGTCGGTCCCGAACAGCGAATCGTCGGCTGCCACATCTTAGGTGCCGGCGCCGACGAAATGCTGCAGGGGTTTGCCGTGGCCATCCGCATGGGTGCGACCAAGGCGGATTTCGACGATACCGTGGCCATCCACCCGACCAGCGCCGAAGAATTGGTCACGATGCGCTAACAGCGCTTAAGGCCTTAGCATCGAAGCTTCTTACGCGTGCTGTGCCAATGCCTCCAGAGCGGGCGAGGTGTCGGGACGAATTCCGCGCCAGAGCAAGAAAGACTCCGCGGCCTGTTCGACCAGCATGCCCCATCCCTTGGTGGTGCGCGCCGCATGCAGGGATTTCGCCCACAGTGTAAACGGCGTATGCCCGCGGCCGTAGGCCATGTCATAGCAAATGCTTTCCTCGCTCACCAGTCCCACCTGCATCTCCGGCATCTCTCCTTGCAAGCTCGCCGATGTGGCGTTGATGATCAGATCGTACGGCGGCCCCCGCACCTCGGAAAAGCCGCAGCCTACGATTTCGCCCAAGTCGGTGAATTCCGCAGCCAGCTTTTGAGCGCGCTCCGGCGTGCGATTGGCGATGACGACTTCGCGCAGCTCCCGCTCCATGAGCGAGCCGAGCACGCCGCGAACCGCACCGCCGGCGCCGAGAATCAGTACTCGTTTGCCCACGAGCGCGATCCCTAAATTGTTCTCGAGATCCGCAGTGAGCCCGAGGCCGTCGGTGTTATCGCCCAATAGCGACGTCTGCTCGAAGAAAGCGATGGTATTGACCGCTTTCGCGCGCTCCGCGCGCGGCGTGAGCTCATTCACCAGTTCTGCAGCCGCCTGCTTATGCGGCATGGTGACATTGAGACCCTTGAGACCGCCGGCGAACAAGCGCAGCGCATCGCGACGAAAATCATCGGGCGGGATGTCGAACAGCCGGTACACGAGATTTTGGGCGGTGGCCTTCGCGAACATGCCGTGAATGAACGGCGACCAGCTATGGGCGATGGGATGACCCGCAACCCCGTATTGATCAGGTGCCTCTGAACCTGCGCTGGAGTTCACTTAGGCGAGCCACTCCGCCGCACGTTTTGCGAAATAGGTCAAAATACCGTCGGCTCCGGCGCGCTTGATGCACATCAGCGCTTCGATGGCGACGGCCCGTTCATTCAGCCAGCCGTTGCCGGCGGCGGCCATGATCATGGAGTATTCCCCGCTGACCTGGTAGACCAACGTGGGCATTCCAAAGCGATCCTTGACCCGCCGCACGATGTCCAGGTACGGCAGGCCCGGCTTGACCATGACCATGTCGGCGCCTTCGCTGATGTCGAGCGCCACCTCGCGCAGTGCTTCGTCGGAATTGCCGATGTCCATTTGGTAGGTGTGCTTACCGCCGCCGCCGAGTTGCGCAGCCGATCCCACGGCATCGCGAAACGGACTGTAAAAACTCGAGGCGTACTTGGACGCATAGGCCAAAATTCGGGTGTGGATCAGCCCGGCGGTTTCAAAAGCATTGCGAATCGCGCCGATGCGTCCGTCCATCATGTCCGACGGGGCGACGATGTCGGCACCCGCGTCGGCATGCGAGCGCGCCTGGCGCACCAGCGTCTCGACGGTGAGATCATTCATCACATAGCCCTTGTCATCGATCAGCCCGTCCTGCCCATGCGTGGTGAAAGGATCGAGCGCCACGTCGGTGATCACGCCCAGATTCGGGAATTCTTTTTTGACGGCGCTGACCGCGACTTGCGCGATGCCATCCGGATTCCAGGCCTCGCGCGCGTCGAGGGTTTTCTTACCCTCGGGGGTGACGGGAAACAACGCGATGGCAGGAATCTTGAGCCGCATCAGCGTCTCGCATTCGCGCAGCAATTGGTCGACTGAGAGCCTCTCGATACCGGGCATCGAGGCCACAGGCTGCCGATCGCCGCGGCCCTCGATCACGAAAATCGGGTAAATCAGCGAGTCCACGCTCAAGTGGGTTTCCCGCATCAGTCGGCGCGAAAACTCGTCGCGGCGCATGCGCCGCATGCGGGTGCCTGGAAATGAATTGACGCCAATTCCGGTCATCTTCGATGTGACTCCCATGATCCACTGTGCCGTCGTAAATTCGCTGCGCCTAAGCCCTGTCCGGGCCTTTCACCGCAGGCGCCGCCGGCACAACGCGGTAATATCGCCGCTGCGATATCTTAAGCCGGGTGCTGATTTATACATGAACGATGACGCTGGCGGAAATCAGAGACGCGCTTGGTTCCAGGCGTTATGCCAGTCGCTGCGTCCAGACCTGCTGCGATTTGCGTTCTGGTTGTCCCGCGACCGCGCTTTGGCTGAGGACGTGGTGCAGGAAAGCATGCTGCGGGCCTGGAAGGCGCAGGAGTCTCTGTTGGACGAGACAGCGGCCAAACCCTGGCTGTTGACCATCATTCGCCGGGAATATGCGCGCACTTTCGAGCGCAAGCGCTTCCCGACCGTGGACGTCGACGAACTGATCGCCAAAGAAGAACCGATGTTGGCTGCTGCCGAGGAACAAGACATTAGCGACGTACGCGCCGCCTTGATGAAATTGCCCGACGAGTATCGCGAACCTCTCATTCTGCAGGTCTTGATGGGCTATTCGACGGCGCAGATTGCCCGCGAGCTGGATTTGTCGGGGCCGGCGGTGCTGACGCGGCTGTTCCGGGCCCGCCGACAGCTGCGAGCGGCCTGCGGCGAGGACTTAAGGTTGGATCCGCAAGAATGACGGATCACGCACACTATCGGTCCGCCATCATGGCCGATCCGCACGACGCGGATCCCGAGTTGCTCGCGCACCGCGAGTCTTGCGCCGAGTGCCGCGCATTTACCGAGCAGCTGCTGCGCTTTGAAGCGAGGCTCGAACGCGCTTTGCTCGTGGATATCTCCCTTAAGACGGCCGTGCTGCCGTTTGCGCGCTTAGCAGAGGCGACGCCGGGACCTCGGCGCTGGATGGCCATGGCCGCCAGCCTGCTGCTGGCGCTCGTCATCACCGCAGGAGTCTGGCTTACGCTACCGCAGCGCGGTCTTGCCGCCGATGTGGTTGCGCACATGGCAGGCGAGCCGGATGCGTGGCGAGTCACTGACGTACTCGTCCCTGAAGCTGAATTGAACGCGGTGCTCGAGCAATCAAAGCTTCGCTTGAAACCCGACGCGGGTGTGGTGAGCTACGCGAGCAGCTGCGATTTCCGGGGACACAAGGTCCCGCACTTGGTCGTGCAAACACAGTCGGGGCCGGTGACGGTCATGGTGCTGGTGCATGAAGCGGTGCGCAATCCGAAGCAGTTCGACGAGCAAGGCTATCGCGGGACCATCGTGCCTGTGCCGGGCCATGGCAGCATCGCCGTTCTCATGCGCGACTTGAGTCCAGGGAGCGGCGATGTCGAACGCATCGCCGCACGTGTTGAGGATTCGATCGTCTGGACGCGCTGAATTTCTCTAAATACCGACCTCACTCAGCAAGTCGATGAGCCGCCGCGCACTCGCCGCCAGCGTCGGATGTTCGGCCTCGAATTGCACTGCAACCCGCTCCAGGCGATCCGGAAGCGTTTTGTCGATGGCAGAGTCGGCAGCGCCCGCAGGCTCATCGACCATGCGTTTGACGTCCGGAAGAATATCGCCCAGCGATTGCCGCGTCGCGGGATTTTCTTGATGCGCGTTGGCCAGTTCGGCGTGTAGTTTGGCGAGCCGTTCGCGCAAGGTCTTTTCGTCCATGGTTGTATCCTCGAGGAAAGCACGTCCTATTGTGCCATTCGCTCAGGCGTGAGGCGGACTACTTCGACGTAACCCGCCCCCGCCGCGGCGATGGCCTGGTGAATCGCACCATATGCGTCGCGAAGAAACTTATCCGCGCCATACGGCGGATTTACGATCAGAAGACCGCTTCCCGCGAGTCCCAGGCCCGCATCGTCCGGGTGAATCGCGAGATCCGCCAACAGCATTTTCGGAATTCGCAAAGCCTCGAACCGCGCATGCACCATGCTGCGCTGAGTGGCGCTGCGAATCGGGTACCACATCAAGTAAATTCCGCCGGGCCAGCGCCGATAGGCGTCCTTGAAAGCCTGCAGCATCGTCTTCAGCTCATCGAGGCTCTCGTAGGGCGGATCGATTAGCACCAACCCGCGCCGCTCGTCCGGCGGCAGGAATGCCTTGAGCGCCGCGTAGCCGTCGTCGATTTCCGTTCGAACGCGGCCGTGAGACTCGATCTCGCGTTCCGCCGCGCGGGCCTCCGCCGGCATCAGCTCGACGAACAATGCGCGGTCCTGCGGGCGCAATTCCTGCGCAATCAATGCCGGTGATCCGGGATAGCGCGGCAGCCGCTTGCCGCGCCGCGCGCGTATCGCAGTGAAATAGTCCGCCAAGGATTTATTGCCGAGGGCTTCTACGATCAGGCGCTGAACGCCGCGCTGCGCCTCAGCGGACTTCTGCGCTTCCGGGGCTTGCAAATCGTAGTAGCCGCGGCCTGCATGGCTGTCGAGCGCAAAAAACCCCGCCTCCTTGCGCTTCAACGCCTGCAGGCAGTAGAGCAGTCCGACGTGTTTCGCCACGTCGGCGAAATTGCCCGCATGATAGATGTGTCGATAGTTCATAAGCTGCATTGTGCCTGTCCTTGCGAACGTGCGCCCAAGTGTGCAGTCTTAGACGTCACACGTTTGTTGGGACGCATTCAAATGAAAAATGGAATACTCGAGATTGAAGGCGTCGAGTATCCTGATGCCGACGCTTCTGACCCCATGGCCTTGGGGTGGATGCAAGGTTCACCGCCGCCGCAGGCAAAACTGATCCGCTTCCAAGACGATCGATTCTTGGAGTTTCCTCAAATCCGCTGGACCTTATCCCACATGCGCGAGCTCGCGCCGACGGCCGCCGTTTGGCGGGGCGGCGCGGCACCCAGTGATCTTGGGGAAGCGCCTCACGGCCTCGAGGCCGCGATCGACGCACTCGCGTTTGAGGATTTGCAGGGCCACAGGCTCACCTGGGCAGAGTCGCTGCAACGCACCTATGCGGATGGCATTGTCGTCCTGCATCGCGGCCGCCGAATCTACGAACGCTACTTTGGAGCACTTGAGGAACATCGGCCGCATGCCTGTTTCTCGATCACCAAATCGTATGCGGCGACGCTGGCAGCAATACTGATTCATGAACGCGCTTTGGACGAGGCCAAGACGGTCTCGCACTATCTGCCGGAGATGGCCGGCACCGCCTACGAAGAGGCGACGCTGCGCCAGGTGCTCGACATGCAAATCGGCGTGGAATACTCGGAGCTGTATGCCGATCCTAAGGCCCATATCTGGGACTACGGCCGGGCCGGCGGTCTGCGTCCGCGCGGACCGGATTACTCGGGGCCAGGGAATTTCTACGAATATTTACGCACCCTGCGCAAGGAAGGAGATCACGGCGCGGCGTTTGCCTACAAAACCATCAACACGGAAGTCTTAAGCTGGGTCATGAAACGAGTCACCGGCATTGCCCTGCCGGACATGCTGAGTCAGAGAATATGGTCGCAAATCGGTTGCGAAGAAGATGGTTACCTCACCGTCGATGCGATTGGCGTGGCGATGGGCGGCGCCGGTTTGAGCGCCAGTCTTCGCGACCTATGCCGTTTCGGCGAACTCATGAGATGTGAGGGTGCTTGGCTCGGCAGGCAGGTCATACCGGCGGAAGTAATTGCGGATATTCGCCGCGGTTCCGATCCGGCCAAATTTGCCATGGCGGGGTACACACTGCTGCCCGGCTATTCCTACCGCAACATGTGGTGGGTGTCTCACAACTCACTGGGCGTATTCGAAGGGCGCGGCATCCACGGCCAGCGCTTGTACATTGCGCCGAAAGCGGAACTGGTGATTGCACGATTTTGTTCTCACCCGGTCGCCTCGAGTGCCGCGAATGATCCAGTGACCCTGCCGGCATTCGCGGCCATGAGTCATCTGCTCATGGCGGGCTGAGAAATCCCGATTGCTCACAGGCGGCTGCTTAGGTGGCGGGATGCAGCGATTCTGCGTCCGCCATTTTACATCTTTCGCGGGCAGCGCTTGGATTCGCGCGGCAGTTCACACTTGGCGCGGTCGTCGAGGCACGGCATGGGCTACCATTCCAGGGGTATTTTTGAGTAGGAGACAGCCATGAGCACGGTCGCGGCGGAAATCCTGGTCGAGGCGCACGAATACGATGGCGACGAGCTGGTCCGGCGAGCGACACTCGAGCGGCGCAGCCACGATCGAAAGTCGGTCGCGATTCACGCCAAAGTCACGGTGCCCGGAATGTCGGTGCTGCCGGGACATACCGTCGATATGTCGCGCGCGGGCGCCAGCATCACGGTGCCGTTCGAGCTCGCGCACGGGCAGGCATGCCTCATCGATTTGGAATTGGAAGCGTGCGGGCAGACCAGCACTTTCCACATACCCGGGGAAGTGCGCTACTGCGTGCGCATGGGCAACGGCCGATTCCGCGCGGGTGTGCGTTTCGGCGAGACGGACGCGGCGACCAGCGCATTCATCGCGGCGATTTTAAAAACTCCCGTCTGAGCTGGACTCCGGAAAATCCTGGGCCGCCTCGGCGCTCCCCCAGTGAGGAAAGGCGCTCAAGGCATCCACGTAGTTGTGGATGACGTCGGTGTGCGCATCCTCCTGCCAACCCCCCGGCTGCTGGCTGAGAGACACATCCCGCGGGCGGCCTTGCTCGTCGATCGAGTAAAGCGTGAAATTCAACGCCTGGCGCGCTTCGCTCGCCAGGATCGGCAAGTGCGCGGCCTTTGCATACAGGGCGAGGACCGCACCGTAGGTTGAATTCACGCCACCCCAAGCCTGTTTGTCCTCATCCTGCTCGTGACACAGATTCACGCCGCATTCCCGATGAGTGAAATTCGCACGGACAAATTCAATCAAGGAGCCGCAGTCGGTGAGCCAGTCCGGATCAACCGAGTCCCTTTTTTCGAGCAGATAACGCGCGAGGTTCAAAGGAGCCCATGCGGTGCGATTGGTGGGCGTGTCGTGGTCCTCAAAAAACTGTGCGAACAGGCTGCCGCCGGCCGCGGCGCTCGGCACTTGGTGGTTTTTGATCCACTGCCACAGCGATTGTCTTGACTTGGAAAATTCCGTGTAGCCGTGCTCCGTCAGTTGATCAAAGAGGCGCAGAATATAAGTCATGTTTCCCGACACCGGGCCGCGCCCTGCGCCGCTGCGATAGTCCACGCGAAAAGGCCAGGGCGAGTGAGTCGCGTCGCCGGCTTGCTGATTGGCCGCGAGAATCCGCGCGTTGTGCAACGCTTGCACCAAGTATTTCGAGTCGCCGGTGGCCTCGAACAGCAACACCAACGCATGGCCGGCAATGCCGCCTTTGTCGGGTTCGATTTCATACGGCTGATCGGATTGCGAACCGCAATCAGCCGGCTGCGGGAATTGTCCGCGCTTTCCCGTCGAGCGGGTAAAGGCGGGATACTTGCCGGCGTCCGGCGTGAGCGCTTCCTTGAGTAGGTAGTCGCCCATCAAGCGTGCGGTCGCGAGCATCCCCGGCTGCTGCTCGCCGTGCATTCCATAGAATTTCAAATACGAAAGAATTCCCATGCCGTTTTGGGTCGCGGGAATGATGTCGGTGCGCTCCGTGCTCGGCGTCCAGGCGGCGTCCAGAAAGGTTTCACAGGCGAAACGCGGATACCCTCGGGTTAGCGGACATTGCTGGTAGAAATTCATTTCTCGGTCCAACGCCGCGGCCCACGATGTCCAGGGCAGCAATTGTCCCGAAGCATCGAAGCTGGCCACGTGCCCCGCTATGGTCACCGGCGTATTCATGGGCGTCCGCGCTGCATGCGTGTGTTAGGAGCGGTCACGGGGAACTCTCAGACAGGCTCCTTGAGCGCTCGGTAAGTCTGCAGGTAATGAATCTGGGTGGTATGTGGCACCGTCTCGTCATTACGCCGCACCTGCCGGGATATTGTCAATTTGCACATCGATCCGCCGCTAGAATGGCGTCGGAGGTGTCCCATGACTTTGCAAGAACTCTTCGGGGTGGAGCTGCCGATCATCCAGGCCCCCATGGCGGGCTATCAAGGAAGCGAAATGGCGATTGCGGTATCCAATGCGGGCGGGTTGGGTTCACTGCCCTGCGCCATGCTGAGTCTGCAGGCGATGCAAACGGAGCTGACGGCGATTCGCGCACGAACAGACAAACCGTTCAACGTGAATTTCTTTTGTCACCCGACGCCTGAAATCGATGCCGGGCGGGAAGCGGCGTGGCGCAAATTGCTGCGGCCGTACCACGAGGAGTTCGACATCGTGCTGGGCGAGGCGTCCACGCCGTCGCGGACCCCTTTCAGCGCCGCCGCCGCGGATGTGTTGGCAGCATTCAAGCCTGCGGTCGTGAGTTTCCATTTTGGCTTGCCCGCCGCCGACCTCGTGAAGCGCGTGAAAGGTTGGGGTTCGAAAGTGCTGTCGTCGGCTACCACGGTTGAGGAAGCGCTATGGCTCTCGCGCTCAGGCGTCGACGCGATCATTGCGCAAGGGTTCGAGGCCGGCGGCCATCGGGGCATTTTCCTGTCCGAAGATTTGACTACCCAGGTTGGTACATTTGCGCTGCTACCGCAGATCGTGCGAGCAGTCAGTGTGCCGGTCATCGCGGCCGGCGGCATCGCGGATGCCAAAGGCGTGGCGGCGGCCATGGCGCTCGGTGCCGCGGGTGTTCAGCCCGGAACGGCGTACCTGCTGTGCCCGGAAGCGACAACCAGCGCGGTGCATCGCGCCGCACTGCAGAGCGATCGTGCTGCACATACGGCGTTGACCAATTTATTTACCGGACGGCCGGCGCGAGGCATTGTGAATCGGCTCATGGCAGAACTGGGCCCGATCAATGCCGCGGCGCCGGCTTTTCCGTTGGCCGGCGGCGCGCTCGCAGCACTGCGCAAGAAAGCGGAGAGCCTGGGAATAGGCGATTTCTCGCCGCTGTGGTCCGGCCAGAATGTCAGCGGCTGCCGAGAAATACCTGCGGCGACGCTGACCCGCGCGCTGATGAACTAAGGGATCCACATGGCACTCGGCGCCACCGTGTACGCATTCCGAATCGAACTCGCCGATTCCGATCGGGGCGTTTACCTGCCTCTGGATTTGCGCGTCCCGCGCCATCCATCGGAGACCGAGGATCACCTGCTGACGCGCGTCCTGGCCTACTGTCTCGAGTACACCGAAGGGATCAGTCTTTCAAATGGGCTGTCAGACCCCGACCAGCCGGCGATTTCGGTTCGCGATCTCACCGGCGCTCTTCGCGTGTGGATTGATGTCGGCGCGCCGGACGCGGCGCGGCTGCATCGGGCCGCCAAGCTTGCGCCGCGCGTCGCGGTATACACGCATAAGGACGCCGAGCAGTTGGCTGCCAGGCTGCGGGCCGAAAAAATTCACCGCGCGGCGGCGCTGGAATTGTACGCCGTGGATCGCGAGTGGCTGGCGGCGCTCGCCTCAAGGCTCGCACGGCGCATGGAATTCGCGCTCACCGTGGCGGATCGTCACGTCTATCTGTCGCTTGGCGCCGAAACGCTTGACAGCACCGTCGAGAGGCTGCAGATCGGCGCCGAACTTTGAGCCAATGTCATTTCCGAACGAGTTCGTTCAGAAAATCCCGCGGACGCAAGAAATCATCGTAAAGACGCGCCTCGGGCGATCCCGGCGCGGGTTGCCAATCGTATTCCCAGCGAACCAGCGGCGGCATCGACATCAGTATGGATTCAGTGCGGCCGCGAGACTGCAATCCGAACAAGGTGCCGCGGTCGTAGACCAGGTTGAATTCGACATACCGGCCGCGCCGGTAGAGTTGAAATTGCCGCTCGCGATCGCCGTACGGCTGGTCTTTGCGGCGCTCCAGGATGGGCATGAACGCCGGCAGAAAATGATCGCCGATGCTGCGTTGAAACGCGAATGAGCGGTCAAATCCGTCTTCGTTCAGATCGTCGAAGAACAATCCGCCGACGCCGCGCGTTTCGTTTCGATGCGGCAGAAAGAAGTAGCGATCGCACCAGCTCTTGTATTTATCGTAAAGGTTAGGTCCGAATGCCTGGCACGCATCGCGCGCGGTTCGATGCCAGTGAAGCACGTCCTCGTCGTAGGGGTAGTAGGGCGTGAGGTCGAAGCCGCCGCCGAACCACCAGACTTCCGGGCCCGTCGCAGGCCGCGCCACCAAGAACCGGACATTACAATGCGTGGTGGGCGCGTGCGGATTTCGCGGATGAAACACCAATGACAGTCCCATGGCTTCGAAGGGCGCACCGGCAATCTCCGGACGGGAGTTCGACGCGGAGGGTGGCATTTTTTCGCCGAACACATGCGAGACCGACACGCCCGCCCGCTCGAATACGGCGCCCTCGCTCAATATGCGGCTTTCGCCCCCGCCGCCTTCGGCCCGTTCCCACACGTCGCGCCGAAATTTCGCCGAATCGGTATTTTCCACCGCCGCGGTGATGCGATCCTGCAATTCGCCCAGGTAGCTTTTGACCGCGGACGCGTCTGCGAGCTGAGTCACGCCTGCTCTTTTGCGCGACTCTTTTTGGCCTTGGGCGTGGGCTTGGCGGCCGCAGCCGGCTTCACAGGCCGCTGCTTGTTGACGGCTGTTTTCTTCCCCGTGGGCTTGAGCTTGACGCGGACCGATGCTGAGGCCGCTGTTGCAGGTGCCGTGGGCTCGCTTTTTCCACTCTTGGTGCCTTTTGCCGCGGCCTTCGGGGCAAACTTCGATCCCCTGCCGCCCTTGCGTCCCCACTTGCCGCGTTCGGGCGCCGCCGCCAGCAGAGCCTGGCATTCTTCGAGCGTCAGGCTCTTTGGCTCCTTGTCCTTCGGGATTTTCGCGTTGCGCGCCTTATCGGTGATGTAGGGACCATAGCGTCCGTTCAGCACTTGGATGCCGGCGTCGGGAAAATCCAGAATCAGCCGATTGGCGTCCGCGATTTCCTTTTCGCGAATGACTTCCAGGGCGCGCTCGGGCGTGATTTCGTATGGATCGTCGGTTTTGAGGGATACATACTTCGCACCGTACTTCACGTAGGGACCGAATCGCCCGACGTTGGTGGTGATTTCTTCACCGCTTGGCGTGGTGCCCAGCTTGCGCGGCAGCTTGAAGAGTTCCATCGCCTGAGTGTGGGTGATCTGATCCATTTTTTGGCCGGGCCGCAGGCCCGCGAACCGGTGTTTTTCCTCGTCGTCCTTGGTGCCTATTTGCACAAACGGTCCAAAGCGTCCCATGCGCACGCTCATCGGCTTCCCGCTCACGGGATCCGCGCCTAAGTCCCGCGCCTGCGCCACTTCCTCGCGGCTCACGGAGCTTTCAGTATGGTTCACGAGATCAATGAACGGTTTCCAGAATTTCTCCAGCAGCGGCACCCATTCCTGTTCACCGCTGGCAACGGCGTCCAAAGAGTCTTCCATTTTGGCGGTGAAGTCGTAGTCCACATAGGTGGTGAAGTACTGAGTCAGAAATCGGCTGACGATCTTGCCGATGTCGGTGGCGGTAAACCGGCGGCTTTCGATGTCGACGTACTGGCGGTCGCGCAGGGTGGAGATGATCGAGGCATAAGTCGACGGGCGGCCGATGCCATATTCTTCCAGCGCCTTGACCAGGGAGGCTTCGGAGAAACGCGGCGGCGGCTCGGTGAAATGCTGGCTCGGCACGACACCGACCAACTTGACCCGATCGCCCTCATTCATGGGCGGCAGTACGTGATCCGAGTCGTCTTGGACGGCATCATCCAAGCCTTCTTGATAAACCGAGATGTAGCCGGGTTTGACCAAGGTCGAGCCATTGGCGCGCAGCACGGTGCGCTTCGGTCCCTCTAAGCCTGCGAGCATTTCAACAGTGACGGTGTCGAAGATCGCGGGGGCCATTTGGCACGCGACCGTGCGCTTCCAAATCAGGGAATACAGCCGAAACTGATCGGACTCGAGCTTGTTCTCGATATCCGCCGGCTGTACGCCGGCCGCGGTCGGACGAATCGCTTCGTGCGCTTCTTGCGCGTTCTTCGATTTGGTTTTGAAGATGCGCGGCTCTTCAGCCAAACCTGCGTGGCCGTACAGCTGCACGATCACGTCGCGGATTTGGCCAATGGCCTCTTGCGCAAGATTGAGCGAGTCAGTGCGCATGTAGGTGATGAGGCCCACTTGGCCCTCGCCGATGTCGACACCCTCGTAGAGCTGCTGCGCCACGCGCATGGTCTTCTGTGCGCTGAAGCCCAATTTGCGCGCCGCCTCCTGCTGCAAGGTAGAGGTCGTGAACGGCGGTGCGGGATTGCGCTTGCGTTGCTTGCGGTCCACCGTCAATACGGTGAGTTCACCCTGGGCCGCTTGATTGAGCGCGCGCTCGACCGACCGGGCCGTTGCTTCGTCGGTAAAGCTGAATTGCTCGACCTTGGCGCCCTGAAACTCCACCAGTTTGCCCGGAAACTTTTGTTCCGAGTGCTCCAATTCCGCGTCGATGCTCCAGTACTCGCGCGCCACGAACGCGGCGATTTCATCTTCGCGCTCGCAGATCATGCGCAGCGCCGGACTTTGCACGCGCCCCGCGGACAGTCCGGGCCGAACTTTCTTCCACAACAGCGGCGATAAATTGAACCCCACCAAGAAGTCCAGGGCGCGACGCGCCTGCTGCGCATTCACCAGATCCACGGACAATTCGCGCGGACTGGCGATCGCTTCTTGCACCGAGTTCTTGGTGATCTCGTAGAACACGACGCGGCGCACATCCTTGCCCTTGAGCTCGCCCTGGGCCTTCAACAGCTCGTACAGATGCCAGGAGATGGCTTCGCCCTCGCGGTCGGGGTCGGTCGCGAGATACAGCGACTTGGCCTTCTTCAGGGCGCGCGAAATGGCGTCTATGTGCTTTTGATTGCGCTCGACCACCTGATACTTCATGGCGAAGTGATGTTCGGGATCGACGGCCCCTTCCTTGGGCACGAGGTCGCGCACATGGCCGTACGAGGCAAGCACTTCGAAGTCCTTGCCGAGATATTTTTTGATGGATTTCACCTTTCCAGGCGATTCCACGATAACGAGATTGCTGCTCAAAGTCGTCTAATGCAACGCGTCGGTGCGCTCTTCGAAGACCAGGTCTTCCATTTGAGCGTAAGCGGACTCTTGGCCGGGCTGACTGAAAAGCACCATCAGCACGACCCACTTCACCTGCTCGATATCGATTTCATCGGCCTCGAGCGCCATCAAGCGGTCGATGACCAGCTCGCGTTCGGTGCCTGAGAGTATCCGCACGTTTTCCAGGTACATCAAATAACCTCGCACATCCGTGTCCAGCCGTACCAGCTCCTGGCTGCTGAAGACCCGTACCGCTCGGGCGGTGGCTTCGGCGACCTTGCCAAGCTGTTCACCCGATAGGCCATCGAGCCATTCCAGCGCCCGTTCGATATCGGGTTCCGCGAATCCGGCCTTGTCCAATTCGAGCTTCAATACATTTCGATCCGGCCGCGGCTCATCGTCGGCACTCATGTAATTCTCGAAGAGATAAATGAGTAGATCGAGAACGTTATCTTTCACCTCCGGCTCCTAACGACTCGGGAGTAACGGCCCCCGGGGGCGGCCTGAACGTGGCCTTCGAGCTCGAGGATCAGCATCATCGAGGACACGGCTTCTGGTTTGAATCCGGTACGAACGACCAGCATATCGAGGTCCGCCGGATCAAAGCCGAGCGCATCTAACAAGATTTTGTGATCCTTGTCCATGCCCGCCTCCATCCTTACGGGTGCCGCGAGGCCCCCGGAAGCCGCGCGTGCCCGGTCGAAAAAGGCTGAAAAGTTCAACTCGCTCAATATGTCAGCCGCGGTTTCGGTCAGTTTTGCGCCCTGACGAATGAGCTCGTGGCAGCCGCGGCTCAATGGGTTGCGAATCGAGCCCGGCACCGCGAAGAGTTCCCGATTATGGTCACCTGCCAGTCGGGCCGTGATCAAAGATCCGCTGCGCCGCGCGGCCTCGACGACCAACGTACCGAGACTCAACGCGGCGATGATGCGATTTCGCTGCGGAAAATTCTCGCGCCGCGGTGGCCACCCTAAGGGAAATTCGCTGATCAAAGCGCCTTGGAATTGGATCTGCTCGCTTAAAGTCCGGTTGTTTTTCGGATAGATGATGTCAATGCCGGATCCTAATACCGCTAGAGTGATTCCCTGCGCCGCCAGCGCCCCGCGGTGAGCGGCGCTGTCAATGCCTTCGGCCAGTCCGCTGGTGATGCCAAGCCCGCACGCCGCGAGAGACCCCGCGAATTCGAATGCGATGTCCCGGCCCGCCGCAGTGGGGTTGCGGCTGCCGACGATGGAGAGCTGCGGATCATTCAAGACGTCGGCGTTGCCGGCTACATAGAGCGCAATCGGACTCGAGCGCAGCGCGTGCAACGCGCGCGGAAAGCGCGGGTCGGTAAACGGCAGCACGTCATGCTTCGGATCTTTTATCCAGGCCCGCTCCACGGCGCAGGGCAGGGCGCTCGCGCTGCAGAGAAACTCTGCTGTCGCCGCCGGAACCCCGGCGCTTCGGCGCTCGGCGTCCGAGGAATTGATGAGGCCGTGAACGCCGCCCAAAGATTCGAAGGCCCTCGACAGGATGGCAACGTCGAGAGCCGGCGCGCGCGACAGCGCCATCCACGCCAATGTCTCGTCGGTTCGTCGCATCGAACCGATTGTCGCGCCATCTTTAGCGGGCGCCGCCCGCTAAAGCCGCCGCGAATGTAGAGATTCGCCCCTTACGGGTTCTGGACCTTGTCGCCGACGCGAATCAGGTTCGTGGCTTCCATGATCAGACCGTAGCTGATGTTGTCGAAGGTCTTGAACACCATGAAGGTACCGGTCCGTTCGGACGGAAGCGCGACTTTCTGCGCGCCCAACTTATCGAGGTTAAAGAACCCCTTCTTGTCGGTGTCGAGAACGATGGGACCCGTGTCGAACACCCCGAGCACGTTACCCGGCGCAAGGCCGTCGCGAGCGCCGCGATTGACCACCACCACCTGGTACTGTCCGATGATGGTGACACCGTTGGAAACGGCAATGATGCGGCCGTTGGTCTTGACCCGCGGCGGGCTGGGAATGAAATCGAGCGGCACTTCGACGCCGCCGGGAATCAATTTATCGCCCGCCCGCGATTCCTGAGTCGATTCGGTCATGATCAGCGTGGTCGGATCACCCTGGCGGGTCACATGGCCGGAGCCGGTAAAGATGCCGTCATAGCCCAGGACGCGATTGTCGTCCGGATCGACCAGTGGGTCGCCCACCCGCACCACATCGTAGTGACTGCCTAATTCGGCCGGGCTGGTGAATCCGCGCGCGTACAGCGTATCGCCCTCGGACATGACGACGTGCAAGTCGCGTGTCGCGAGCAAATACGGCGCGTGTTTGATTTGGTCGCGATCCAGAACCGAGGGCTTGGACATGAATGCCGCCACCGTCGCGTAGGGAATGGTGGTAATCGCCGCTTCGAACGGCTGGCTGCGCACGCGCGGCTCAACCCGCGCCGTGTCGCCGCGCTGCAACAAGATCTGCGGCCGACCATCGATAAAGACCAGACGCAAGGTATCGCCTGGGTAGATCAAATGGGGGTTCTGGATCTGCGGATTAACCTGCCAGATTTCCGGCCAATACCAGGGATCGCGCAGAAAAACCTTGGAAATACCCCACAGGGTATCGCCGCGCTTCACCACGTAACTGTCGGGTGCGTTATCGGCCAGGGGAATGCCTTTGCGGGATTCCTCCGAGGATTCAACGTGGGTAGGTCCACCCTCGACTGCCGCCTCCATCGCCGTTTTCTCATCGCCCACCGCCGTCCCTTGCTCCGTGGGCTCGTTCAACGCGACCGGCGCAGGGGCGTCAGGCCTTGATGCCGCTGTATGGCACCCGGCGACCACCGCAACCGATAGTAATAGGCCTAAATACTGATGACCTTGCATTCGTTTCGCTCCCGTGAGTCAGCTTATGGTTGCAGACTGACTGGTATACTTCCGTCCTGCTGCTTAAGACTGGGACGCATCGCCCGTTTTTGCCGATTGCCCAACGCTTTACGCGCTGCCAGCTTTGGCATTAAGTTAAGCAGCGGCAGAACTTTAGCAACATTCTCAAGCCAAAAACACGATACTGCTCTCATAACTCCCATGACAAAGCTCGTAATTCTCGAGTATCCCGATCCCAGGCTGCGAAAGAAGGCCGCCGCCGTCGCGGCAGTCGATGATGCGCTGCGGCAGTTTATTGATAACCTGCGGGAAACCATGTACGCGCACAACGGCGTGGGACTGGCCGCGACCCAAGTGGACGTTCACAAACGGGTCATCGTGCTCGATGTCAGCGAGACTCGAGACCAGCCGCTCGTGCTCATCAACCCCGAAATCTTGAGCAAAGAGGGCGAGGGACCAGTCGAGGAAGGATGCCTGTCGCTCCCCGGCATTTACGATAAGTTATCGCGCGCAACGCGTATTCGCGTACGAGCGCTGGGGCAAGACGGTCAGCCCTTCGAGATGGATGCCGATGGATTGCTCGGCGTTTGTATCCAACATGAGATGGACCATCTCGAAGGCAAGTTATTTGTCGATTATCTCTCTGAGCTGAAGCGCACGCTGATCCGGCGCCGCTTGGAAAAAGAGCGTAAACAGAGATCCACCAGCAGCGACTCACGCGCTCACGCGCCGGCTCTTTGAGTTTTGAGCGCCGCTGCCTCCTTGAAGCTGGGCTTCGCCGGCACGCCTGACTTCGCCGTTCCCGCACTCAATCGGCTGGCCGCTCGACATCGAATTTGCGCCGTTTTCACCAAGCCGGACCGCCCTGCGGGACGTGGCCAAGCGCCGCGGTTAAGTCCCGTGAAGCGCCGCGCGCTTGATCTCGGCCTCAGCGTGCATCAACCGGCGACCTTTAAAACGCCCGAAGCGCTCGCGCTGCTGCGAGCGGCTGACCTTAACGCACTGGTCGTGGTGGCTTACGGGCTTATTCTCCCGCAGAGCGCGCTGGACATTCCAAAGTGGGGCTGCATCAACATCCATGCATCGCTGTTGCCGCGCTGGCGCGGAGCGGCACCCATTCAGCGCGCGCTGCTGGCGGGCGACTCCGTGACGGGTGTGACCATCATGCGCATGGAAGCCGGCCTTGACGTAGGTCCCATGCTGAATTCGCGCAGCACGCACATCGGTCCCACCGACACCGCCAAGACCCTTCACGACCGGCTCGCCGAAATGGGTGCCGAGCTCATTTGCGAATCGCTGGATGACGTCAGCGGCGGACGGATTCGCGAGGTCGTTCAGCCGGCCGAGGGAGTCACGTACGCTGAAAAGATCGAAAAGTCAGAAGCGCTGATCCATTGGCAGCAGAGCGCTGAACAAATCGATCGCCAGGTGCGCGCCTTCAATCCATGGCCGATGGCGGAGACCCGCTTCAACGGGGGACAGCTGCGGATTTGGGATGCCGAGCCCATTGAAGCGCCGGCGGGTGGCCGTGGAACCATGCTGCCGGGAACCGTGCTGACCGCGACGCAGGAGGGCGTCGATGTGGTCTGCGGCAGCGGCATTTTGCGAATTCTTAGGCTGCAACTGGCCGGCCGCAAGCCGCTGCCCGCCGCGCAATTCCTGCAGGGACAGCGCCTAGACGGCGCGCGATTCGCGGATACATGAAAGGGGCCGCCGCCAGCGCGCGTTCCTTGGCCGCGCACGCCGTGGCGCGGTTGTTGCGCGAAGGGGTAACGCTCGATGCCGCATTGAAGGATGCCCTGGTCGCCGCGGACGCGAAACTCTACTCGTCGGTGCGCTCTTTGGGCTACGGCGCCGTCCGCGGCTACTTTCGGCACGAAGCCATTTTGGGGAAGCTCCTCTCGACGCCGGTGCGATCCTTGGACTTTCTGGTGCGCGCGCTTCTGTCCGTGGCGCTCTATGAGCTTGAAGATGAACGCACGCCGGAGTATGCCATCGTCGATGCGGCGGTGCAGACCGCGAAGGCCACCGATGCCATGCGGGCATCGGGTCTTATCAATGCGGTGTTGCGCCGCTACTTGCGTGAGCGCAAGACTGTAGATGAAGAGATTGCGAGTCGGCCGGCGACGCGCCACGCGGCGCCGATCTGGTTGGCGGATCGCTTTCGCGCCGATTGGCCGGTGCGCTGGACGCAGTTATTGGCGGCAAGCGACAGCCACGCGCCGATGTGGTTGCGCGTCAACAGCCGTCTTGGAACCACCGCCCAATACCTCGGGCAACTGCAACAGGCGGGAATCGGCGCGCGAGCGGAAGAGCGCGTGCCCTATGCAATCATGTTGGATTCACCCTGCGATGTGCATGAGCTACCCGGCTTCGCCGAGGGCCTGGTCTCCGTTCAAGACTTGGGTGCGCAATGCGTGGCATTTCCCTTAAAGCTCGCGCCCCATCAGCGGGTGCTCGATGCCTGCGCGGCTCCGGGCGGCAAAACCGCCCTGATCGCGGAAAGGGAATCTTCCTTAATGAAACTGGTGGCCGTCGACATTGACCCACATCGCTTGAGCCGAGTTCGCGAGAACTTGAGCCGCGAGAACTTGACGGCCGAAGTCCTGGCCGCCGATGCGACTGCGCCCGCGAAGTGGTGGGATGGCGCGCTGTTCGATCGAATACTGCTCGACGCGCCCTGCTCGGGCTTAGGTGTCATTCGCCGTCATCCCGATATCCGATTGCGTAAGTCCCCGTCCGATATCGATAAATTGCCCGCACTGCAGGGACGATTGCTGAAGGCCACCTGGGATCTGCTGGCTCCAGGCGGTCGGCTGGTCTACGTCACCTGCACCGTGACACGCAGCGAAAATCGCGACGTGATTGCCGCGTTCTTAAAGAGCCATCCCGGTGCGAGCATCGTTCCCTCAGAAGGCTGGGAAGGCTGGCCAGGATTCGGCGAAGCCGACGAGTTCGGCCGGCAGATACTTCCCGGTGAGGCGGGTGCCGACGGCTTCTATTATGCTGCTTTAACGAAACAATGATCGCCACGCGCTTCAATCAGCAGGGCCTTGACCGCCATAGAGGACGACTCCTAGCGCGACGCGCAGGTTTCGTGTGTGTGCTGATCATAACGGCGGTGTGGGTGCAGCCGGTGCGAGCCGACGGCTTGGAGGGTCGCTTCGAAGTTCGCTCGGCGGATCTGGAGCTCAGGGACGGTGTCTATCACTTGAACGCGCGCTTGGACTTGCCGATCAGCGATGCGGTGCGGCGCGGCCTGACCGAAGGGGTGCCGTTGTCCCTGGAGCTCGATCTGGTCATCAAGCGGGTGCGCCAGTTGCTGCCGAATTCCAGCGTGGCGGAACTGACGCAGCGCTACCATTTGCAATACAACGGCGTCAGCGCGCGTTACATCCTGCGCAACGACAACAGCGGCCAGCAAGAGTCCTTGGGCACGATCGATGAGGCGATCGAACATCTATCCGAAGTGCACAGCCTGCCGGCATTGGACAAGGCGCTCATCGCGCGCGACCGTCGCTATGAGGCAAACGTGCGTGCCAAGATCGATTTCGGCACCGTGCCATTCACGATGCGGCTGCTGATGTTCTGGGTCAGCGATTGGCATCGTGAGTGCGACTGGTACGCTTGGACGTTCCAGCCATGATCCGCAAATACGGTTCGACCGTCTTGGGCTGCATCGGCGTCGCGCTGTGGGTGGCGGCGCTGTTCATGCTGGCGTCTGCTGCGCAGAATTCGGACAAATTCGAGAAGTGGTTGCCGTGGCTATTGCTGATCAACATCACGGGCATGCTGACGCTGGCCGTGCTGCTCGCCGGCAAGCTCGCGCGCTTGGTGCGGGATTACCGCAGGCATGTCCCCGGTTCGCGCCTCAAAGGACGCACGGTGGCGATATTCAGCCTGCTGGCCGTGGCGCCGATCTTGGTGGTCTATTATTTCTCGCTGCAATTCTTGAATCGCGGCATCGACAGCTGGTTCGAGAATGAGGTTAGTCAAGGATTGAAGGACACGCGCGAGTTGTCGCACGCCACCCTCGATGTGCGGGTGCGTGAATTCCTGCAGCACACCGAACTGGTGGCGCGCTCGCTGTCGGGGTTGTCCAACTATCAGCTCGCGGGCTCGCTGGATCGCCAGCGGCAAGACAGCACCGCGATCGAATTCACCGTCGTGGGAGCGCAGGCGCGAATTGTCGCCACCAGCTCCGACCGTCCGATGGATGCGCTGCCCGTGCCCGCGACGGACGAGATGATGCTGCAGTTGCGGCGCGGACGCCCGTACGTGAGCCTGGACACCGATTCGGTGGGCGGCTACGTGATCCGCGCCGCGGCGCCCATCGAAGACAGCAGCGCGGGTCCGCGGGTACTGATCGCGCTGTATCCCGTGCCGCAGCAGTTGAGCCAGCTCGCCGATACGGTGCAGCGTTCGCTGTCCTCCTACGCGCATCTGGTGCAAATCAGGCAGCCGCTCAAATCGACCTTTGTACTGATCTTGAGTTTCGTCGTGTTGATGTCGTTGATCGCCGCCGTGTACGGCGCCTTCTTCGCTGCGCAGCGTTTGGTGCAGCCCGTGCAGGACCTGATCGCCGGCACGCGCGCGGTGGCGAAGGGCAACTACGACACCCGGTTGCCGCTGCCGGGACGCGATGAGCTGGGGTTTCTCGTGACCTCCTTCAACGACATGACCAAGCGCTTAGGGCGAGCCCGCGAGGAGACGCGCCGCAGTCAGCAAGCGGTAGAGGCCGAGCGAGCAGGACTCGCCGTCATTCTCGCGCGCCTCTCCACCGGCGTGGTCTCTCTTGAGCCGGATTTGAAAGTGCGCACCGCCAATCAGGCGGCAAGCGCCATCTTGGGCGTCGATCTCGAGGCAGCCATCGGCAAGCCCTTCGACGAATCCATCAGCGATAACACCCTGTTCACGCAATTCTTGAGTGCCATCAAGCAGCGCCTGCAACCGGAGCAGTTGGATTGGCGCGAACAAATCGAGCTGCTGTCGGAGTCAGGAAAGCATGTGCTGATGTGCGCCTGCACGGCGCTGCCCAACGATGCCGGGGGCGCGGCCGGCGTGGTGCTGGTGTTCGACGACATCACCACATTGTTGCAGGCGCAGCGCGATGCCGCCTGGGGCGAGGTGGCACGCCGTCTGGCGCACGAGATCAAGAATCCGCTGACGCCCATCCAGCTATCCGCGGAGCGGATGAGGCGCAAATTCCTGCACAGCATGAACGCGCAAGATGCCCAAATCCTCGAACGCGCGACACACACCATCGTGGCGCAAGTCGATGCGATGAAGCAGATGGTCAATGCGTTCAGCGAGTACGCGCGCGCACCCGACATGCATTTTTCGCGCTTCGACCTGAACCAACTGATCACCGAGGTCGTGGATCTTTACCGAGTCCAGGCCAGCGGCGCGGAGATGAAACTGCAGTTGAATCCGCATCTGCCGCAGATTTCGGCCGACCGCATGCGCATTCGGCAAATTCTGAATAACCTGGTCACCAATTCGCTGGAAGCTCTCGAGGGCAAGGCCGGCGCGTGCATTGAATTCGAAACCCAGCTCGCCGACGATGCTCAGAAACAGGGAGCATCGGTCGCAATCGTGGTGGCCGACAACGGCCCCGGATTTCAGCGGGACTTGATCGGGACCGTATTCGATCCGTATGTCACCAGCAAACCCAAAGGCACGGGCCTCGGGCTGGCGATTGTCAAAAAGATCGTGGAAGAACACGGCGGGCGAATTGAAGCGGATAATCAGCGCTCGGGGGGCGCCCGCGTGCGAATTCTATTGCCGCTCGGCGACGGCGCGCGCTCCGCAGGCTCCGTTAAGCCGCGCGCTGGTGAACACAGGAGAGAACGCGTATGACCGCTTCGAGAATATTGGTGGTGGACGATGAGGCGGATATCCGCGGCCTGCTCAAAGAGATTCTCTCAGAAGAGGGCTACGACGTGGAAATCGCGGCGGACGCCAGCCAGGCGCGTTCGTCGCGCGCGATGCAGGTCCCCGACCTGGTTCTTCTGGATATTTGGATGCCTGATACGGATGGCATCACGCTGCTGCGCGAATGGTCGGTCACGGACGGCTACGATTGCCCGGTGGTAATGATGTCGGGGCATGGCACCGTGGAGACCGCCGTCGAGGCCACCCGTCTCGGCGCGTTTGATTTCGTCGAGAAGCCGCTGTCCCTGACCAAACTGCTGCGCACCGTGGAAAGGGCGCTGGATGCGGGACGGCGCAAGCGCCTCTCGGCGCGCACTCAAGGGTCGGCGCTGGCCGTGCCCATCGGCAAAGCCAAAATCACGCAGACGCTGCGCGAACAAGTGCAGCAGGCCGCCTCGAGCTCATCGCCGGTGCTGCTCGTCGGCGAGCTGGGGTCGGGACGCGAGGCCTACGCGCGCTACTTGCACTCCTTGAGCGCTCGCGCGGCGAAGCCGTTTTTCACCGTGGTGGCGGCAAGCCTTGGGCAGGATCCCGCGGCGGCGCTATTCGGCAGCGAGCGCGACGGTAAGGTAGAGCCGGGCGCGTTCGATCAGGCGACCGGCGGCTCGCTGTACGTGAGCGGACTGGAGGATTTGAACGCCAACGCACAACGCGCCCTGCTCGGGGCTATCGAGCAAAATGGCTACACGCGCGTCGGCGGCCGGCAGCGCCTGCAGCCCAACGTGCGCTGGATCAGCTCCGCACAAGAAGGATTCGAGTTGCGCGCCTCCCCGGAGCCGTTTCGACGCGATCTGCTCGCGCATCTCGATGTAATTACGTTGCGCATCCCGCCGCTGCGCGATTACGCCGAGGACGTGCCCGATCTGTTGCGCTACTACGTCGACCGTCTGGTCGATGAGCAGCATCTGCCGCTGCGGCGCTTCAGCGTGGCTGCGCAAAACCGTCTGCGCAATTATCCCTGGCCCGGAAATGTGGGCGAGCTCAAGAACCTGGTTCAGCGCGTGCTGATCTTAGGCTCGGGGGAAGAGATCCGGCTCGAGGAGATAGAGCGCGAGCTGGCCGTGAAAATGGCAGTCGATGAGCCCCTGGTGAAGCAAGACCTGCTCGCACTGCCACTGCGCGAAGCGCGCGAGCAATTCGAGCGCGCCTATTTGCAGCAGCAACTGCTGCTCTGCAACGGGAAAGTGGGCCAATTGGCCAAAAGAGTGGGGATGGAGCGAACTCATCTCTACCGTAAGTTGCGGGCATTAGGCGTCGATTTTCGTCAATTAGGCGAGGATTAGGCGCGAACTGCCTCGCGCCTAGTCGCCCACCCTAATTACCAGCACATCGACATCTGCCTTGTGCAGGATTTGGCGCATGCGATTGAGATCGTCCAGCTTGGAAATGGGACCGATGCGGATGCGATGCCACGTGTCGTTATCCACGGTTACTTTTTGCACATTGGATTCGATGCCTTGCAGCGCCAGCTTGGCGCGTATGCGGTCGGCATCGGCAAAGTTCTTGTACGAGCCGGCCTGCAACACATAGGTGCCGCGGCGCGTCTCAGGGATGGATTTGCTATCCGGCCTCACGTCCTTGTCCCTTTCAGGCACCACCACCTCGAACTTCGGCAGCATCTCGTAGAAGGCGTAGGACTTCGACTCATCGGCGGACGCATAGCCGGCCTCGGGCGGCTCGTTGCCGTGAGTTCTCTTTTTGATCACCTTGTCGGTGCCGGCCAGCGGCGCATCGAGCCGATGATCCTTTAAATACACGATGCCGGCCACCGCAAGCCCTAAACCTAAGCCGCAGGCGAGTCCGATCCAACCGGAAAACACGGCGGGCTTGTTGCGTTTGGTTTTATAGTCTCGAGGCATGATTGGCTTTAGACCAGCCCTTTAGGCTACATGGTGTCGGGCGCGGAGACGCCCAACAACTTCAGGCCGTTTCGAATCACGGTCTGCGTCGCCAATGCGAGATCAAGCCGCGCATCACGGCTGCCTGAATCCTCGACGATGAATTGATGCGCGCTGTAATACGTATGGAAATCATTGGCTAGATCGCGCAAGTAGTGCACCAGCGAATGCGGCGCGCGCTGCGCCGCGCACTGCTGAACGACTTCAGGGTAGGCGCTGATGCGCTTGATCAATTGCCGCTCCTGCGGTTCCGTGAGCTTGGATAACGACGCGACGCCGTGCTCGATATCATGAGTGAGCCCGCGCTCCTTGAGTTGGCGCAGGACGCTGCAGACTCGCGCGTGTGCGTACTGGATGTAGTACACCGGGTTTTCGTTGGAGCGGGACTTCGCGAGTTCCATGTCGAAGTCCAGGTGCTGATAGTTGCTGCGCATCACGTAGAACAGCCGCGCCGCATCGTTTCCGACTTCCTTGCGCAAGTCCCGCAAAGTGACATAGTCGCCCGATCGCTTCGACATCTTGGCTTTCTCGCCGCCGCGAAACAGCGAAACGATTTGCATGAGAAGCACTTCGAAGCGTTCGGGCGGCCCGCCGAGCGCCACCAAGACAGCGCGCAGGCGGGCGATGTAGCCGTGATGATCGGCGCCCCAGATGTAGATCAAATGCTCAAAACCACGTTCGAGCTTATTCAAGACATAGGCGATATCCGATGCGAAGTACGTCTTCATGCCATTGTCGCGCACGATGACGCGATCCTTCTCATCGCCGAAATCCGTGCTCTTGAACCACAGCGCGCCGTCTTGACGATAAGCGTGTCCCGATTTTTTCAGGGTCTCGATCGATCGGTCGATCGCACCGCTGTCGCCTAAAGATCGCTCGGAAAACCAGCAATCGAAGGTGACGCCAAATTCGGCGAGATCTTCGCGAATATCGCCGACAATGCCGTCGAGCGATGTTTCCAAGACGCGTGTAAACGCCGCTTCTCCGATCAGCGCGCGTGCCCGCGCCATGAGCGCATCGATATAGACGTCTTTATCGCCGCCTTGCGGTTCGTCCGGCGGCAAGCCCTTGAAGACCTCTGAAGCAGAATGCTTCAGAGCGGTCCCTTCGGCCGCGAACAGTTTCTCGCCGACGGCGACCAGATATTCACCGACGTAAGCATTGGACGGAAAAGCAAAATGCTCGCCGCAGCGTTCTAGATAACGCAGCCAGGCGCTGACCGCCAAAATATCGGTTTGGCGGCCGGCATCGTTGATGTAGTACTCGCGTTCGACATCGTAGCCCACGGCCTCGAGCAGATTGCTGACCGATGCACCAAATGCCGCATGCCGGCCGTGGGCAACGTGCAACGGCCCGGTGGGGTTGGCCGACACGAATTCAACTTGCACGCGGCGGCCCGCTCCCACGAGCGACCGGCCGTATACTTCCCCATCCTTCAAGACTTTGGCGATCTCGGGGGTGTACGCATCGCCCTTCAAGAAAAAATTGATGAAGCCCGCGCCGGCAATTTCGACCTTGTCGATCACATCGCTCGAAGGCAGAGCGGCCACGAGAGCTTGCGCCACTTTACGCGGATTCTGCCGGGTGGCACGACCCAAGCGCATGGCGAGATTGCTGGCGAAATCGCCGTGCTGCGCATCGCGCGTGTTCTCGACTTCGATGCCGACGCCGCGGGCCGTGCCGGCCACCAAATCTTCGGGGAGCGAATCCAACGCGCGCTTGAGCAATGCTTCGATCAGAGTCTTCAAAGGGATCTCAACGGTGACAAAGGCTGCGCAGTTTACCGCAAAGCGCTCAATCGACTTCCTGAGGATCCACGTCGATCGACCAGCGCAGACCTTTGGGACCGGAGAGCGCCTCAACCTGCGGCAGCCAACGGGCCAGAAAGCGCTGCAAAGAGGACCTGGCCGCCGTCTCGATGAGCAGATGCGCCCGAAAGTGATCGGCCCGGCGCGCGATCAAGGCGGCCGCGGGGCCTAAGATTTTCACCGCGGACTCTTTGGCCGCGGTCTCATTGAGCGCATCACCCGACGCCGCGGCGGCGCGCAAGAACGCGTCCAGTCCCGCGCTGTCCTTGGCCTCGGCGCGCAACAGTGCGAGGCGCGAGAAAGGCGGCCATCCGGCTTCGCGGCGCTCTTCCAGCGCACTGGCCGCGAAGCTTTCGTAACCCTCCGCAATGAGCCGCTGCAGCAGCGGATGTTCGGGAAATTGGGTTTGAATCATCACTTCTCCGGGTCGCGCCTCGCGCCCGGCTCGTCCCGCCACTTGCGTGATGGTCTGTGCGAGCCGCTCGGTGGCGCGGAAATCGCTGGCGAACAGCCCCTGATCGGCATCCAGGATCACCACCAGCGTGACCTCGGGAAAGTGATGCCCTTTGGTGAGCATTTGCGTGCCTACCAAGATGCGTGCGTCGCCGCTGTGCACGCGCTCGAGCACAGCTTGAATGGCGCCGCGGGCGGATGCAGTGTCGCGATCGAGGCGTGCCAGCGGCGCGTCGGGGAACAGGCGCGTCAGGGTCTCCTCGACCCGCTCCGTGCCCTGGCCCACGGCCAACAATGCCTGACCGCAGCTTAAGCAAATCGTCGGCACCGGTGCCTGTGCGCCACAGTGATGACAGCGCAGCTTCAGTGCTCGGCGGTGCAAAGTCATGCGTGCATCGCAGTGCGTACAGGGAGCGACCCAGCCGCAGGAGTTGCAGAACAAGCTCGGTGCATAGCCGCGGCGATTCAAAAACACGATGACCTGGCCGCCTGCTTTGAGGTGTTGATCGATGGCCTGCATGGCGGGTGTCGATAGGCCCTGCTCGGCCGCATGCCTGCGCAGATCCACCAGCGACATGCGCGGCGGCTGCGCGGCGCCGGGCCGCTGCGGCAGAATATGCTTCGCATAGCGTCCGTTGGCCGCATTTTCCAGGGTTTCCAAGGATGGCGTGGCCGAGCCGAGAATGACCGGTACGCCGGCGCCGCGCGCCCGCATTACGCTAAGATCTCGCGCCGAATAGCGAAACCCTTCATGCTGCTTGTACGACGCATCGTGCTCCTCATCAACGACGATCAACTTAAGCTTGAGTATCGAGGTGAACACCGCGGAGCGCGTGCCGATGATGATCCGCGCCCGCCCGCTGTGCGCCGCCCGCCATGCATCGCGCCGTTCGCGCATCGTGAGTGAGGAGTGCACGACCGCGACGCCCCCGCTGAAGCGGCGGCGAAAGCGATCGACGAGCTGCGGCGTCAAGGCGATCTCCGGTACCAGCACCAACGCCTGGCCTTCTTCCGCGATGGCCGCGGCGATGATCTGCAAGTACACCTCGGTTTTGCCGCTGCCGGTCACGCCGTACAGCAGGTGCACGCTGAAACTCGACAGCGTGGTGAGAATGGTCTCGACCGCTTGAGCCTGCGCGCCGCTGAGCGAGGGCGCGCCGGGCAGAACCTCGACCGAACTCAAGTCGCCGGCCAAATTGGACAAGCGCGGCACGATCCAGCCGCGCGCCTCCAAGGTCTTAAGGTGCGCGGGCTTGAAGGATTCGCTCACCTCGGCGGCTGTAGCACTCGAGCGTTCCGCCAACCATGACAGCAAGGCGCGTTGTTGCGGAGCGCGCCGGGAGCTGGGGCGCAAGAGTTCCTCGCTTCCGGCCTCGGTAAGACTCCAGTGTTCGATGCTGGGAGCCGCAGGCTGACCGGCACGCAAGCTGCCCGGCAACGCGGCGGCGTAAACTTCGCCGATTGGGTGGTGGTAGTACTCTGCTGCCCAGCGCAGCAGTTCGAAAGTGACCGGATCGTAGACCGGGCTTTCATCCAAAAACTCCAGCGCGCTCTTGAGCTTAAGGGCAGGCACGGCGGATTCGGCAACGATGCCAACCAAAATGCCGATCAGACGTTGACGGCCGAAGGGGACCAAGACCCGCACGCCCAAGGGGGGACGTTCTTGCCCCAGAGTCGTCGGCGGCAAGTAATCGAACACTTGGCGCAGCGGCGTGTCGATCGCGATCTGCAAAATCAAGGGATTTTTGTCCACAGAAGCTGTGGATAACTCTGTTGAGAAGCGGGGGTCATTTACCCTAAGTGCCCGTTCCGTTTGGGTCCTAAGTCAAATTGGTTAAAAAATAGCAGAAATCGAAATGATTCTTTTAAATTCAAAGGATTATGCCTCTCACTGGATACCGCACTCCCGGTATTGATCGAAAACATTGCAATGGGAGTCACAATCAATGTGCGTAAGTCGCTGATCTTGCGCCCTTCGCGACGTCAACCATCCTTAAGGGTACGCGTTTAATCTCTAACGGAGATGATACACATGGCCCGCTTTGGTACCCTCAATACAGCTTGGATGGTCTGGGATAATCCCGCTCCAGCACTTGAGGGAGCGGTTCTGGAGTACACGAGAGAACTCGAGAAATTCCTGGCGGAGATCGAGCGCCGAGCGTTTCGCATGGCGCAAGTCGCGTTGCGCGACGCAGATGATGCCCTCGACGTGGTGCAAGACGCGATGCTGAAACTCACGCGCAGTTATGCGTCACGCCCGAGCGCCGAATGGCGGCCCCTGTTTTATCGAATTCTCGAAAACGGTATCCGGGATTTGCAGCGCCGCAGGACGGTGCGCAAGCGCGTCATGACTTGGTTGCCGGGTCCAAAAGAGGATCCGGACAACGAGGCGCAGGATCCTTTGGAAAATGTGGCCGATGCGGCGCCGGCCATACCGGAAAGACTGATGCAGGCACAGGCCATGCAGAAGCTGGAAGAATCGCTGCGAGCGTTGCCGACGCGGCAACGCGAGGCTTTTATGTTGCGAAATTTTGAAGGTATGGACGTTGCTGAGACGGCGAGCGCCATGGCTTGCTCGGAAGGCAGTGTGAAGACGCATTATTCGCGCGCGGTGCATGCCCTGCGCGAGCAGCTTGGCGAGGTTTGGTGATGAACGAAGACAACGATGCTTTCGAAATGCGCAGCCGGGCTCTGTTTCAGGACAGCGTCGAGGGCTTGGACTTCGCGGTACGCTCGCGCCTGACTCAGGCTCGCAATACAGCGCTTGACGCCGCTGCAACCCGCCGGCCGTGGGCTTTGGGCTGGAAGATGTGGACGCCGGCAGCGGGCGTCACTGCCGCGGCTGTTTTGGGCGTGGCGCTATGGATGGGTTCGCCGCTGCATCATCAGGCCGCGACGCTGGCCGAGGCGCAGTCGAATTTCGAAGACCTTGACCTTCTTGCCGCTTCGGATGAAGGTTCGCCTGATGCGCTGGAGATGCTGCAAGACGATATCGATTTTTATGATTTTGCGGACAAAGCCGCAAATCCGGGTCCGGCCGCGTAGATTGATTTTCACTGTAACGGGGACAAGCGGGTTACTGCTCAGCGCTTGGTGCGCGATTGTCGGCGCTGCGGCTCCGCCACCGCCGCCCGCTTCGCCGCCGGCCGCAACGCCGGCAACAACGCCGGCAACGCCGGGGCAATCGACGGTGCCGCCGGATGAAGGCTTGCTCGAGTTTTTAGGCTCGGATGATGTGGGCGATGCAGCTTGGTGGGAATTCTTGAAGAGGGCGCCGCCGCGCGGGAGTGATCCTCCCGCAGCGCCGCCGCAGGATGCAAAGAAATGATGAGGACATGGTTTGTCTGCGCAGGTCTTCTCGCTGCCGTCACAGGCTTGGCGCAGACCCCTGTGTCCGAGCCGCCCCAACCTGAGCCGCCTGTGGCCGCCGCACCGGCGCCCGCCGCCCCGAGGGCGTGGAACTCACTGTCACCCCAACAACAGCAGGTGCTGCAAAGCCATCAGGGCGAGTGGAACAATCTGCCCCCGGAGCGGCAGCAGGCGCTTGCGAAAGGCAGCCAGCGTTGGCTGTCGATGACGCCGCCGCAGCGCTCGAGCGCGCAACAGCGATTTTCGCAGTGGCGCGCCATGCCGCCTGAGCAGCGGCAACTGCTCCGTCAACGCTGGCAGCAGTACAGGTCGCTGCCGCCGGAACGGCAGCAGCAGGTCCGCGAATCCTTCAATCGGTTCCGGCAAATGCCGCCGGAAAGACGCATGCAACTGCGCCAGCAATGGCGTCAGATGACGCCCGAGCAGCGTCACCACGCCGTGCAATCCACCCACGGTGCGCCGCCGCCGCGGCACGTTCCGCGGTAAGGAATCTGTCGGCGCCGTGATGTCAACTGATCCAGCGTTCAGCCAGGCGGGATAAGAGGTGACGGGGCAACTGTTGCCTTTTTCGTTGCCCGACACCTCTTATCCTGCCGGGCAAGCCCTTAAGGCTGATAGCTACGCTCGGCGTGAGCGCGCACATCCTCGGGATAAAAGAGCACGTCGCGAAAGCGGCCTTGGCTGAACATCAAAGCTTGATCGGTGAAATGAGGCGATGACGGATCGCCGCTTTCGCCGCCGCTCATGAGGGCCTTGGCATGAATGGTCGGACCGAAGTCCACCGCCGCAATGAAGCTATTGCCGGTAGAGCCGTATATTTTCTTCGTCTTGCGCGGCTTCGATGAATCGAACGAAGCTAAGGCGCCCCACTGCGAAGGCGCAAAGCCCACAGGCAAGCTGGGCTTGGCGTCGTCAAACGGCTGGACGATGTCGTCGGTCAAGCGCTGGAAGCGATTGATCTCGCCCCAGGGTGTTTGCCAGCGGCCGAAGTCGCGCTGCAATTTCTCGAGCGCAGCGCTCAAGGCTTCGATGCGTTCGGCGTCGGTGAGTTTGTCGACCAGATAGTCATAGACCGGCTCGTCCGCATCGCGGGCGGCCGCGCCTTTGCGTTCGACCATTTCCTGGCCCCAGAAAATCGCAATGGCGGTCGGCACGGAATCTGCGGATGTGCGCCGGTTCCAGCTTCGCAAGGCCGCGATGGCCTCGGCCAAGGCGGCGCGGTGCGGATCGGCCGCGGGCAGCGCGTCGTAGCCTAAGAACAGCGGCGGCAGCAGTACATCGAATGCGGTCAAATGTCCGTCATAACCTGCGGCGATCAGACTGTCCAAGGTCACATTGTGGATATCGCGCAGCATTTCGACGGCGTGAAGGCCGCGCGGATTCTCGCCCCTGATCCACATGTAGACCGGATAGTTCTCACGTTTGGGACTCTGGTCCCCCGCCGCGGAGAACGGCCAGTTGTTGCTGTTAAACAGCCAGCCATTGCTGGGATTGAGCAAGGTGATGGTGTCCTCGATGGCGTGCGGGCCCTGCCATTCGGTGGCGGGATTGCTGCCGTCGACGGGATGGGTGAAATCAAATGCGGTATCGCGTTTCGGTATGAAGTTTCCATGAAAATACGCGATGGTGCCGTTGGCGTCCGCATACACGGTATTGTTGGAGGTGTCGGTGCGCATGTCCTGGGTCTTGCGGAAGGATGCATAGTCGCGGGTCTTGGTGCGCAGGTACGATTGGGACAGCGCGCGAATCGGATCCTGCAACAGTTTGACGGCGATCCACTTGCCGTTCTCGGCGCGGATAATCGGGCCGTGATGACTGTGATAGATCGTAAACGTTCGCTTCCCAACGCCGTCGGCTTGTTTGAAGGGGATGGTGATCTGAGTGACTTTTAGTTTTCGCAGCCCGGCGCCATATTTGTAATACAGGCCGTCGGGTTTTTTCACCAGATCTTCCGCGTACTCATCGATGGCATCGCCGCCGTACGAGGTGTGCATCCAGCCGTTGTGCGAATTGAAGCCCTGATAGACAAAGAATTGCCCCCAGGTAACCGCGCCGTACACGTTCAGCCCCTGTTCGCTGACCACCTGCAATTCCGAACGAAAATAATAAGAGGTGTGCGGATTGATCCACAGCATGGCGTGCCCCGACGCGCTGCGGCTGGGAGCGATGGCGAATCCATTCGAGCCGCCGGGATTCTCCCCCGGGACGGATTGCTCTGAATTTTTCGAGGGCGGCGTCGGCTGACCGTAGAACTTCTCCAGCTTGGCCAAATCGACGGTTTCGATATCGCCGCCGATGCTGCCCTCGGTGAAGGACAAGGCCATCCAGGGCTCGAAGTGATGGATGACTTTCGGCGCCACGGTTGAATGTTTCGAGAGGTAGTAATTCAGGCCATCCGACCAGGCAATCATCAAGGTT
>Ga0224547_1000023_pt1 | contig 40854 bp, 35 predicted proteins | sample 714P21014metaG_FD_179908 | JGI IMG/M metagenome (GOLD analysis project Ga0224547, IMG submission 179908) | Peat soil microbial communities from Stordalen Mire, Sweden - 717 P2 10-14 | ecosystem: Environmental > Terrestrial > Soil > Wetlands > Peat | place: Sweden: Norrbotten County, Stordalen...
TTGCTGCTGCTGTGCGCGGTGTTGGTCACGATGGGACTGGACAAAGAGACTTGGCAGATCTCATGGATCGTGGGGATTCCGTGGCTGCTGCTGCTTTCAGTCGGGTATTTTTTCATGAAAGCGCGCCGCGCACGCAGCGCGGCGGCACTGCAAAACGCGTTGAAGATCGATGCTTAGGTGCCGCTCTCACTGAGCTTCTAAGCGGGCATGCGTCCCTGCAGTATACCGGCAAGAATTTCGCTGTCGATATTTCCGCCCGAGATGACGGCGCAAACCTTGGTCTGTGCGTACCGCGCTGACAGCGCGGCGGCCACCGATATCGCGCCTGCGCCTTCAGCGACGATGCGGTTGTTTTCCGCCAAGAGTTTGATGGCTTGAGCCACTTGCTCGAGCGACACGGTGATGACGTCATCTATCATGGATCTCGAGAGCGGCCACATCTCGGGGAGCACCGAGCCGTAACCCACGCCGCTCACGAAACCGGCCTCGTGCGACGTCTGGGTCGGGGCGCCCGCATCGAAAGCAGACTTCAAGGGATGCGCGCTCGACAGCTCACAGGCAATGATTTTCACGCCGGGTCTGATGGCGCGCACCGCGCACGCGATTCCACACGCGAGTCCGCCCCCACCGAAGGGAATCAGGATTGCTTCGACATCGTACCATTGCGCGAGGATTTCGGCGCCGATGGTTGCATCTCCGGCCAGAGAAGCAGGGTCGCGCACCGCGTCAATGTAAACGCCTTCCTGATCCTCGAGCGTGCCGGCTTCGATGGCGCGCCACCACACATCGTTGGCGCGCATATCGATGCGTGCGCCCAAGCGCCGCAGTTTGTCGAGCTTCGCCTGCGGCGCGTTCGTCGGCACCACGGCGGTGGCGCTGATTCCGAGTCGGCGGGCCATCCACGCCACACCGAGCGCGCTGTTGCCTGAGCTGGCGGTGTAAATGCCGGCATTCAAATCGGCGCGCCTCCTGCTCAAGACGGCATTTCCGATGGGCCGAATCTTGAATGAGCCTATGGACTGAAGATTTTCCAGCTTCAATCGAATGGTTTTGCCTTGCGGCGCGATATCGCACTCAACCAGCGGCGTAATCACACTCAAGGCTGCGACTCGATCTCGAGCGGCATCGATTTCTGCCTTGCCGACGGGTTTCACTTCTTCGAACAACTCTCAGTCCTTGTGATGAGCGCGCCGCCGCCGCGCGCAGCGGCCGTATAATTGCATGTTTATATGACTGTGCATATAATTCCTTTTTTAAGGATTTTTGCTGACAGGATCGAAACATGGAACAGAACTTTCAAGCGCTGCGCAAGGAATTCCCGGTTCTGCAGCGAAAGACCTATCTTAACAGCGGTTCCTATTGTGCACTGGCGAATGAGGTGAGAGCCGCGTTCGACGCTTACATGGAAGATCGGCTGCTGGTGGGCGCGAACTGGGACGTGTGGGTGACGAAGAATGAGTCGGTGCGCAAGCTGACGGCGACCCTCTTGAACGCCTCACCCGATGAAATCGCGGTCACCGCGTCCGTATCTGCCGGGTTGAATGCATTGGCGAGTGCCCTGCAATTTACCGGTCCACGCAACAAGGTCGTGGTCAGCGACTTCGAATTTCCCACCAACGCGCAGATCTGGCACGCGCAAGAGCCGCGCGGCGCGCGCGTCGTTCACGTGCCGCGCGCGGCCGATGGCTATATTCCGGCGGAAATGTTCGAAAAAGCGATCGACGAGCAAACGCAGCTGGTGGCCATCACCCACGTCTGTTTTCGCAACGGCGCCAAACTGGATATTCCCGGCATCGTGCGTCTCGCCCGGGCGAAAGGCGCGAAAGTGCTGCTGGACTGCTATCAGTCGGTGGGATCGCTGGATATCGACGTCAAGGCGCTGGATGTCGACTTCGCGGCCGGAGGCATGCTCAAGTATTTATTGGGCACCGCCGGGATCGGGTTCCTCTACGCGAAGGAATCCTGTGTGCGATCCCTGGTGCCCACCAACAGCGGCTGGTTTGCGCAGGCGGAAATTACTGCCATGGATATCACCGCCAATCGGCCGGCGCCGAACGCGCGCCGTTTCGAAGCGGGCACCCCGCCGGTGGTCAACTGCTACGCTGCCGAAGCGGGTTTGAAGATGCTGCTCAAGGTCGGCGCGCCGGCGATTGAAAAGCGCAATTACGCGCTGACGCGGCGTTGCATGCAAAGGCTGGAGGAGATCGGCTGGCCGAGCATCACGCCCGCTCAGGATGAACGCCGCGGCGCCACGGTTGCCGTGCCCTCGCGCGACAGCGCGCGGCTCTCCGCCGAGTTGATGAAGCAGGACATCGTTACTTCTTACCGGGACGACAACGTCCGTGCCAGCTTTCATTTTTACAACAATGACGACGACGTCGAGTCCTTCATAGCGGCTATGCAAGAGTTGCGCGGTTCTTACGCGCCGCGCACGCGGAACACTCAGACAGGCACCTGATGGACATTCGCGTATTGCGCGGCGCCGAAGTGCGCAAACTGCTGCCGATGGCAGAGTGCATCGAGCTGATGCAGCGGACCATGATCGCGGTCTCCGAGGGGCGTGTCGTCCTGCCGTTGCGTTCGATCCTAGTGATGCCCGGCGATCGCGGCATGATGGGAATGATGCCGGGATATCTCGCCGACCCGGAATGTTTCGGCGTCAAGCTCGTCAGTTTGATTCCGCGCAACAAGCCGCCGCAATATTCATCGCATCTTGGGTTAGTGCTGCTGTTCGAGGCCGAACACGGTCAGCCTGTCGCGCTGCTCGATGCGGCGGAAATCACCGCCATCCGCACCGCTGCCGCGAGCGGATTGGCCACGCGGCTGCTGGCGCGGCCGGAAGCCGGCGATTTGGCGCTGTTGGGCGCGGGCGAGCAAGCCCGCAGTCATCTCGATGCCATGCTGAGCGTGCGCGCGCTGCGGCGCATTCGCGTTTGGGCCCGCGACCGGGACAAGGCGAGATTGTTCGCCGAGGCGGCAGGCGCGAGACACCGAATCGCCGTTGAAACCTCACCCACCGTACGCGAAGCGATTGCCGGCGCCGACATCATCTGCACCACAACCAAGGCGCGCGAGCCGATCTTACAGGGCGATTGGCTGACGCCGGGCACGCACCTGAACGTGGTCGGTTCGAGTATCGCCGCGGCGGCGGAAATCGACACGGCAGCCGTGGTGAAAGCACGATTCTTTGTCGACCGTCGAGAGTCCACCATCAATGAGGGCGGCGAATACCTGCGGGCGTTGAAGTCCGGCGCCATCACGGCCGATCACATTTTGGGCGAGATCGGCGAAGTCGCAAACGGCTCGAAGAAGGGTCGAATGACGCCGCTTGATGTGACGCTCTACAAATCGCTCGGCATCGCGCCGCAAGATCTTGCTGCGGCTCACTATATCCTCGAGAAGGCCCGTGCGGCCGGAGTTGGACAGGTCATTGACTTCTAAAGAGCATGGCGCTACCTAAGAAAAAACCACCCGCGGCACCGGACGCAGCGTCGAAATCGGCGGATCAATCGCTTTTTGACGACTTTTTGCCGCACCTGATTGCGCGGCTGGCCTATCAGCTCAATGCGGATCTGATCGAGAAACTGCGGCGCGAGGGCATCAACGTCACCCGTTGGCGAATCCTCGCCGTGCTCGCCATGGGCGACGGAATCACCATCAACGAGATCATCGATCGCGCGATGGTGCAGCAATCGGCGCTCAGCCGCGCGTTGATGCGCATGGAAAAGGAAAACTATGTGCGCCGAGTCCTGCGCCGAGAAGACGCCCGCTGCGTCGAGGTATACCTCACCGAGAAGGGACGCACGCTGTTCAATTCGTTGAATATCGTGGTTCGGCGCCGTGAGCAGCGGCTACTGGACGGCTTTTCGCCATCGGGAATCGAAGCGGCTTTCAATTTGATCCGGCGCCTGAGCCGCAACATGCGCAGCCGGCCCTAAGCTCCAAGGCTTCGTGCCTTTCTTTGGCGCGTGCCGCGCAAACACCTGCGCTCATATGGCGCAGACTTTGTGGGCGGCACGCAACAAGCGGTCTTATTGATATTTCATATGATAACTCATATTGTGACGGCTCAATCACGGGGAGAATCTGCGATGAATAGAACAATTGGACGGCATTTGACCGCCAGGTCAGGGGTTGCAGGCCGGCTCTTTGCCGCGTGCGTAGGCATTGCCGCCACATTGGCCGCGCCGCTCTCGCCGGCCCAAACGGTTGCCGCCGGCTCCGGCGGTCTCGAGGAGATCGTCGTCACCGCCAACAAGCTCAATGCCCAGAAAGTCCTCGATATCCCGGCATCGATCCAAGCCATCAGCGGCGACTCTCTGCAGAACATAAGTGCGTCGGGAATCATGAGCATTGCAGGGGAGGTTCCCGGCCTCTCGATTCAAGACTTAGGTCCGGGCGACAAGAAATACGTCATCCGCGGCATCAACTCCACCGGCGATGCGACGACCGGTGTGTACTTCGGCGAAGCGGTGATCAGCGGCTCGAATGCCGATGACGGCGGCGGCTTCGAATCCGACATCCGTCTGTACGATATGAATCGCGTGGAGGTATTGCGCGGACCCCAGGGTACGTTGTACGGCGCGAGTTCCATGAGCGGTACGATTCGTTTCATCCCCAATTCGCCGGATCTCAACACTCTCGGCGGCTATGTAACGACGGAAGGTTCGGAGACCTCGCACGCCAGCGGCAACTACAACATCAATGGCGAGGTCAATCTGCCGATCATCGACGGCGTACTCGCTCTGCGCATGGTGGGATGGAAACTCTACGATAGCGGCTATATCAATCAGTATCGTGTGGGCGACGGCGTCACGGCCATCACGAACATCGGAACCGCGAAGGCGCCGAATTTCCAGACCGAGCCGGTGCCGGGCATCGGATTCGTCAAGGGCGTCAACGATGATGATGTCGGCGGCGGACGGGCCATCGTGCGCTTTCATCCGAATGACAATCTGACCATCGATGCGAACTACACCACGCAAACAGAAACCTCGGGTGGTTCATCGCGCTACACCCCGGCCGGGGTCGCGGCGTTCAGCGGCGGACCCATCCCGCCGATCCAGGGCTGCGACTTGTGCAACACGGACGTCACCTTGAGTCCTTGGAGCGACAATCTCAAGGTCTTTGGCCTGACGGTGGAATACAAGACCGGCCTCGGCACCGTGACCGGCACCACCAACCAGTACAACCGCACCACGGGCTTCACATTCGACTCGACGCCGGTGCTGGTGTCGTTTGATGTTCCGGTTCCGGCCGAAACGCTCGAGCCGCGCACTCGTAAAGTCAATTCCAGCGAACTGCGGTTTGCGAGCGATCTGAATTCTCCCGTCAACTTCGTGGCGGGCGTCTACCGGGAGCACGAGACCCAGGAGCTGGACGTGGATGTCATCGCCACCGGCGCAAATGGTTTGGTGATCGGGCCCTTCAGCTCGTCGAACGCCCAGGATGCGTTGAATTTCCCGGGTGTGGGAGACACTTTCTTCGGACGCACCGACCAGCGCAGCGACACGCAATACGCGGGTTTCGGCGAGGCGACTTGGAAGATCACCGACGCATGGAGCGCGGTCGCCGGCGTGCGCTACTTCACTGAGACCTTGAACGGCGTGCAGACGCAGACCCATCCATTCGGCGGCTTTCCCGGCGCGCCCAACCTGGTACCTATTGTCGATCCGGAGGAAACCTTCAACAAGGTCACCTGGAAGATCAACACCAGCTACAAGTTCAGCGAGGAACTGTTGGCGTACGCGACCGTATCGACCGGCTTTCGCAGCGGCGGTTTGAACGCGGTCAGCGAACCGTTCGAGCCCATTCCGGCGGCGTACTCGCCGGACTCCTTGACCAACTACGAGTTGGGCGCCAAGGGGCGGCTGTTTGGCGGCGTGTTCGATTATCAGGCCGACGTCTACGTCATCAATTGGAACAACATTCAGGTTCAGGAAACCACGGCCGACGGCGCGTTCGTCTATCAGGGCAATGCGGGTACCGCGCGCGTCAAGGGCGTGGAATTCGAGTTCACCGCGCATCCCTTCCAGTATCTGTCGGCCAGTTTTGCCGGCTCGTATCAAGATGCCTATCTCACGGAAGGCGCCAACGCGGCACAATATGCACTGAATCCAACCCTGGGCAGGACGGGGGATGCGATTCCCAACGTTCCGAGGTTTCAACTCGACTTAGGAGTCAACTATACGGCGCCGATTTCCGGCACGTGGCAGGGGATGGTTGCGGCGGACGCGACTTACCGAGGCGCGGTGAACGCGTACTTCGCTTCCAATACGCAATTCAACATTCCGTTGGCTTCCTACACTCTCTTCAATCTGAGAGCCGGCGTGATCAACGGTCCGTGGAGCGTCACGGCCTTTGCCCGCAATTTGACCGACAAACGCGCGCAAGTTTCCGCGATCAACTCCTCGCAGGATCCCGACGCGCTGCTGACGGTGCGTCCGCGGACGATCGGCCTCACTGCGACGCGGAAGTTTTAGCGGGAAACACGATGAGCGTCCCCAAAACTGCGCCGGTCATCGCCCACCGCAAAGGGTTCTACTACGAGGTCAAGGCGGGAAAACGCTACCTGTGGTGCAGATGTGGGCGCTCCCAGTCGCAGCCCTTCTGTGACGGCTCACACGCGGGAACCGAATTCCTGCCGATTGCATTCAAAGCCGAACGGGATGAAGACGTCATCTTCTGCGGCTGCAAGCAGACCGGCACCGGGCCGTTCTGTGATGGCACCCACAGCAACTTGCCCGGCGGTTATCTCACCGATGATCCGGATAGTGCTGAGAACCGCAATGTGGCCATGGTCGAGGCGGGTTCAAGTCCGATTGCTCGGCTCGACGGTCAATGCTATGTCTTCTCGACTGCACGGGCGACGCTGATCCCACGCGATGCGATGCGCTACTGCCAGGTGGTTACCCCAACTCTCGGCGCGCTCTTTCAATCGCAATTTTATGCCGAAGTCGCCGGGGGCAGCTCGCCGGTGATCGCGGCGGACGGGCGCCACACGGTTCTGTTCGTGACACACGGCCAAGGCGATGTCGAAATCAGCGGGCGACGCTTCGCCGTAGAACCGCTTACCGGAATCTATGTCCGGCCGGCCGAAGGCTACCGCGTTCACAACAACTCCAAAGACCCGATCAAATTCTTCGTCTCGAATGGTCCCGGCAGCGAGGACCTGGTGTTGATGAACCGGATGCCGGCGGCTTTTGAGTCGCAGTATCCGGATCGAATCGCATCGATCGATCCTTCCCAGCGTCACAAAATGGCTGAACGCTACTACCAGATGTTGGTCAATCGCGAACACGGTTCAACCGTTGTGACGCAGTTCATCGGCAACATTCCGTTGTCCAAGGCTGAGCCGCATCGGCATTTGTACGAAGAGGCGCTGATTTTTCTCAATGGCGAAGGCGTGGTGTGGACGGAGAGAACCAAGACTCGTGTCGTCGCGGGAGATGTTCTGTTCTTGCCGCGCAAGCAACTGCATTCTGTTCAATGCACAACGCCGGGCGGATTTGATATCGTCGGCGTGATTTATCCGGGGGATAATCCCTCCATCAACTACTAAAACTCATTGCGCTCCGCTAACCCGAGAAATAAATGGCCACCCATTCACAAGCTCTTTCCGCACTGGTCGATGGCATCCTTCGCGGCGGCATCCGCGTCGTCGACCTCACGGTCCCGCTGGAGGCAGCCACGCAAACCATCCGCCTGCCGGAGCAGTTCGCGCCGTCGAAACCGTTTGCGCTGGAGGAGATCTCGCGCTACGACTCGCGCGGCCCCGCCTGGTACTGGAACAACATCAGCTGCGGCGAGCACACCGGCACGCATTTCGATGCGCCGATACACTGGGTCACCGGCAAGGACTATCCTGACAACGCGACGCATAACATTCCCGTGGAGCGCTTCATCGGTCCGGCCGTCGTGATTGACGTCTCCTCTCAAGTTCGCGGCAGCGCTGATTTTCTATTGACCCAAAGCCTCGTGGAGCAGTGGGAGAGCCACCATGGCCGCATTCCAAGCCGCGCATGGGTGCTCATTCGCACCGACTGGTCCAAGCGCCCGGGGGATTCCTTTCTCAATTTCAGCAGCGACGGCTCGCATACGCCTGGCTTCCATCCGGAGTGCGTGCCTTTCCTGGCGCGCGAGCGCGACATCTTAGGCGTGGGCGTGGAAACCGTCGGCACCGACGCGGGCCAGGCGCACACGTTTAATCCCATGTTCCCATGCCATACCATCATGCACGGCGCCAACCGGTTTGGACTCGCGAGCCTCACGAATTTGGATCAACTGCCGCCAACGGGCGCCGTGGTGATCGCGCCGCCGCTCAAAATCGTGAATGGCTCAGGCAGCCCTCTGCGAGTGCTGGCGCTGGTGCCGGTTTAGGAGCCTAGATCAGTCTGTCGCTCGCCTCGGCGCTTTCCCGCCAGCGGGCACGGTATTCGGTTAAATCGACGGGCAGCGGAGAGACGCGCTGAAGCGCCGTTGTACCGGCCTTGGCTCCGGTCGCCAAGTGCAGTGCGCCTCGCGCAACGCCATTCTCATCATTGCCGATGAATACCCGGGTGGCGGGCCGCAGGCGCGCAAGCGATTGCGCGAAGACCGGCGCATTGGAGAATCGCCCATCTATCAGCAGCGTGTCGCCGCAGCCGATGAGGTCGAGGGACACATCCGCGACGAGCGCGGCGTACAGATGCGCGCGCGCGACCGCATCGTTGGCGTCTTGACGAGCACCGACCCAGCGCGATGCCGCATTCGGAAAGGGGCCCGCACCGCGCACCGACGAGGGCAGAATCATCGTGCCGGACTCGACAGCGCGCATGGCATGCTCGATATGCGTGGCGGCGAAGCGCGCATCACTTTGCAGCGCGTCTGCGCCGATCAACATCTCGATCTCGCGCCCACCCATGAATCGGCTCGAAGGCACCGGTGTCCCTGAGACATCGACATTCACCAGACAATCGCGCCTTTCCGGTAGTGTGGTGACCCGGCCTGGAACAGGCTGCAAGGACGAATGCATGGCGATGAACCAAGTCCCGGTCGCCAGCATCGTCGCATCATGACCTTCGATCTCACCATGGCTGCGTGCCGCCAGCAGCGCGGCATTCGAATCATGCAAGCCGCAATACACTCTCACAGCCGGGGAGAGTCCCGTGTTAAGCGCCCACTCCCAGGAGAGCGTCCCCAATGGGGTGTTGGCCGGCACCAGCGGCGCGAGCCGATCGGCCCAGCCGCGTCGCACCGCCAGTTCGGACGGCGCACGGTCAAAGGGACGCCATAGGTCGGTGTGGCAGCCCAGACTGCTCACCTCGGAGGCGGCGACGCCGCACAGTACCCATGCCCAATACTGGGCCCAGGGTAGAATTTGCGAGGAGGAAAGGGTGCTCGACTGCAGCGAATCGAGCCAATGCAGCTGCAACCCCAGGTTTAAACCCGCCGGCAGTGCGGGTGAGCCGGTCACAGCAAAGGAATCGCACTCATTCTGATAGACCGCGCGCTGATCCTCGACCCCCGCCCACTCGTAGTCAATCGGGGCGGCTTGCAGACGGCCGTTTCGAATCAGGGCTGCTCCGGCGCCGTGCGCGACGGGGACAATGGCTTCGATGGGACCTAAGCTCGCGTACTGCGCCAGTACTCTCTTCAGCCAGACCTGAATGGAGTCAGCGTCCAAGGCCTGGTAAGCGCCCACGGTGAGCGGTTGATTGTGCCGTGAGCGTTGTCTTACGCAAACTCCGCGCTCGTCCCACAGTGATGCCTTGGAAAACGTCTTGCCGATATCAAGGACGATCGTCCAGCCACCTGTCATCATCAGCTCGCGATCATGAATGACAATACTTTGTACCGATTACGAATGTTGCGGGCAACTGATATTTCCGGTATGTGCGGTTCCGCGCGTACAGTAGCCACCCATGAATAGGAGCGTCTCCTGCGGTATGGGCCTCGCCGCCCTGATGATCGGCGCCTTGCCGTGCCACGCCGATGACTTGCCGCTGCGCCAGATTACCGTCGATACCACCGTGACGGTCGGCGCGCTGCGCCCATTCAGCGGCATCCAGGCCGCCGCCGGCGTTGCTGGCACGGCGTTGTACAAGGCCGCCCGCGTCGACCTGATACGCATGGACGATATGCAGGGGCCCGGCGATACGGACGCGATTTTTCCGGACATGAGCGCCGATGTGGACAATGCCAAGAGCTATAACTTCGCGCCGACCGATCGCTTGGTCGCGTCGATCAAATCCGCGGGCGCGGAGCCGCTGTTTCGGATCGGCAGAAGTCGCGGCGCCGACGCAAGTCCGCCGGCGGACCCCGACAAATACGCGCAAATTGCGCGGCACATCGTGCTCCACTACAACCGGGGTTGGGATAGGGGGTTTCGCTACGCCATCCGCTATTGGGAGATCTGGAACGAAGCGGATTCCAAGCTGTTCTGGACAGGGTCGCCGCAGGAGTATTACGCCCTGTACGAGAAGATGGCCCATGCCATCCAGTCGGCCGAAGACTCGGCTCTGGTCGGTGGGCAGGCGATATCGAAACCTCTGATTGCCGGTGCGTACCGTGAGAAATTCCTGGACTTCGTACGCTTCAATCGCCTGCCGCTCGATTTCTTCTCCTGGCATTTCTTCGCGGTGGATTCAAACGATCCGTACACCTTTGCCACGATTGCGAGGCAACTTCGCCGCACTCTCGATGCGCATGGTCTCGGCTCCACCAGGAACGTCCTGGATGAGTGGAATGCGGATCCCGCTGAACGGGACATGTCGAAGGCCGCGCGCGCATCTTTTGCGGCGAGTGCGCTCATTTACATGCTCGGCGGACCCATCGATGCGCAAACTTATTATCGCGCCGACACAGAATTTATCGGCGACAAGGGGATGCCGGATGAGGTGGGTCATGCGCTCAGCGCCTTCGGTGCGCTGAAGAGCACGCCGGTGCTGATTCGAACCGCCGGCGGCGACGAGTCAGGGTTCGCCGTGGTTGCAGGCCGGTCGGGGGATAGCCGTCTCGTCCAAGTATTGATCAGCAACTATCAAATCGCCGCCAAGTACCTGCAGCCGCTCGACAACTGGGACACGTCGCTACCCGAACGCCGTGCGCTGCAATACCACGATAATGGCGGCTATGACGCCACCATCAATCTGCCGGGGCCGGGGAAATACAAGGTGAAGCGCTACCGGATCAATGATTCGTCAAACTTCGCGCTTATCGATCAAAGCACACAAATCGGCCCGAGCATCCATTTGCAGGCCGCGCTCCCGCCGCCGGGGATCGAGCTGATCGTCATCTCGCGAATTGACTGAAGCGAGCGCGCTGACTAAGGCGCGCTGGCTAGCGCGGGCTCAAGCCGAGCCGCAATAGATCGGCGATCTCCGCAGCAATCTGCGCCTTGCGCGGATCATCGCCGCGGACCAATCCTTTGGCGAGCCAGCTGCCGGCCCCGCGCATGAAGAGCAACAGACAGTCCCGGTTCACATCGCGCATGGAATGCTCGTTGTGTGCCTCCCCGCACAGCGCGCGGTAGGCCTGAACCAAAACTTTACCGCGCTCGGTTGCCAAAATCTTTTCCTCAGCGCTCAACGAATCGTAGCCCGTCGATGCGCGCAGCGGCTCAATATCATCCCGCTGATGCGAGATCGCATTGGCGCGCAGCACCGCAATCAGCGTATCGGCGGCGCTCCCGCCTTGGGCGGTCGCTTGCTCACGGATGAAGGAAAAGATCCGGTCGGTTCGCGCATAGCAGGCTGAAAGAATGGTCTGTTTGTCGCCGACATAGTGATACAGCGTTCGCTTGGTTGCGCCCACGGCGGCGGCGATATCATCGAGCGATGTCGTATCGACGCCGCGCCGATTGAACAGCTGCGAGGCTGCTGCGAGAATCTTCTCGCGCTTGGCATCGAACTGCGCACCGCGATCGAACAGGCCGCCGGGTTGAGTGAGCAGGGGTGAAAAATCAATCGGCGGAGGATTGACCACGCTGGTGCGGTCGGTTGCCCAGCCATTCGCAAGTATGTCCTTGGCCGCGGCAATGATCTCAGGCCTGCCTACGCGCAGTGCCGTCGCCAGAGGTGAATTCAGCGGTATCGAATGAATGATGCTGATGATGGTTCGCGCGACGATCGGAAAGTCGCAGAAGCGTATGTCGCCGGCTTTTGCCCCTGTCTCGAGCAGGCTGGCAAGCCGCGCCACGACTGCTTCGAAGATGCCGAGGACGGTCGCGCGTGCGGCTTGATCGAGCAGCCCGATTTCGCTCAAGGCCGCAAGCTCCGGTTCCGCAGGATCCAAGGTGTTGGAGATGAAGTTCCCGACAACCTGCAACGCGCTGCGGCCGGATTGCGCCGCTTCGCCCAGCCGGCGCGCCATGATCTCGGCTGATCGCAGGTAGACCTGAAACATCAGGTCTTCCCGATCCTCGACATAGTAGTACAGCGATGCGCTGGAAAAACCCAGCTTGTCCGCGACGTCCGTCAAGGATGTCATGGAAATGCCCTTGGAATTTAATTCCCGCGCGGCCTGGTCGAGCAATTGTTCGCGCCGGGATTTTGCCGCGGCGTCGATGCGACGCGCAGAGGCTGCGTTTTTGCTCACCAGTCTCATCGGCTAGTATTCGATCGCGCAGCCCTGAGGCTGGGTCTGCGGCTCTCTCACGCGTTGCCCGGCAACCAAATCATCCAGCGCGGATTTCATATACTCGTGCCCTTGAGCCTGGTCGGCGAAGACTTGATCATCCATCGCTCCCTGGTATGCGAGTTTGCCGTCGCGGTCGACGACGAAGAAACTCGGCGTCGTCTTGGCGCCATAGCTGCGCGCGATATTGCCGTCGAGGTCGAACAAAAATGCAGTCACCGTCGCATGAGTCTGCGCAATGCGCGCGCGAGCGGCAGCCGCGCTCAAATACCCGGCTTTGTCGGGTGCGGCCGTATCGATGGAAAGCCACACCACGTCGTGGGATGCGGCATAGCGCTGCAACGCCTGCATGGCGCCGCTCTTATATTTCACTGCGGTAAAGGGACAAACAGGATTGGTCCACTCCAGAACCACCAGCTTGCCGGCGTAGTCGCGCAAGCTGTGGTTTTTGCCGTCGGCGCCTTTTGCGCTAAACGTCGGCGCCGGCGCACCGGGATTCACGCGGCTCAAGCCCGTGGCGTGTGTGTCATCGCAGACGCTGATGCCTGCGGCCACCATCGACATGAAGGCGGCGGCCCGCGCGAATCCCTTCAACGAATCAAAGGAACGCACGGGCCGCCACTTTTGGGTTACTGACCGCCTCCGGTCTTTTCCGGCGCCGGTTGCGCCGGCGCTGCAGCCGGAGCCGCCGCCCCTTGCTGCGATGCCTGCTGGCGACGCTTCTGCCCATTGGCCTGGGCTGCCGCCAACTCATTGGGTTCAATGAAGCCGTCATGGTCGGTATCGATCTTCGCAAAAGAATCGGCGAACTGCTTGCCGATCGGTCCAGTCAATTCCGACATGTCCAACTTGCCGTTCATTTTGGTGTCGAGCATGCCGAACAGGCGGTTGTCATTCAGCGCCTTATCGTACGCGGCATACTGATCCATCTTGTCGGAGGTCTCGCCGACCCACTCAAAGTGGAATGCGGTGTAGAGCATTTCGTCAAAAGACTGATCGCCCCACGGCACCACCCGGTTGTGATCCGGATTCGCCGGATTTCTCACAGAGTTGTCGTAGGTATAGACGGCCAGCAGTTTCGATCCGGCCGGAACGAAAACCGGTTCAACGAAGTTGTACTCGCGCTGCCAGTTGAAGTCGTAGTGCGGTAGGGAGACGAGCAGCGTCTTCTTGCCGTTCGGCTCGATCAGGAAGAACTGCGAGGACGCGCCACGGTAGTGGGCATGCGGGAACGCACTGAACAACTTCATGTCCTTGGGAACGTCGATGTACGCCTGCCGCTCAACGCTTTCCTGGTTCGCAGGAATGACGATGTTCGCATTCAACACGACCGAATTGCGCATCACGTACTTCGGCTTCTTGTCGTAGAAATACAGCGCAATCTGCGAGTGCTCGGTCACTTGCTGACCATAGGGCGTGTAGTGAACCTGGAAGCCGACGGCGCCTCCCGGAGGCAAATAGGCGCCGGTGTCCTTCGGCTCGACGAAGGACTCCGCACCGACTGCGTAACCACCCAGCGAGGTTCCCCACTTGCTCTCATTGGCAACTTGGCCGGGTCCCGGCACTTCCGCCAGGTAGCCGGTGAGGATGTGGTGCACGGTTTGGCGATTCACGACCTTGATGGTCGAGGCACGCAGCCACTTTCCTTCCTTCAGAGGATTGACGACGTAGGGGCGCTGATAATCAACGATGCCATTCGCCGGAATGGTGTAGGCGGGAATATCCAGCACCAAGTCCGGTTTGCCCAAGGGCCATTCCGGCGCCGTGAACGTCTTGGCCGCCAGCGGATCGGGTCCGGTGCCGCGCGGCGCGCCGGCTTCAACCCAATGCACCAGCGTCTTGATTTGCGTGGCCGACAAGCTGCGGTCACCGAGGAAATGGCCAACGCTGGGATCGGCGCGCCACGGCGGCATGCGCTGCGTGCGGATCATTTCGCGAATCATCGGCGCGAACGGCGCGATCTCCTCGAACTTCGTAAAGGGCATCGGGCCAATACCGCCGGGCTCATGGCACGATACGCATTTCTCCTCGAACATCGGCGCGATGTTCTTCACGTAGGTCACCTTGCTGGTGGCCATTTTCGCGCGCTCCGGGAAGTCGATGAGGCATCCGACCGGTTCGACCCGGGCGACCGCAACCGGCTTGCCGGCGAGCAGGGAGTCCAGGGCGTCCTTTGCCCATGTGTGATCCGCAGCGGCCTTCTGGCGCTCATAGGTGACTTTGTCGTCGATCGGCCCCCGGTAGACGATTTTCCAGGTCTTGGGATCGATGACGATGACTTCGGCCGTTCGGGTCACGCCCAACTGCTCACCCACCAACTGATTGGTGTCCATGAGGATGGGCAGGTTGTAGCCGTAGGCTTGCGCCTCCGTCACAATCGCTTCGCGCTTGTCCGAAGGCGTGGAGTTCAGCATGAAAATCTCGACGCCCTTGGCCGAATATTGGTCCTGCAACGCTTTTACCGCGGCGCTGGTATTGCGGCTCACTGGACAGTCATTGGCCTGCGTGATGAGCACCACCGCGCTGGCGTCGCCGAGCTGGCGCATTTCATGCGAATGCATATTTTGATCCGGCAGCCGGAAGTCATCGACCGTAACCGGCAACGCAACTTCAGCGGGTGCTTTCGCAGCCGGAGTTGTCGTCGCGCCGCTTAAGCCTATGTAGCTTAGGCCAGCGACCGCAATCAATGCCGCTGCTGCGGCAGATGTACGAGTCTTCTTCATAGTCGTTAACCTTCCCCTGTGGTTCGCCATGGTTGCCCGCGCGTCCAGCACGCGGAATCTACGTTTCAGTGTCATTATGCCACCAAATGTGGAGGCTGTCTCGTGAAAGCATGGGTTAATGCGACATGACCGGGGTTTTCGCATGGCGTCGCGGGCTGAAATGGGTGATTGGGGCATTGCTGGCGCTGGTCGCCTTAGGCTTGTTGCTTGGCGTGGCCCTGGATGCCGGCTATCTGCACGGCCCGTTGGTCAAATTCCTCGCCGCCCGAGCGCTGCGCGAAATACGCGTTGACGGGGCGCTGCGCCTTCATCTCTTTTCGCGAAATCCACGGCTGGTTGCGGAGCGCGTCACCATTGGAAACCCTCCTTGGACGCCGCCCGGCGTCGCCGTGCAGGCCGATAAGATCAGCGTGGTGTTTGAAACGCCTCGGCTTGGCCATTTCTTTGACATCGCGAGCTTAGGACTCGTGGGGGCCACGCTGCATATGTATCGCGACGTGCCCGGCCACGCCAACTGGCAGTTGAAAAACCCGGACGTGAGTGTGCCCCCAGGCTTGCCTATCGTTCACGCCCTGTCCGTGGTGGATGCGCATTTGTTCATAGAAGACGCGCAAAAAAACAGGCAGTTCGACGGCACCGTCACTGCCCAGGATTCCGGTGGACCCCATGGAGCACAGCCGTTGCGCATCGAGGCGAAAGGACAGCTGAACGGCAGGCAGGTCAACTTCGAACTTCTCGGTGATCCGCTGAGCACCGCGAGTCGCAGTGAACCTTATAACTTTACATTGACCGAGCGCTCCAGCGGCTCGCATATCGCCGCCAAGGGCGCTTTGAAAGAATTCAGTTTGATCAACTTGGATGCATCTTTTGAAGCAAGCGGCGCCGATCTTAGGGATATGTACTATCTGATGGGCACCAAATTAATCGATACCGGCGCCTATCATCTTGCCGGCAAATTTTCTCGGCGCGGTAACACCGCTTCGTATAGCGACCTTGCCGTAACCTTCGGACAAAGCGATATTCGCGGCAGCGCATCGATTGCGCTGAATAAGGGGCTGTCGCGTATTGACGCGGATCTGAATTCCCAGTCCCTGCGCTTGGCCGATCTAGGGGCGCGCGCGGCAGGCCGTGAACCGGAGCCGGAATCAGCCCACCCGATGCTCTTGTCCAATGCGGCGCCGGATGCCGGCGCGCTTCGCCCAATGACGGCGATGGTGAAATTTCGAGCGCGGCGCGTGGCAGTAGGCCACGTCACCTTGAATACGGTTGCGGCGAAGCTGACGGTAGATCGCGGCCAGCTTGCCGTGACGCCGCTCACCGCCGATGTGCTGGACGGCAAATTGACCGCGCAGCTCAAGATCGATGCGCGAAAAGAAATTCCGGCGGTTGACTTAGACGTTAAAATCGCCGGTTTGCAACTGGGACAATATGCGCGCAAAGGTACCGGTCCGCCTGCCATCGAGGGCCCACTCGACGTGCGCGCCAAGCTCACGGGCCACGGAAAATCCATGCACGAAGCGGCGGCGAGCGCCGAGGGAACGGTCACGGCGACGCTCCCGAGCGGCACCGTTCGAGATTCATTCGCGGAACTTACCGGCATCGATCTTCGAGGGCTCGGCCTGTTGCTTACCAAGAACACCAAAGAGGTCCCGGTGCGCTGCGGCGTCGCGAGTTTTCAAGCCCACGACGGCACGCTCACGGCTCAGAACTTGGTCCTCGATACGGAGCCCGTCATGATTGCCGGTGAAGGGGTTGCCCATCTGGATACCGAGACTCTTGATTTTGTATTGCGCGGCTATCCGAAAAGCGCGCGGTTTCTTCAATTGCGCTCGCCGATTCTGATCGGCGGCACGCTGGCGCATCCATCGGTCGGCATCCAGGCGCACGATTCAAAACTGGTGCTCCTCGACCGTGGCAAGACGAAGGATACCGACTGCGAGTCCCTGCTTCGATGACCCTTTCGGTGGCTGTCGGCAAGAGCGACCATGCTTGGGGTGCGGAAAATGCTCCGGTCACCCTGGTTGAATACGGCGACTATCAGTGTCCTTACTGCGCAGACGTGCATTCCATGATCCAGTCCATTGCCAAAACCATGGGCGCGAATCTGCGCTTCGTCTTTCGCCACATGCCGCTCAAGGAAATGCATCCGTGCGCGCAGTATGCCGCGGAAGCGGCGGAGGCGGCCGGCGCGCAGGGCAAGTTTTGGGAAATGCATGACGCCATCTACGATCATCAATCGGATCTGGATTCGGATCTGGTGCGCGCGCTTGCGCTCACGTTGCGGTTGGACATGCCGCGATTCGAGGCCGATATGGAGGCGCGCCGCTATCATCCGCGAGTCGAGCGCGACTTCATGGGAGCCATGCGCAGCGGCGTGGCCGCAACGCCGACGTTCTTCATCAACGGCGAACGTTACCAGGGAATTCTGGAGCAGCGGGCGTTGCTCACGGCATTGCAGCGAGCCCAAGTCGCCTAATCCTTGATGAACTCCAGCAACCGATTGTTGGCAGGCAAGTCGTGATCGGCGCGCAGCTGCAGGCCGTATTGCGCCGCCAGCGCGGTAACGTCATTGATATCACGCAAACCCGACTTAGGATCCCTCTCCTGCAGCATGCGATCGAAGTCCTGATTGCTGTTCGATGTGTAGCGGCCGTCGTAGCGAAAAGGGCCATACACACACAGGATGCCGCCCGGCGACAGCACGGCATCGAGCCCCCGATACATCACCCGTACCTCCGCCCAGGACATGATATGCAGCGTATTGGCCGTAAAAATGGCATCAGCCGTGCGCAGCGGCCACACGCTTTGATTCACATCCAGTACCGTGGGCGGGCGCAGATTGCGCGAACCCTCGAGTTTCACCCTTGCGTCAAGATCGGCCAGGTACGCCAATTGCTCCGTGGGATGCCAGGTCAGGTGCGTCAAATGCGCCGCAAAGTGCACCGCGTGTTGGCCGGTGCCGCTGCCGATCTCCAGCACTTGCGTTCGCCCGGCAAACGCGCTGCGCAACACATCGAGAATTGGAGCCTTGTTTCGCTCGCAGGCTTCGGAGAAGGGCAGCATACAGTTCGCAATGTTAGCGCACTCCTGGCTTCTCTATTCAAACGAGTCATCTTTAGCTACAGTGACGCCCCCTCCCGCCTTAGGCTGACGTTAGGAGATCTTCGATGGCGACTTCCTTGTACGATTTTTCCATTCCGGCATTGACGCGTGGACTGACCAACATGTCCGCGATCCTCGATAAGGCCGCTAGTCACGCAGCGGCAAAAAAAATTGATTCGACCGTGCTTGCGCAGACGCGCTTGTTTCCCGACATGCACCCGTTGAGCCGCCAGGTGCAAATCGCGTGCGACACGGCCAAGGGCGCGGCGGGACGTCTGGCGGGGATTGAAGTGCCCAAGCACGAAGACACCGAGACCACGCTGCCGGAACTCAAGGCGCGAATCGCGAAAACGCTGGATTTCTTGAAAACCGTTACGGCCGCAAAGGTTGCGGGCGACGAGAGCCGGCCCATCGAGATCAAGTTTCCAAACGGAGCGTGGAAATTTACCGCGTTGAGCTACGTCAATGATTTTGTGCTGCCGAATTTCTACTTCCATGCCAGCATGGTTTACGCCTTGTTGCGCAAGAGCGGCGTCGAGATCGGCAAGGGTGATTTTCTGGGCGCGATACAGTAACAAGGCGGCGAGGGCAGGTCGGCGAGGGCTCTTACGCCAGCTGGTCCACCAGCTGCTCGACGCGGCTAAAGAGCGTCTCCTCGGTGCGCGCGATGTGGGCGAAGCGCAGCTTGAGCGGACCGTCGAGACGATATTCCTTGGGCTTTCCTTGAATGAGCTTGAGCACGCGTTTCGGATCGATCTGATTCTGCTCCTCAAAGAGGATGTAGCCGTTGCTTGCGCCGGCATCGATCTTGCGAATTCCAAGTGAAGCGGCGCGAAGCTTAAGATAGGTCGCGCGGAACAAGGATTGCGCAAAGGGCGGTATCGGGCCGAAGCGGTCGATCAATTCGACTTTCAACTCATCGAGCTCTTCGCGTGAGGGCGTGCTCGCAATGCGCTTGTACAGCATGAGCCGCAGATGCACGTCTGGCACGTAATCTTCGGGGATGAGCATCGGCACATGCAGTTCGACCTCCGGCCCCGCATCCAATGGCCGTTCAAGATCGGGCTGCTTGCCGGATTTCAGCGCCGCGACCGCACGCTCCAGTAATTCCATGTACAGGTTGTAGCCGATCTCCTGGATCTGGCCGCTTTGCTCATCGCCCAACAGCTCGCCGGCGCCGCGAATTTCCAGATCGTGCGTGGCCAGTGTAAAACCGGCGCCCAGTTCTTCGAGCGATTCCAGCGCCTCGAGGCGCTTGACGGCATCGGCTGTCATCGCCTTTCGCGGCGGAGTAATGAGATAGGCGTAGGCGCGGTGGTGCGAGCGTCCGACGCGGCCTCTTAGTTGGTGAATCTGCGCGAGGCCGAATCGATCCGCGCGGTCGATGATGATGGTGTTAGCCGTCGGCACATCGATGCCGCTCTCGATGATGGTGGTGCAGACCAGAACGTTGAATCGACGATGATAGAAATCCAACATCAGCTGCTCCAGCTCGCGCTCGCGCATCTGGCCGTGGCCGACGGCGACGTTGGCCTCCGGCACCAGCTCGCGAATGGCTTGCGCCGTTTTCTCGATGGTCTCGATCGTGTTGTGAACATAGTAGATCTGGCCGCCGCGGCGGATCTCGCGCAAGGCCGCTTCGCGCACCACGGTCTCATTCCACTCGAGCACAAAGGTCTTCACGGCAAGACGCTCGGCCGGAGGCGTGGTGATCAACGACAAATCGCGCAGGCCGCCCATGGCCATGTTGAGCGTTCGGGGAATGGGAGTCGCGGTCAAGGTGAGCACATCGACTTCGGTGCGCAGCGCTTTCAATTTCTCCTTGTCGCGCACGCCGAAGCGATGTTCTTCATCGATCACCACCAATCCTAGGTCTTTGAAGCGAACCTTCCCCTGCAGCAGCCGTTGCGTCGCAATGACGATATCCACCGTGCCGGCCGCGATGCCGCTAATGACGCCTTCGGCTTCCTTGTTGGTGCGAAAGCGCGACAGGCTTTCGATTCGGACCGGCCAATCCGCAAATCGATCCGCAAACGAGGTGTGGTGTTGCTGCGCGAGCAGCGTCGTGGGCACTAAAACCGCTGCCTGCTTACCCGCCTGTACGGCGATGAACGCGGCGCGCAGCGCCACTTCGGTTTTGCCGAAGCCCACATCGCCGCAGATGACGCGATCCATCGGCTTGTCGGATTTCAGATCCGCGATCACCTGTTCGATCGCGGCTGCCTGATCCGCAGTTTCTTCGAAGGGGAAGCCGGCCTGAAACGCGCGGTATTCCGCTTCGCCCGCCAGCATGCGGGTGCCAAGCCTTGCGGCTCTGCGTGAGTACAGATCCAGCAGCTCGGCGGCGACATCGCGGATGCGCTGAGCCGCCTTGCGGCGCGCCTTCTGCCACTGCTCCCCGCCGAGCTTATGCAGCGGCGCAGTTTCCGCCGGTGCCCCCGTATAGCGCGACACCAAGTGCAACGATTGGACCGGCACATACAGTTTGTCGCCGTCGGCATACTCGAGAACCAGAAATTCACCGGTGTAACCGGCGATATCCATCGTCTGCAACCCGATGTAACGCCCGACGCCGTAACTTTCGTGCACCACCGGAGCGCCGATGCGCAGGTCCGACAATTCCTTGAGAATTTTTGCCGGATCGCGCTCGGCGCGTCGTCGTCGTCGCTCCTGTCGTGCGCGATCGCCGAACAGTTGCGATTCGGTCAGGATTTCAAGCGGCGGAGATTCGAGCGTTAGCCCCGACGCGGCCGGGGATACGGTAATGCCGAGTTTGAGATCGCTCGCCAGGAAGGCCGCGAAGCCATCGAAGATCTTTGCTTGGACGTCGCGGCCGCGCAGCAGATCCAAAATGAGTTCGCGGCGGCCGGCCGATTCGGCCGCGAGCAAGATTCTGGCGTTGCTCGCATCGATATGCGACACCAATTCAGCGGCGGGTTGCTCGGCGCGCGCGTCGATGCGCACCGATGCCGGCGCGGTGCTGCGGAAATTCTGGAACGGCCCGGTGGTCTCGGCGGGCAATTCGAAGTTTTGAAGCTGAATCCTCGCCCAAGTCGAGTGCAGTTCGCCGTATTCAGCCGGGGTCAGATAAATTTCCGCCGGGTCCAGGATGGGCCGATGCCGATCATGGCGCAGCTGTTCATGCCGCTCGACAATCCCGTCCCACAAATTGTCGACCGAGGAAGTGGCATCATTGATATCCACGAGCGTGCTGTTCGGCGGCAGGTACTCGAACAGATGCGAGGTGCGCTCGAAGAATAGCGGCAGGAAGAATTCGATCCCTCCCGGCGCTATTCCAGAGCTGACGTCGCGATAAACGGCCTGCTCGGCAAGATCGCCGGTGAATCGAAGCCGGTAACGGCGCCGGAATTCGCGCACCGCTTCCGGATTCAAGGGGGTTTCGCGGGCAGGCAACAAGTGAATGCGATCCAACTTGTCGAGCGAGCGTTGCGTGTCCGGATCGAAGCGCCGGATGCTGTCGACATCGCGATCCAGCAGGTCGATTCGGTAAGGCGCGTCAGAACCCATCGGAAACACGTCGATGAGCGAACCGCGCACCGCGAATTCACCATGCGCGACGACTTGCGTCACGCCTGCATAGCCGGCCAGCGCCAACTGGACGCGCAGTGCTTCGAGATCCAGTGTCTCGTTCACATGGACTTTGAGAGAGTAGGCCTCGATGTAACTGCGCGGCGCCAATCGCTGCAGCAGGGTGTCTATGGCCACCAGCCAAACGCCGTGGCGCGCGCGCGGCAGCTCCGCCAAAGTGGCAAGCCGCGCGGAGGTGATATCAGGGTGCGCGGAAAAACTATCGTACGGCAGGGTCTCCAAATCAGGAAACACCCGGATGCTTAAGTTCGGGCCGGCAAAGAATCGAATCTCATCGCTTAAGGTTCCCGCTTCGCGGGAATTCTGTGTGATGACAATCAGGGGCCCGGGGGCCCTCGGCGCGGCCTCGGCAATCGCCAGCGCGGGAGCAGCGCCATACAATTTGCCCCATTTGACCAGGCGCTCATCGTTTGCGGGAAGGATTGGTTCGAGTAGTGACATCGGCATTTAAAAAAATAAAAAACGCCCGCCGCGAACTTTAAGTCGCGGTGGGTCCTTTAGGATCGACTAGATGATGTTACGCGAACCTAAGTGCGGTGACGCGTTATTACTTTTATGAATTTACAACAACGCTGTGAATGACGTGCTCGTGCTCGAAATACACAATGAACCCCGGATACTCCCAGCGAGAGATCGGCGGCTTTCCAATGGCCGGAACCTTAGTGGCGGGAGCGCCGAATTTGCCCGCGACCTCGTCCATGGTCATGCCACGGGTGGGCGTTGGAACGTCGGATTGTTTGACGGCAATGCCGTTCTCGACGGCAATCGTCTCGGCTCCCGCGAGGCCGCTCGCGAGCACCGCGGCTAGCAGCAGAATTCGATACCTCATGGCGTACCTCATATGTTACCGATATCCTATGATCACTTACTGGGACCCTACAGGTGCCCCCTGAAACTATACCACTGCCTTTATGGACCAATACTTGACTCAATTAACACTCTGATTGCATTGCCAATTAACGGGTCCGTTTAAGGGTTAGTCGCCGCGCATGTTCCAACCTCTCCCTGTTTTCGTGGGTCTGCGTTATTCGCTGGCCCGGGAGCATAGTTTTTTTGTCTCTTTTATCACCTGGGTGTCGCTACTTGGCGTCGCCGTGGGGGTTGCGGCGCTCATTACCGTGCTTTCAGTGATGAACGGCTTTGAGGCGGAGCTACGCGGCCGCTTGCTGAGCCTGTCCGCACACGCCACGCTCACCGCAGGTGGCTTAAGCATCCCTGACTGGCAAGCCCGAATAGAGCAGCTTCAAGGCTCCTTAGGGCTGGAAGGCGCGGCACCCTACCTCGATACCGATGCGATGCTCAGCCGGCAGTCCTCGATGAGCGGGGCCATTGTGCGGGGCATCGATCCTGAGTTGGAGCCGAGAGTCTCATCCATCGCCGATGCCATGCGCGAGGGCAAGCTCACCGACCTTAAACCGGGATTGAACCGAATCATTTTAGGAAGAATGCTGGCTTACCAGCTGCAGGTCGGGGCCGGCGACACCGTGGTCGTCATGATTCCCGGCAGCGCTCCCGGCGGCGGCTTCGCGCCGCGTCTGCAGGAATTCGAGGTCGTGGGTACATTTGAAGTCGGCTTGCAGGAACACGACAGCGTTCTGGCATTGATCAATTTGAGCGATGCCGAGTCGCTGCGGGGCCTGCAAGGGCCCACCGGCATCCGCCTCAAGTTCGATGATGTGCTCAAGGCGCCCAGCCTCGCGCGCGCCGCGGTGCAGCGGTTGAACCCGAAACTCAACGTTCGCGATTGGACCGAGGAGAACGAAGCCTATTTTCGCGCGATCCGGATCGAGAAGACGACGACGGGATTGATGCTCATGCTGATAGTCGCAGTTGCGGTCTTTAATATCGTGGCAACGCTGGTCATGGTCGTGACTGACAAACGCACCGACATCGCGATTCTGCGCACCTTAGGGTTGAGTCCGCGGGGCGTGGTTGCCGTATTCATGACCCAAGGCGCGCTCATCGGCTGGATCGGCACGGCGCTCGGCGTGGGCTTAGGGCTGGCGCTCGCGTTGAATGTGGATGTGATCGTACCTTTTCTGGAAACGAATCTTGGGTTCCACATCATGGATCCGGATGTCTTCTACATGTCCGGCATCCCGAGCGAGCTGCATCCCCCCGATGTCGTCAGGATTGCCATCGCCGCGTTAGTCCTCACTTTCGTGGCCACGATCTATCCAGCCTACCAGGCGTCGCGCACTCAGCCGGCCGAGGCATTGCGATACGAATGAGGCGCTATTGGTACGAAGGGTTCTTAGGGTTTCGCTATCTGCGCGCATCGCCGCACAGCGGTTTCGTGTCGCTGATCGCCGGCATCGCGATCGTCGGCTTAGCCTTGGGTGTGGCGGTCTTGATTGTCGTGCTCTCCGTCATGAACGGCTTCGAAGAGGTTCTGCGCACGCGGATCCTGAGCCTGACCGCGCACGCCACCATTTCCGGCCTTGAAGGACGCATCACGAATTGGCGCGCGGACATCACGAAGCTCGAGGGTTTTCCGGGCATCAACGGCGCCGCGCCCTATATCGAGGAACAAGGCCTGATGACCCATGGCGAGAAGTCTTCGGGCGTGCTGTTGCGCGGCATCGTGCCCGAATCGGAAGCGCGCGTGGTTGATTTGAGTCCGCATCTCGTGAGCGGCCGGCTGGCCGATCTCTCCGCAGGCAGCTATCGGGTCATACTGGGCAAGGCCTTGGCCGAGGAACTGGGCGTCAAAGTTGGTGATCGGGTGGTACTGATCGTCGCGCTCGGCGATGTCACGCCGCTCGGCGTGATCCCGCGAATGCGCGCATTCGAGGTCGCAGGAATTCTCTCCGTCGGCATGTATGATTATGATCGGCGTATCGCCGTGGTCGCGATGCAGGATGCGGCGAGACTGCTGCGCATGGGCGATGACGTCACCGGTATCCGCTTGAACCTCACCGACATGTACGCCGCGCCGCGCGTGTCGCGAGCTGCCGCCATCGCCATCGGCGGCGGTGTCGAGATCCAGGATTGGACCAATGAGCACGTCAATTTCTTTCGCTCCATCGCGATCACGAAACGCATTTTATTCGTGATTTTGTCCTTGATGGTTGCGGTTGCGGCCTTCAACATCGTCTCGACCATGGTGATGGTGGTCAAGGACAAGCGGCGCGACATTGCCATCCTGCGCACTTTCGGCTCCTCGCCAGGCAGCATCCTGTCCGTGTTCGTCGTGCAGGGCAGTCTGATCGGCATGCTCGGCATTATCGTCGGCGTTTTGCTCGGAGTGGTGATCGCGGTGAATCTGCAGGATCTGGTGCATGCCCTCGAAGGGGTCGTCGGGTTCAAATTCCTCGACGCGCGCGTGTACTCCATGAGCGACTTGCCGGCGCACGTGCACGTCACGGACGTGGTGCGCATCTGCGGATTCGCATTCGTTCTGGCGTGCATCTCCACGGTGTATCCGGCGGTGCGCGCTGCGCGCCTGCTGCCGGCTGAATCTTTGCGCAACGATTGAGGGTAAGACATGTCGACTTCGAACGATACGGTGCTCGAGGGCGTGGATCTGGTCAAAGAGTTCGTCCAGGGCGGCGTGACGCTGCAAGTGCTGCGCGGGGCGAGCATTCGCGTCCAAAGCGGCGAGCGCATCGCCATTGTTGGTGCATCGGGCTCCGGCAAGACGACACTGTTGCAACTGCTGGGCGGCTTGGATCTGCCGACTCGCGGCACGGTGGGTATCGCGGGGTCCGCCATGAATCTGCTGAACGACACCGAGCGCGGCCGACTGCGCAATCATGCGGTCGGATTCGTGTATCAATTCCACCATTTGCTGCCTGAGTTCACCGCGCTGGAAAATGTGGCGATGCCCTTGTTGGTCCGGCGCATGAGTCCTCGCGATGCAAAACATCAGGCCGGCGCTTTGCTGTCACGCGTCGGTTTGGCGGAACGCTTGCAGCATCGTCCATCGCAGCTCTCCGGCGGAGAGCGCCAGCGCGCGGCCGTGGCCCGTGCATTGGTGACGCGGCCGAAATTGGTATTGGCCGATGAACCTACGGGAAATCTAGATGGCAAGAATGCCGCACAGGTGTTCGAGTTGATGCTGGAGCTCAATCGTGAGCTCGGCACCAGTTTAGTCATCGTGACTCACGATGAAAGATTGGCGTCGCGCCTCGATCGGGTGCTGACGCTCGCGGATGGAATCCTAGTTGAGCGCAGCGCCGCGGCCGCTTGAGCGTGCTCGACGGCGCCGCAGCTGGTAGATGACTCGCGCGCGCCATACACCCTGCGCCAGTACATATCCAGACGCGGCGGCGATCAACCCAAGAACGAGGGCGCCCAGCAGCAGCGGCGGCCACAGCACGCTCATATCGGCCCAGAAAGTCTGGTGGCTGATGGCGTGCAGGAATGGCATCAAATCCAACCCCAACAGCTTTGCACCCACCCAGATGGAGCCGGCGACCTGCGGCAGCCAGGTGAAGGGATTGCTGACGAAGACGGTCGCAAACAGGATGGGCAGATTCAACCGGAAATACACGCCCAGCAGCGCACAGGTGATGAGGTGGACCGGAAGCAGAGGAGTGGGGGGGATAAAAGCGATAAACAGGCCCAATGCGAATGAGCGGGTGACGCTGGCGCGATTAAAGGTCCAGCAGCGGCGATCGAGCATCACCGCGGTGAAATGCTTCAAACACCAGTGATTCTCCAGGGTGTGCCGGTCCGGTGTAATGCGTTTCAGCCAGCGTCTCATGATTTTAGTTTTACGCCTCGCTAAGCCGCATTATGCCGTTTTCGTGACGCGCGCACCGGACTCCTTGTCTGCCTGGTAAATCAATGGCTTGAAGCGAGTGCCAAAAGCGCTGTCTGAACAGTCGGCGGTCAAGTATCATGCCCGCAGCTTTTTATTTGACTTAAACGAGGAAGCAATGTGGGAGATCATCCGCGCCGGCGGCGGCTTCATGTGGCCGATCATCTTATGTTCCATCGCGGCGGTGGCCATTATTTTGGAGAGGCTTTGGACTCTACAGAGCAATCGAGTCATCCCGCGTGACCTGGCTCAAAAAGTCTGGAACTGGATCGAAGCGGATCAACTAAGTGATAAGTTAGTCTTGGCGTTGGAGCAAAATTCGCCTCTCGGCAGGCTATTGGCTATCGGCATTGCCAATCGCAACAAGCCGCGGTCCTTGATGTTGGAGCGCCTGGAGGATGGCGGCCGCCACGTCATTCACGATTTGGAGCGTTTCTTGAACACGCTGGGCACGATTGCGGCGATCGCGCCGCTGCTCGGATTGCTGGGAACGGTTGCCGGCATCATTCATGCCTTCAATGCGATCACAGCCAGCGGACTCGGCGACCCGAGAACGCTGTCGGGCGGGATCGGCGAAGCGCTCATCACCACCGCCGCGGGGTTGACGGTGGCCATCCCTTCCCTCATTGCCTATCGTTTCTTGCGAGGCAAGGTGGAGCGCTTGGTGATTCGCATGGAAAAGGAAGCCATGAAACTCGTCGACGCCTTGGACGAGCGCAGCGGTGTCGTGCAGCGATGAACTTGCGGCCGCGCCACCGCGAAGATCCGGAGATCAATCTGATTTCGATGATCGATGTGTTGTTGGTGCTGTTGATTTTCTTCATGGTGTCCACCACGTTCAACCAGGAAGGCAGGGTCAAGGTGCAACTGCCGCAATCGAGCGATACCCCGATACCGCGAGGCGCGCACGAGCCATTGGTCATCACGGTCACGGCGGAAGGCAACTATCGCGTCAATGAGCGCACCCTGATCAATTCCAGTCCGGATACGTTGCGCGCCGCCTTGCTGAAGGAAGCCGGCGCGGATCGCGGTCCCATCACGATACGCGCCGATGCTCGAACCACACACCAAGCGGTGGTGACCGCGATGGATGTGGCGGGCCGCTTGGGCTTCGCGCAACTCAACATCGCGACCGTACATGAGGATAAGGCCCCTTGAGCGCCGCGCCGGGTGCGGGCGTCATCCTTAAGGCCGATTCGTGGTTGATTTATCGCCGCCTGTTGAAATACGCAAAGCCGTATACAGGCATGTTTCTGATCGGAGTCCTGGGGGCGATATTATTCGCCGCGTCCAACGCCTCGCTGGCCTACCTTGTCCGCACGTTCATGCACGGTACGTTTGTCACCAGCAACCCCAGCATCCAATGGAAAGTGCCGATCGGTGTGGTGGTGCTCTTTACGCTGCGCGGCATCGGCGATTACATCCAAAGCTACTTCCCTAGCTGGGTTGGCAGGCAGGTCATCAAGGGCTTGAGGCGCGATGTGTTCTCGCATTATCTGCGCCTGCCCACGGCCTACCTGGATCAGCAGCAATCCGGGCATTTGCTGTCGAAGCTCACCAACAATATTGAATTGGTGGCGGCAGCAGCGACCAGCGCGGCAATCTCGCTCATCAGCGACAGTTTGACCATCGTCGCGCTGCTCATAACGCTGTTCTATATGAATTGGCAGCTTGCGGCTTTTTGCATCGTGGTTGCACCGGTCATCGCCTGGCTGATGAAAATTGCCAACCGCAGTTTTCGACGCTACAGCGAGCGCATCCAAAACTCGATGGGCGACATCACTCGCGTCGCAAAAGAGGCCATCGATGCGCATCGCTTGATCAAGATTTTTAACGCCCAGGATCATCAGACGCAGCGCTTTGAAAAGGTCAACGAGCACAATCGCGCATCGAACATGAAACTGGTTCGCGCCAGAGCCATCAGCAATCCGGTAGTGCAATGCATTGCAGCGATTGCGCTTGGCAGTGTTCTGTACGTGGCGATACATCAGGTGTTTTCGAGCCACCTGCAAGTTGACGAGTTTTTCGGCTTTTTGACAGCATTGATGCTGATTCCGGCGCCGCTTCGAAGTTTGGTGAACATGAGCGGGCCGTTGCAGCAGGGCATTGCAGCGGGAAGAAGCGTCTTCGAAATCCTGGATCATCCGACGGAAGGCAGCGGCGGCCAACTCGCCATCATGCGCGCCCGCGGCGAGATCGAGTTTCGCAATGTGTCCTTTACGTATGGCGGCGACAAGGGCGGTGTGCTGCACGATGTGAGTTTTCACGTGAGTCCCGGCGAGACCGTCGCGATCGTCGGCCGATCGGGCAGCGGCAAGACCACGCTGGTCGGTCTCGTGCCGCGTTTCTATGACGTACAGCAAGGCTCGGTGCTGCTCGATGGTGTCGATGTGCGCGAGTATCGATTGACCGACCTGCGTTCTCAGGTGAGCCTGGTCAGCCAGGATGTGGTGCTGTTCAACGATACCATCCGCAATAACATCGCCTTCAATGCCGTCGGCAAAACCGATGTGGAGGTGCAGGCGGCGGCGAACGCCGCAAATGTCATGGAGTTCGTCAACCAGCAGCCGCAGGGATTCGATACCTTGCTCACCGATCGCGGCCAGAATTTCTCCGGCGGTCAGCGGCAACGAATTTCCATTGCACGTGCCCTGCTCAAGGATTCGCCGGTATTGATTCTGGACGAAGCGACCGCAGCGCTCGACAACGAATCCGAGCGGCGCGTGCAGCATGAGCTTGCCGTGCTCATGCAGGGGCGAACCACCCTGGTCATTGCGCATCGGCTGTCGACGGTCGAAAACGCGGACCGAATCATCGTGCTCGATCAAGGCCGGATCGTGGAGATCGGCAACCATCATGGATTACTGGCGCGCGGCGGCCTTTACGCGGCACTGCACGGGATGCAGTTCAACGCCTGAACGGCACCTGTATGTCGGTTCAATCCAGGCTCAATGAGATTTGGTATGGGAGCGCACCGCCACCGTGGTGGTTGCTGCCGCTGTCTGCAATTTACAGCGTGGCGTCGCGACTGCGACATTTCGTGTACGCGAAACACTGGCGCCGTTCGACACTCCTCACGCGCCCGGTGATTGTCGTTGGAAACTTAAGTGTCGGGGGAACCGGCAAGACACCGCTGGTTTGCTGGCTGGCCATTCGATTCACCGGTCTGGGATTCAGGCCCGGCATCGTGACACGCGGCTATGGTGGTTCATCTCGGCGCGCGCGATTGGTTCAGGCCTCTGATGACCCGAACACCGTCGGTGATGAAGCGATCATGCTGGCGCGCAGGACGGGAGTGACGATAGCGATCGGCCGCGATCGCCCGGCAGCGGCGCAACTGCTGATCAAGGCAGGCTGCGACTTCATCGTCAGTGACGACGGGCTGCAGCACTATGCCTTGGCGCGCGACTGTGAAATTATCGTCGTGGACGGCGAGCGCCGTTTCGGCAATGGACGCTTGTTGCCGGCGGGACCCTTGCGCGAAGTGCCGCGGCGCTTGAAGGAGGCGGACGCGGTGGTGGTGAATGGCGGTCCTGCCGTCATCGGCGGTCATGCATCGCTTGCCGGCGCGTTGCGCGTGCGGCTCGAAGCCATGAATGCCGTTGCGCTGCGCTACGGTACGGCCAAACCGTTGAGCGAATTTTCGGGTAAATCCGTGCACGCGATCGCCGCCATCGGCAATCCGCACCGATTTTTCAAGATGCTGGAGTCATTGGGCATCCATGTCATTGCGCACGCGTTGCCGGACCACGCGCGATTGCGGACCGACGATATTTCCTTCGCGGATGATCTTCCGGTGCTCATGACCGAGAAGGATGCAGTAAAATGTACGGAAATAGCGGGTCCGAACCATTGGTACGTTCCTGTCAGCGTAGTCTTTGACGACGGTGACGCCGAGGCACTGCAAAGCGTTGTGGCCAAGTCAATTGAAAAGCGCGCCGCAGGCGCCTGAAGGAAGTATGGATAAGCGACTGCTCGAATTGTTGGTTTGCCCGATCTGCAAGGGACCGCTGCAAAGTGCTGTGGTGGGCGGCGGCTCCATGGAACTCATATGCCGCCCGGATCGGCTCGCCTACGCCGTCCGCGACGGCATCCCGCTGATGCTGCCGGAAGAGGCGCGCGCACTCAGTGCCGACGATCCGCTGCTGGAGAGCTCCTGACGCCGTGTTCCACGTCATCATACCGGCGCGCTTTGGATCGGCGCGGCTGCCCGGCAAACCCTTGGCGATGATTGGCGAACGGCCCCTGGTTCAATGGGTATGGCAGAGCGCGGTCGCCAGTGGTGCAGCTTCGGTGCTCATTGCCACGGACGATGAACGAATTCGCGCAGCCGCCCTTAGGTTCGGCGCCGATTGCCTCATGACTTCGGCACATCACGCATCGGGTACCGACCGAATAGCGGAAGTTGTGCGTGCCAAAGGGTTCGCTGCAGACGATATCATCGTCAACCTGCAGGGAGATGAACCCACGATGCCCGCGGAAGTCGTCGCAGAAACGGCGCGGGCGCTGCGCGATGTCGCGTCCCGCGATATTGCCACCGCCGTGGCGCCCATCGCGTCTCTGCGAGAATTTCTCGATCCGAACTGCGTCAAGGCGCTGCGTGCCAACGACGGGCGGGCGCTGTATTTCAGCCGCGCGCCGGTGCCTTGGCCGCGCGACAACGTCGTGGCCGGCGAACCCAGCTCGTTCACCGGTGCGTGGCGCCACATCGGCATCTATGCTTACCGCATACGCAGTCTGCTGCAATTCGCCGCATGGCCGCCGACCCCGCTCGAGACGACAGAGAAGCTCGAGCAGCTGCGCGCACTGGAGCACGGGATGCACATCCATCTGGTGACCTTGGCACGCTCGCCGCCGGCAGGCGTCGATACGCCCGAAGATCTCGAGCGCGTGAGGGCCGCGCTGCAAAGGCGTTGAGATCGAGCCGCTACAGGTGCCCGGCGTGACGAAATCATCCTGCAAAGTGCTTTTTGTCTGCCTCGGCAATATCTGCCGAAGTCCAACCGCAGAGGGTGTTCTGCGGCACTTGGTTGCGCAAACGGCACCTCATCTGAAAATCGAAATTGATTCCGCGGGAACGGCCGATTATCACATCGGCGCGCCGCCGGATTCGCGCAGCCAGCGCGCGGCCCTGCGGCGCGGCATCGACCTCAGCGGCTTGCGGGCGCGGCAGGTGACTTTGGACGATTTTGCACGCTTCGACCTGATTCTCGCGATGGATCTGGACAACCTGCGCGAGCTTCAGGCCATGAAGCCGCCTGACTCGCACGCCTCGTTAAAGCTCTTCCTGGAGTACGCGCCGGATTTGAATTTGCGCGACGTGCCAGATCCTTACTACCGTGACGCCGGCGCTTTCGAAGAAGTTCTCGATCTAACCAGCGCTGCGTCGCGTGGACTCCTGGCGAGCCTAGAGCACCGTGCGTAGCAGCCAATACAGGCCACCGGCCAGTGCAATGGACACAGGCAGCGTGAGCACCCAGGCCATCAGCAAGTTGCGCACGGTGGCCCATTGCAATCCGGAGTGATTGGCCACCATGGTGCCGGCGACGCCCGAGGAAAGAACATGCGTGGTGCTGACCGGTAAACCGTACATCTCGGCAGCGCCGATGGTCGCCATCGCGACGATTTCCGCCGATGCGCCTTGCGCATAGGTCATATGCGTCTTGCCGATCCGTTCGCCGACCGTCACGACGATCCGCTTCCATCCGATCATCGTCCCCAATCCCAGTGCTATCGCGACGGCGACCTTGACCCAGGTCGGAATGAATTTCGTGGAACGATCCAGCTGCTTCTTGTAGGCATCAAACGAGGTCTGGTCCGCAGCGGATACAGCCAGCGATTTCGCTTTACCGATGAAGCGCAAGCCCTCGCTGGCCAAATACATATCGTTGCGGATGTTGACCATGGAGCCGGGCGGGACCTTGTCCATGGAGTGATACTGGCCCACTTCCTTCGCGATCGTTCCCGTCAATGCAGCGATCGCCGCCATGCCCTGTGAAGTCGCCTTTCGGTTGCGCACGAGTTCCAGTGCAGCCGCATGCGGATCGGCCGGCGAGTCGCCGACGGCATAGTGCGATAGTGCGATTTGCGCCTGCGCAGAAGCTGCCAAGAAGGTATTCACATCTTGTTCGTGCATGGTGCGATTCAGCGCATACGCGGTTGGCACCGTGCCGATGAGAATCAGCATGATGAGCCCCATGCCTTTTTGACCATCGTTGCCGCCGTGGAAGAAACTAACGCCGGTGCAGGTCAGGATGAGCAAGCCGCGAATCCAAATGGGCGGCGGCTTTTGGCCCTCAGGCTCTTTGTAAAGAGCCGGGATTCTAATCACGGCCTTCAGTATGGTCAGCAGCAAGTACGCTGCGCTGAAACCAATCAACGGTGAGACCAGCAGGGTTTGCCCAATCTTGGTCGCTTGGGCCCAATCCACGCCGCTGGTGCCGGAGCCGCTCGCCGCCATCAGCTGATTCATGAGCCCGACCCCGATGATGGAACCGATGAGGGTATGCGAGCTCGATGAAGGCAGCCCGAAATACCAAGTTCCCAAATTCCACAGAATGGCGGCCAGGAGCAATGCAAATACCATGGCAAATCCAGCGCCGCTGCTCACCTGCAGGATCAATTCCACGGGCAGCAGGGAAACGATGCCGAACGCCACGGCGCCGGTGGAGACTAAAACGCCCAGGAAATTAAAAGTGCCGGACCAGATGACTGCCAGGTTCGGCGACAAAGAATTGGTATAGATCACAGTGGCGACGGCGTTCGCCGTATCGTGAAATCCATTGACGAATTCGAAGCCCAGTGCGATCACCAAGGCAATGCCGAGCAGGATGTAAGGATACGCGCGCGTATCCTGGACCACCGATAAGTCGGCCGCGAGATGGAAGCCTGCGTATATGATGCCGGTAATGACCACCACGATGGCAAGGACATTGAACCAGGGATTGGGTTTATGCGCGAGCCTCGAGGAGGCCGGCGCCTGCATCGATCGGGAGTTCTGGTCGATCGCGGAAGTGTTGGCCATTTGTAACTTATAGATACGCCATGTGACGAATCGATGACACACTAGCTCTGCATGCCCTTCACCATTTCCCACACCGCCATCGTTCTGCCGTTTTCGCGCCTGCTGGCACGCTGGCGGCTGCTCTCGGCCACGGTCATTGGCGCCATGGTCCCGGATTTTCGGATATTTTTCCCCGGGGTACCCAGGGTGGAAACGCATAGCGCCATCGCCCTGGTTTCGTTCTGCTTGCCCGTAGGCTTGATCACGTATTGGGTGTTTGAGCGTTTGATCAAGACGCCGATCGTGCAAGTGCTGCCCGAGGGACCCTACGCCCGCTGGCGTCCCTATGCAGCGGAGGGGGACATCCGCAGTCTTCGTCAATGGCTATTGGCTGCCTTCGGGATCCTGGCCGGAGCCGTGAGCCACTTGGTGTGGGATGGATTCACCCACGAAGGCGGGCGAGGCGTGCGCATGTTCCCGGTGCTCGACGATTCGATTTTCGACATCGGCCGGCGGCATGTTCCGGGCATTTACGTGATGCAAGACTTAGGCTCGCTGATTGGCTTGGCCGCGGTACTGGCGATGATTTGCTACGCACTACGTCCCGGCGCGCAACCGCCGGTGCCGAATCGCCTCGTCCCGCGCACGGAGAGAATCGAATGGATGCTGAGCTACATTCTGGCGGCTATGGCATTCAGCGTCGCTTTCTATGTTTGGCCGCGGCTTGGGCAAGCCATATCGCATTCGATTGTCGGCCGCGTTTCCGACGTCGCGATCGCCAGCTTGCGCGGCCTTGCGGCCGCGTTACTGTGTGTCAGCGTGGCGCTGCAGGTAAGACTGCGCGCGCTGCGTTACCGTTCGTCAGGGCCAGAGCGCTGAACGTCGCTCGGGGCAGAGGACCACACGACGTATTTGTTGTCCGTTCCCGTGCTCGACGCCGGCGTCTCGGCGGCGCGTGCAGGTGCCGGATCATCGCGATGCGGTGGTGTCGGCTCCGGCGCTGAACTCATCTCCGGCTTTTCACGCACGGGTTCGAAGGGTGCCGGTTCAAAAGGTGCCCGCTCGCCGATGTTCCCATCACTCGGTCCTGCGGTGTTGCTCGTGCCTGCGCTTGAGCCTGGGCCTGCGCCATTCGCGTTGTTTTCGCCACCATCGCGTCGGCCGCGGCCGCGCCGGCGACGGCTTCGTCCGCCTCGCTCACTGCGCTCGCCGCGTTCGTTGGCAGACCGCTCGCCTTCATTGCGGGGTTGATCGGTGCGCGGCGGTTGCTCGGATCGGGGCACCTGGTCTGAAGAACGAGGCCCTTGATCGGGCCGAGGCGCTTGCTCTTGGCGAGGTGCTTGCTCTTGCCGGGACGCCTCGCTTCGCGGGGCGTTCGAGCCCCGTTCTGGTTGTCCGGCGCGGTTGTCCATCCGCGGATTGTCGCCGCGTGGACGACCGTCCCGGCGCGGATCCCTCGGACCGTCGCGCCGAACGTCTCGATTGCGGTCGCGGTCTCCCCGATCGCGGTTTCGATCGCGATCTGCACCGCTGCGATAGCGATCATGCCGCGCATCGCGATTCTGGGGCCGGTCGCGTTGCACGTGGGACGGCGCGGTCGACGCAGCCGCGTCTTTGCGGGCAGAGCCGTCGCCGAACAGCCAGCGCCACAATCTCACGAATGCGCCCAGTTGCACGGTCTCCGCAGGAGCTTTCGCGGGAGCGGGAACCGGCATCGGCACGATGGGCGCCGTCGATGCGGGGAGGATGCTGGGAACCAGCGGCACATCGCCCGGCGGTTTCTTGTCTCGATTTCCGATGTTCTCGTCTTCAACGACGGGCTGATCGGTCAGCTGATAACTGACAGCCGTGTTTTCCGGCAGCTCCTTTTCATCGTCGCGAACACGCCGCAGCGTGTAGGCCGGCGTCTGCATGTGCGGATTGGGCACGATCACCAGCGACACCTTGTCGCGGGTTTCGATTTGATTCAGCTGTTCGCGCTTCTCGTTCATGAGATAAGTCGCCACGTCGACAGGCACCTGTGTAATGACCCTGCCGGTCCGCTCCTTGCGCGCCTCTTCGCCGATCAGCCGCAACAGGGCCAGCGACATCGATTCCACGCCGCGTATCGTGCCCATGCCGCTGCAGCGCGGGCAGTTGATATGCGTCGTCTCGCTCAAGGCCGGCCGCAAGCGCTGCCGGGATAGTTCGAGCAAGCCGAAGCGCGAGAGCCTGCCGAGTTGTATACGAGCCCGGTCCATCTTGACCGAGTCGCGCAGCATGTCTTCTACGGCGCGTTGGTTGGCGGTCGACTCCATGTCGATGAAATCGATGACGATGAGTCCGCCGATATCGCGCAGCCGTAGCTGCCGGGCGATTTCCTCGGCGGCCTCCAAGTTGGTATTGCGCGCAGTGGCTTCGATATCGCCGCCGCGCGTGCTGCGTGCCGAGTTGATGTCAATCGACACCAGCGCCTCGGTGTGATCGATCACCAAGCTGCCGCCGGAGGGGAGGGTGACCTTGTGCGCATACGCCGATTCGATCTGGCTCTCGATCTGAAAGCGCGTAAACAACGGCACCGGATCCGAGTAGAGCTTCAACTTGCGCTGCGCATCGGGCGGCATGAAGCGCTGCATGTATTCCTGCGCCTTTTGAAAGGCCTCAGGCTGATCGATCAGACACTCGCCGACGTCATCGGAGAAGTAGTCACGTAGACCCCGTGTGACGGCGTCGCTTTCTTGGAAAATCAGAAACGGGGCGGGCCTGCCGTCGTTCGCGAGGACAATCGCGTCCCAAGCGGTTTTGAGGTTATTCAAATCCCATTGCAGTTCTTCGGTGGTCCTGCCAACGCCGGCCGTGCGTACGATGGCGCCCATGCCGTCGGGAATCACCAGGCCGTTCATGGCGTCGCGCATCTGCTCGCGATCCTCGCCCTCAATGCGGCGTGACACGCCGCCGGCGCGGGGATTGTTCGGCATCAATACCAAGAATCGGCCGGCGAGACTGATGAAGGTGGTGAGGGCCGCGCCTTTGTTGCCGCGTTCCTCTTTTTCCACCTGAACGATGAGTTCTTGTCCTTCTTGCAGAAGGTCCTTGATGTTGAGACGGGCGCCATTCGCAGGCTGCGCGCGGAAGTACTCCTTGGAGACTTCTTTGAGCGGCAGGAAGCCATGGCGCTGCGCGCCGTACTCGACGAATGCCGCTTCGAGACTGGGCTCTACGCGGGTAATCCGGCCTTTATAGATATTGGATTTTTTCTGTTCCCGAGACGGGATCTCAATCGATAAGTCGTATAGTTTCTGACCGTCGACGAGCGCAACTCGCAGTTCTTCTTCTTGAACTGCGTTGACGAGCATTCTTTTCATGTGCCCCAACTAATGTGGTAGGGGCCGAGGAGAGCTTGAGAATCGAGGCCGGGGCCGTAATGATGAATGCGGCAAAGAATAGGGATGCGCCGAACGCAAGAAATGCGACCGGCATCAATTCCATCACTTTAAACCAAAACGTATACGGCAAGCCCGGGGCCTTGTTCTCGGTTAACCGCTTATCAGCCGCCTAAGCTTAAGATTTAAGCCGTCGCGCGTCTGTCTCATCGGCCGAGCGATGGTCTGGAAATCCAGAACCAACTAATATGCGGCTCCCCATCGGATGGGGGGCCACTGGAAACCGGTGTCTTTGCGTTACCTGGAAGGGGCCTCGGCCCCTCTTAAAGGCTGTCGCGCCTGACACGGTTTTGAGACATTAACACGACAGCGCGTCATGGTCAATGTAATCAATACCTTAGAACAACGCTCGAACAATTTAAGCGAAATTTTGACATCGCATTCAAGGGACGAGGATTCATTCCTGAAGCACAGTGTCTCTCGCGGAGAAATAGAATGAACAGCCCTGCTGCCGATTTATTACGTTCCTTAGGGCCGAAAAGTCCGCTGACCCTGCGCACCGTGACCGCCGATGAGGCCGGTCAACGCATCGATAATTTCCTGATGCGCCACTTCAAAACCGTGCCGCGCAGCCGGGTGTATCGGCTGTTGCGCAAGGGTGAGGTGCGAGTGAATCGCAAGCGCGTGGAGGCCGAATACCGGATCCAGGAAGGCGACGAGCTGCGCTTGCCGCCGGTACGCATCGATGCGGATGCAGAGCCCGGTCGGCCTTCCACCAGCCTCTTGGAATTGCTGGAGCGCTCAGTGATTTTCCAGGACCGGCACTTGCTGGTGATTGACAAGCCGGCCGGTGTCGCGGTTCACGGCGGCAGTGGCATGAGTTTCGGCGTCATCGAGGCGCTGCGCGCGTCGCGGCCGCGAGAAACGCTCGAATTGGTGCACCGACTCGATCGGGATACCAGTGGTTGTCTGTTGGTTGCGCGTGATCGCAGCACCTTGACGGCGCTGCACGCGTTGATTCGCAATGGCGGTATGCACAAAACCTACTTGGCCTTGGTCGCCGGTAGCTGGCAGTTGGGTACCAAGCGCATCGATGCACCGCTGGCGACGGACAACCGGCAACACGGGGAGCGGCACGTGCGAGTCGCCGCGGCGGGAAAGGATTCAGTCAGCGTCTTCAAGCCCGTGCAGTTTTTCGGCTCGCTGGCGACGTTGATGGAAGTCGATATCCCTACCGGACGCACGCACCAGATTCGCGTGCACGCTTCCTTTGCCGGCCATCCACTATTGGGCGACGACAAATATGGCGACCGCGCGCGCAACGCTGATCTCAAGGCTCAGGGGCTCAGGCGCACCTTTCTGCACGCCCAGTCTGTGGCATTTGAGTGGCCGGGCTCCGGCGTACCCTTCCATGTCAGTGCTCCCCTGCCGGATGAACTGGCCGCCGTGCTCGATGCCATTACGCCGCAGAAACGCAAAGCCCCCAAGCGTGGGGCATCGAAAGATGCACGCCGCTCCAAGAGTGCGAAACGCTAGGGGAGTTCGAAGCCCGCTGAGCGCAACGCCGCGCTCAATCGGATCAAGGGCAGGCCAATCAGGGCGCTCGGATCTGCGCTATCGATCGATTCGCACAGCGTGATGCCAAGTCCTTCGCTCTTGAATCCTCCGGCGCAATCGAGCGGCCGCTCCTTCGCCACATAGCGCTCGATGGTGGCCAGATCCAGCACGCGAAACGTGACTCGCGTGGTGTCAACGAACTCGAACAGCGCGTTGCCCTCTTGGCGCATCACGGCCACCGCCGTCAGAAACACGATGGCGCATCCGGAGCAACTTTGTAGCTGTTCTATGCAGCGCATTTCGGTTCCGGGCTTGCCCAGCGTCAATTCTGTGCCCGCCTCGTCGACGCTAACCGCCATTTGATCAGAGCCGATGACCCAGGCGTTCGGCTGCTGCGACGCTATGCCTTCGGCCTTGGCCCGGGCCAGCCGCGCGACCAGAGCCAGGGGCCGCTCGCTTAGGTGAGGGGCTTCGTCGGTCCCCGGGGCGACGCAGGAAAAGGCCAGCTTGAGCCTTTCTAAGAGCTCCTTACGGTAGCGCGAGGTCGAGGCCAAAATAAGTGGGGGCGGAGACTTCAAAAACAAAGACTTGCACCGGATTCGTTTTGACAGAGGTGGGAACGCGCCCTATTATACGCGGCCCATGGCATCGGGCTCGACTGACCGAGTGGATTGCGCGCGCCTGGCGGAAGACGCCGCGGTGTTGGAGCGCGTCTACCCATTGAGTGAGCTGCCACGGTTGCAGGATTTTTTAGCGGATGCGCGCGGGTCGGTACGGGCACGATTCGCTTTTTCGAAATTGGCAGCGGGGCGAGCGGGCGCGACCGTTGCCGTGCAGGCAGCTCCGCGGCTGGTTTGCCAGCGTTGTCTGCGGGGCTTCGAATTACCGGTGACCAGCGACAGTGAGATTGAATTTGCGATGAGCGATGCGGATGCTCCGGTGGAGTCGCCGCGAGAGATTTATCTGATGGACGAAGGCTCCGTTAGCTTGCGCGAATTGGCTGAGGAAGAATTGCTGTTGGCGTTGCCCGTCATTGCTGCGTGCAGCACGCCGGAAGTTTGCGGCCGCGCGCCTTCGTCGGACCAGCGTCAGCGGCCGTTTGCCGTTTTGCAGGATTTATTGAAGAAAACTTGATAGGACAGACAACCCATGGCAGTTCAAAAAAGTAGAAAGACACCGTCAAAGCGCGGTATGCATCGCTCCCATTCGGCGCTCGCGGCACCTGCTGTGTCGATCGACGCAAAGAGCGGTGAAACGCATTCGCGACATCGCATCTCCCGCGACGGTTTTTATCGCGGCAAGAAAGTGTTGCAGACCAAGGCGGATGCGGCAGCTGCCGAAGAATAGACCGTCAACCTAGCCGTCACCCCAGCCGTCGGCGAATTGCGCACCATGTCTGCGCCGCTCCATATTGCCATCGACGCCATGAGCGGCGATCGGGGTCCGTCGGTTTCCGTTCCGGCGGCACTCGCGGCGGCGCGTGAATTTCACGATGTGCGTTTCACGCTGACCGGCAGGCAAGCCGATCTGGAGCGCGAGCTGGCCGGTGCCACCTTGCCCAATGTGTCGTGCCTGTTTGCGACGGAAGTGGTCGAGATGACCGACCATCCGCGCGAGGCTCTGCGTCGTAAGAAGGACTCATCGATGCGCCGCGCCATCGATCTGGTCAAGGCCCACGACGCACACGCCTGCGTCAGCGCCGGCAACACCGGCGCATTGATGGCCACAGCACATTTCGTATTGAAAATGCTGCCGGGCGTCGAACGGCCGGCGATCGTTTCCATCATTCCTTCGCGCGGCGGCCATACCTACATGCTGGATCTCGGCGCCAATGCCTCTTGCACGCCGGCGCAGCTATGCCAATTCGCCGTGATGGGATCGGTGCTGGCTGCGGATCTCGAGGGCGCGCACGAGCGGCCCCGCGTGGGACTGCTCAACATCGGCGAGGAAGAGGTCAAGGGCAACGATATTGTCCAGGTGGCACACAATCTGATGGCTGCGGCCGATATCAATTACGTCGGCTTCGTCGAAGGCCACGACATTTTCTCCGACAAGGTGGACGTCGTGGTCACGGATGGATTCAACGGCAACATCGCTTTGAAGGTGATGGAGGGCGCA
>Ga0224547_1000024_pt1 | contig 40736 bp, 41 predicted proteins | sample 714P21014metaG_FD_179908 | JGI IMG/M metagenome (GOLD analysis project Ga0224547, IMG submission 179908) | Peat soil microbial communities from Stordalen Mire, Sweden - 717 P2 10-14 | ecosystem: Environmental > Terrestrial > Soil > Wetlands > Peat | place: Sweden: Norrbotten County, Stordalen...
CGCCGCTTCGAGATCGATGTGAAACCCTTCGAAGGCACATCCGGAATTATCGGTCTGATCATTTTGTGTCTCGAGGTGACCGAACGTGGCGCGAACCATCGCGCACAGGGAAGCGGTGAACGCCGTTTGCTCGCCCTGACCGAACATGCACAGGACATCATCACCATTGCCGACACGGACGGCAGGGTGCTGTACGTCAGCGGTGGTGTGCAAAATTCTCTCGGCTATACATCCGAAGAGCGCGAGTCGAATTTTGTGTTCGAATACGCGCATCCGGATGATCGCGCCGAGCTGCTCGCCAAGTATCAACAATTGGTGGCGGGCGAGATCAAAGCCTTTTCGCGGGAATTTCGCACCCGCCACAAGGACGGCTCGTACCGCTGGCTGGAGTCGCGCTGCGAATCCGCGCTCGCCAATCCACTAATCGGCGGGGTGGTCATTAATTCGCGCGACATCACCGAGCGCAAACATGCGGAGTTCAGGCTCGCGCAGCGTGAAGAGGTCTTCCGCCTCGCCGCCGATGCCGTGGACGGCGTCATTTTCGAGTGGGATGTCGCCCGCGATGTGGTGCATCGTTCGCGCGCCGTCCAAGACGTGTTGGGGATTGCCCCCGATGAACTCGAAGCATCAACCGCTGCGTGGCTGGAGCGAATTCATCCGCGCGATTTCATCGCCGCCAAAAAAGCAATCAGTGTAGGGCTCATCAGCGGCCGCGGTTGGACCACGGCTTACCGAATTCGCGACTCCAAGGGCCGCTACAAATCCATCCTCGATCGAGCGCTGGTTCAGCGCAATGCCGCGGGCGATCCGGTGCGGGTGATCGGCTGTTGCGTCGATGTCTCGGAGATCAAGCGCCTCACCGACATTCTGGGCGAAACCCAGCGCACCGCCAAAATCGGCGGCTGGGAATACAGCTACGAGACGCAAGAACTCACCTGGACCGATGAGATGTTTCGCATCTACGGCACTACGCCCAAGGATTTCCAGCTGTCCTGGGAATCGATGCTGGCGCAGTGCGTGCCTGAGTCGGGCGAGCAGTTCAAGAAAGCGTGCCGCCGCGCGGAAGCGGGCGATGGTCACATCGATCTTGAACTTGAGATCAATACGCTCAAAGGTCAGCGCATCTGGGTGAGGGTCATTGGACATCTGGAAATGCTGGGCGGCCGACCGTTTCGCTCCTTCGGCTCGGTGCAAAATATCCAAGCGAAAAAGCTCGCGCAAATCGCTTTGGAGAACAGCACCGGCTGGCTGAAGCTGTCCATGAACATGGCGAACATGCACGCATGGCGCTGGGACCGGACGCAAGACTCGTTCGAGTTCGCCAATCTTGAGAATCCCCATGTGCATTTCCCCACCGTCTATCCCGATATGGAGACCATGCTGGCGCGGGTGCATCCTAAGGACACGAGCGCGGTAAAGCGAGCCATCGAGAGCGCGTTTACGGGTCAAGCCGAAGTCCGCCAGGAATTTGAGCTCCTCGGCATCGATGGCCGCTATCGTTCCTATGCGACAACCGCCAGACCCTTGTTCGAGGGTGCGGTTCCGCGCGGACTGGTGGGCGTCATTCAAGACGTCACCGCCCGGCGGGATTCCGAGCGGCGCTTGCGGCGCTCGGAAGAATTGTTGCGCGCGACCACCACCAATACGGCCGATACGCTGTTTCTGCTGGATACGGCGTTGCATGTGCGATTTGTGAATAAGAGCGTCAATGCAATCGCGATGGAGCACATCATCGGCCGCGATATCGCCGCGCTGTTGCCGCAGGCTGCCCGCGCGACCGTGTTGCAGAAGCTAACGCACATTCTCGAGACTGGCGAGACGGCCACGTTTGAATTCGAATCCGCGCATGAAGGACGCGCGCAGTATTTTGAAAATCGCGCGGTGTTGGTGCGCGACGGCGGCGTGGCCACCGGCATTTCGATTTCGATGCGCGATATCACGGAGCGCAAACGCCTGGAGCAGGAAATCCTCGACGTATCCGGTCGCGAACGCCGCACTATCGGCCGCGATCTGCATGACGGGCTGGGTCAGGAGCTGACCGGGGTGGCGCTCATGTTGCGCGGCCTGGCCACCCGGATTTCCGAGCGCTGCCCCGACGTCGTCGACAACGTGAATGAAATCGTCGGTCACGTGAATCAGTCGATCGAGACCGCGCGCTCATTGGCGCGAGGACTCTTGCCGGTACAGACCGAGACGGGTGGTCTGACCTACGCGTTGCAGGCGCTCGCCGCGCGAAGCCGTGATTTGTACGGCCTGGAAGTGAATTTCCGCGCTGACGTCTGGCCTGGATTTGCGCCAAGCGAAACCAACGCCAGCCACCTCTACCGCATCGCGCAGGAGGCGCTGACGAATGCCGCGCGGCACGGGCGTGCCACCCTGGTGGACATTTCGCTGCTGGCGAGGCAGAGCGGATTTTCGTTGCGGATTACCGACAATGGCGTCGGCCTGAAGCCGGCCGTACCCTCCTCCGCGGGGATGGGCCTGAAAATCATGAAGTATCGGGCCGACATGATCGGTGCCAAGTTCGAAATAACGGCCAACCCGCCGCACGGCGCGATGGTCACGGTCGCGGGTTAGCGGGCCGTGCGAGGTAAGATACAATTTGAGTCCTCCATTTCAGGAGAGTGCAGACATGGCAGCCAGCAGCGCATGGATTCGATCTTCGATGTCACAGTCGGGAATTAATGCAGGCAAACGCCGGGTACGGCGGGTATTGATCGTCGATGATCACCCCATCGTGCGTCAGGGTTTACGGCGCATCATGGAAAATGAAGAGGACTTGATCGTCTGTGGCGAGGCAGAAACCGCGCGCGATGCGCGTACGGCGATCAAAGAACTCAATCCCGACGTGATGATCGCGGATCTCAGCTTGAAGCAAAGCGATGGCATCGAATTGGTCCGCGATGTGCGGGCCCATTACCCGCAATTGCCGATATTGGTCCTATCGATGCACGATGAAACGATTTACGCGGAACGCATGCTCTCGGCCGGCGCCAACGGCTACATCATGAAGCAGGCTGCCAGCGAGCAATTCCTCATATCGTTACGCCGGGTGTTGGACGGCGGGATTTACGTTTCCGAGGCCGTCGGCAACAACATGATTCAGAAGTTCGCGGCCGGCGGATCGTATATCTCCGCCAATCCCATCGATCGCTTGAGCAATCGCGAATTGCAGATTCTGCACATGATTGGCAAGGGGATGAGTACCCGGGAAACCGCCGAGTCTTTGAACTTGAGCATCAAGACGGTCGAATCCCACCGTCAGCGCATCAAACGCAAGCTCAATCTAAATACCGGTACTCAGTTGGTTCAGTACGCGGTGAATTGGTTTACCGGTCGCGAAGCCACCACCGGGACGCCGACATCCAGTGACGTGCCTGGTCCTTAACAGGACTTGGGGGGTGCGCGGATAGCGGTTACGTCGCGCACGTAGCCGGCGAAATAGATGGGAAGACCGACCGTGTTGCGTTGCGCTGAGCCGCGCAGATGCCACCACTCGGTGTGGCCTCTTGAGCGAGTTGCACTTGAAACTCGGTGTCGGGCGGCGAGCGCTCCTCGAGATGCGAGCGCAGTTTGCGCAGCAGCGTATCCCACGTCTCGGGCGACATGATCGGACGCAGGTCGTGAAATGCGGGACGCCGCGCCGCCGGCGTCGGCAGACGGGTGCCAAACCAGTCGCTGAACCAGGCGGAGCCGTCTGCCCGATCCAATTCCCAAAGGCCGTCGCCGCTGGCCTGCATGGCCCGCGCACCGGGCAGGTAAGTTGCGGCTATAGGGGCGCGATTCGCACATGCCTCGATATCGGACGTTGCGCTGCGATCTGAAGATGGGAAACAGCGCTGAATTCGCGAATTGAGTGGGAATCAAGCATTCACCTGGCATCAGTGAGTGCTAGTGCCGAGATTTGAAACAGGGTTGTCACTCATGATTCAGGCTTGGAGAACGGTGCCGATATCTGGAAGCACGACTCAGGTATGTGGGGTTTAAAAAGTGTCTGAGACGGAATCTGTGACGCCGATCACAGTCGAAGCATCACCGGCAATTTTGCTGGCCGAGGATGACCCGGTCACGCGAATGCTCATGACCCGCTTTCTGAAGAATGCCGGCTACGAAGTCGATGCCGTGGCCAATGGCTCCGAAGCGCTCGACAAGATGACGAAGCGCTACTACCCCATGTTGGTCACCGACTGGGAGATGCCGGAGATGGACGGCATTACCCTGTGCAAGGCCGTGCGCAGCATGCAGCTCGACGGCTACGTATATGTACTGCTGCTCACCGCGCGCGACGCCAAGGAGCACATCATCGCCGGCCTCGATGCGGGTGCCGATGACTATCTGGTCAAGCCGGTGCACGAAGCCGAACTGATCGCACGCTTAAGTGCCGGCCGCCGCATCCTGGCGCTCGAATACTCGTTGCGCGTCGCGAACCAGCGCAATCGGATTCTATCGATTACCGACGCGCTGACGGGCGCCTACAATCGCCGCTACTTGATGGAGCAATTGCCGCGCGAGTTCGAGCGGTGTCGCCGCTACGCATATCCGCTGTCGGTGCTGATGTGCGACCTCGATCATTTCAAACAGGTCAATGACCTGCGCGGCCATGCAGCGGGCGATGACGTGCTGCAGCAATTTGCTTGCCGGGCGCAGAAATACATTCGCAACAACAGCGATTGGATGGCGCGCTACGGCGGTGAGGAATTCCTCATCGTTCTGCCGGAAACCACGCACGACCAGGGCGTCATCGTCGCCGAGAAAATTCGCCAGATCGTCGCAGCGACGCCGTTCGCGACCCGGGCAGGCGATGCCGCCGTGACGGCAAGCTTTGGGGTGGCCTCCACCGGACCGCACGGCCCCGACCTGACGCTCAACGTCGAGACCCTGATCAGGGCGGCGGATGATGGTCTGTACAAGAGCAAACTGGCGGGGCGAAATTGCTCGACCGGCCAAGAATTTGGCGCGTCGCTCGCGCTTGCGGCACACGGCTAACCACCAAGATATCGGTTAGCCGACTTGGCGTAGTTCCGCGTTGACGGCGGCGAGCTTCTCGCTCAAATCCGCCACCAAGCCGCCGATGGCGGGAATGGAATTCGCGCGCACGGCGTCCTCCAGGCTCGAGGCCGCCTGGCTCAAATCCAATGCGTGTATGTTGGCGCTGGCCCCTTTCAATGAATGCGCGCGTTTGCGCACCGTGTCGAAGTCACTCACCTGCAACGCCGCCATGATCTCCGCGAGGCATTGATCACCGCTGCTGACAAAGGTATCCGCCAATTCCCGCTCGAACTCGGCATCGCCGCCCGTCAGCTCGCGCAGCGCTTCGCGGTCGATCGGCGGCGCGGTCGCCCGCGCTTTCAAGAATCGGCTCAAGGCTTCGATCAACTGGGCGGGCTCGATCGGCTTGCCCAGATGCGCGTCCATGCCGGCAGCAATACAATTTTCGCGATCTTCGCTCATGACATTGGCCGTGAGCGCGATGATCGGCAGACGCTTAGCTCCGCGGCTCGACTCCAGTTCGCGAATGCGGCGCGTTGCCGTGAACCCGTCCATCACGGGCATTTGGCAGTCCATCAAGACCGCATCGAAGGCGGAGGTGGCGATTCGTTCCAAAGCTTCGGCTCCGTTGTTGGCAATGGTGACCTCCGCCGCCATGTTTTGCAGGGTTCTCTGCGCCACGCGCTGGTTGACCGGATTGTCTTCGACCAACAGGATCTTGTTGCCGCGAAACGTGGCCTTGGGCTGCGGGGATGATTTGAGATTCAAGGCGTGCGGCGTCTTGCCGGTCAATACTTGATCGATGAGCGTGGCCAGGTTCACGGCCCGAATGGGCTTGAGGCCTATGGCATTCGGCCGATGCTCGTGATCGGTGGTGTCATGTTCGGCGCCGAACAAGGACAGCAGGATCAGCGGCAGGCGCGCGAAGCGGCCATCACTTCGCAGCAGGGCAAGCAGATCGAGTCCGCCTCGCATCGGCATTAGCTCATCGGCCAACACCAGATCGAAGGACGAATTCTTCGCCAGTTGCGCCAAGGCCTCATCAACGCTGCCGACCGAAACGGTCTCGTAGCTATACAGCTTGAGCTTCTGGGCGAGAGCTTCGCGGGCGGCGCGAAGATCATCCACGATGAGAATCCTGCGGCCCAGTCCAATGGGCGCGCGGGCCGGTTGCTGCTTCGCCACGTCGACCTTAACTCTGACCCAGAAGGTCGAACCCTGGCCGCTCTCGCTGCGCACGCCGACATCGCCGCCCATCAATTCAGCCAGGCGTTTGACGATGGACAACCCTAAGCCCGTGCCGCCGTAGTGGCGGGTGGTGGAGGAATCGACCTGCGAAAATGACTTGAACAGGCGGTCCAATCGATCCGCCGGAATGCCGATCCCTGTGTCGGTGACCTCGATGGTCAATGTGGCGCGATCGTTCGCCTCTACCTGGGTGCTCAAGTGAACCGTAATCGATCCCTCGGGCGTGAATTTGACCGCATTGCCCAGCAGGTTCAAGACCACCTGGCGCAATCGGCCGGGGTCTGCACGGATCATCACCGGCACTTCGGCCTCGATGCTGACGATGAGTTCGATGCCCTTGGCGGCGGTTTGCAAGGCCGTGGCGGCGACTGTCTCGTACAGCATGTGAATCAGATCGAACTCGACGTTCTCGAGCTCCAGCCGGTCAGCCTCGATCTTCGACAGATCGAGCACGCCGTTGATCAATGACAGCAGGGCCTTGGCGCTGCCGCGAATGATATCCAGGTACTCGCGCTGCGTGTTGTCGAGCGGCGTCTCCGCCAGAATCTGCGACATGCCGATCACACCATTCATCGGTGTGCGGATTTCGTGACTCAAATTGGCGAGGAAGCTGCTCTTCGCGCGGTTGGCCGCCTCGGCTGTGAGCTTGGCATCCAGCGAGGCCTGTTCGGCCAGCTTTCGATCGGTGATGAGTTGCATGGCGCCGGCCAATCGCAGCGGCGTGCCGTCGGCGGCGCGTTCGGCCTGGCCGCGCGCGCGCATCCATTCGTAGTGCCCGGCTTTGTGACGTACCCGAAATTCGAGGTCGTAAACAGCGCGGCGCTCGAGGTGATTCTCGAGGCTCACGGCGACGCGTTCACGGTCCTCGGGGTGGATCAGGGTGACAAACCGTTCGTGAGAGGAGCCGAGCTCCTCGACGCTGTAGCCCAAGAGCTCTCCAAAACGCAGTCCATACCAGGAGACATGGGTGAGAAGATCAATCTCCCACAAGCCGTCTTGCGTGCCGCGCAGCGCCCGCTACAGCCGAATCTCCAACGAGCCCAGTGCGGCCTTCGTATGCTTTAAATCGCTGATATCGACGATCGCGCCGGTGATGCGTTCCACGTCGCCGGATTGGCTGCGCGACACCTTCGCCTTCTCGCCGATCCAGCGTTCGCTGCCGCCCTCGAGCAGCACCCGATACTCGCAGCGGTAGTAAGGATCCGCCGCCGTGGTTTCCAAGGGTGCGCTGCGAACGCGCGCGAAGTCGTCCGGATGAACCCGCGACAGCGCGCGATTCAGATCGTCGAGTGAGGTTGCCGGCGCAATACCGAGCAGCTCACGGAAATTGTCGGAGCAGATACGGCTATTGCGGCGCAAGTCGAAATCGAAGGTGGCGACGCCGGCCGCGGTCTGAGCGATATTCAGCGACTCGGTAGCGTAGTGCAGCTTGTCTTCCAGCGCCTTGCGCTCGGTAATGTCGGTAATGTCGGTAATGGTGCCGATCGCGCGGGAGTCGTAGCCCTCGCTGCCCAGCAGTACTTGCCCGCGGCCGGCGAGCCAGCGAATCTCGCCCGTGGCCGTCAAGGTTCGGTATTCGGTTTCATAGCCGCAGCCTGTGGCAATGGCGTCGCCCAAGGCATGGACGACACTTTCCAAGTCCTCGGGATGAATCGATGCCAGCCATTCTTCGCGCGTGAGGGACATGTCACGGCATTCCAAACCGATCAGCTCGAAGAAAAGGGAAGTTCCTTTGATGCGGCCGGTCACCAAATTCAGTTCGAAGACGCCGAATCCACCGGCAGCTTGTGCAAACTCCAAGAACTCCGCCGAACCGCGTGAAGAGGAGTCGGATTCTAAGGGGCCGCTCGACTCGCGCCCGAGCGCGTTCACCGGATCCGTGGGAGCCTGTTTCTCTGAGCGTCTCCGCAATTGGGTGAGCAACTTTTTCTGATTCGGCCAGCTTCGCATGCGGATTCCATAACCGGTGGGTCTTGCACCCAACATCTTAAGGGTATCGGCGAGCAGGGGCACCGCTTGAGCTATGATCGACCTCTCAATCCCGAGTGAAAGGCATGCGAAACTTCAAGGTTTGGGGCGCTTTGGCGGCTGGAATCGGCGTGCTTGTGTGCGCCGTGCTGGTCGGCGTGTGGCTGCTCGCCAACCCGAACCAGTACAAGGGCAGAATCGCCGCCGCCGTCAAGGAATCCACCGGACGAGAGTTGCACTTAAGCGGCGACATTAAGCTGTCGGTGTTCCCCTGGATCGCCCTGCAATTGGGGCCGGCCACCTTGGGAAACCCCGAAGGGTTCAGCGAGGAGCCATTCCTGTCATTTGCGCATGCCACTGTGCGCGTCAAGTTGCTGCCGCTGCTGCGCGAACGGCTTCAGGTCGCCCGCGTGGACGTCGACGGTCTGAATGTGCGCTTGCGCAAGAATGCCGAGGGCAGGGGCAACTGGCAGGACGTGGAACTTAAGCTGCAGCTCGTCCCGAAGGCAGACGCGGATCATCAGGTACCGCGCGCTTGGGTGCCGTTCGCCCGCCTCAGTGTGAAACATGGACGGGTAAGCTATGCAGGCACCACGGTCGAGAACATCAATCTGGAAACAGGTTCCGCTGCCGCCGATCAGGTGATCCCCGTGAGGGCGAGCTTCGATGCGAATCGCGGCATCCCGGGCGAGCACATCTCGATGAATGCGCAATTCAACTTGAGCGAGGATGCTAAGCTCAAGCAGTGGCAGTTTGCCGCCGCGAACTTCAGCGGCACGCTGACTCGCCCGGGCGTGGATCGGCCGACGCATTGGGATCTGTCGGCCCCGCTCCTGCAAGTGAATCTCACCCAGCAGACACTGGTGCTACCCACGTTCACGATGAGTTACGCGGGTGCGCATGTGAACGGCCAGGTTTCCGCCACACACATACTCGACGATTTGAGCATGACGGGCAGCGCAACCTTGGCGCCGCTGGTGCTGCGCGAATTTGCCCCGAGGCTTGGGGTTGCGCTCCCCACGACCCGAGATGCCAAGGCGCTGTCGGCATTGTCCGCTACCACGTATTTTGCCTACGGCGGGAACGCGGTGAGCTTGAGCAACGTGGCATTGCGCCTCGATGACACGGAGCTTCAAGGACATATCCAGTTTCCTATGGGCGGCAAAGGTGCGATTGAGTTCGACCTGACGGCAGATCAGATCGATCTGGATCGGTATCGTGCTCCGCAGGGAGCCACCGCCGAGCAGCCTTCTGCCGCCGATGGCGCGGGTGGCAGCCCAACACCGCTTAACGCGCGCGGTACCTTGCAGCTCAAGGCGGCGCGCCTTGCTCGCGTGGACTTCAGTAATCTGCGCATCAATCTCCTCGCCGAGGACAACGTGATCCGTCTGTTTCCCATCGAAGCGCAGATCGATGGCGGCCGCTACTCCGGTGACATCACGTTGGATCGGCGCGGCGCAGTACCCACGTTAAGTGTCGATGAGCATCTCACGGGCGTCGATATGGCACGATTGCTTTCAGGCAGCGCTCAGAAGGGACGCCTGTCGGGACGGGCGACGCTCAACCTCAAAGCAACGGCGCGCGGTGCCACCGTGGATGCGTTTCTCAAGACGTTGAGCGGACATCTTGAAGCGAATCTCGCGGATGGCGCCTTGGAAGGCATCGATGTCGGCTACGAGATGGGCCGTGCGCAAGCGCTGATCGATAAATCGGCGCCGCCGCCGCGCGATAACACCGGGCGTACCCAGTTTGAGGTGTTCCAGACTTCGGCGCAGATCGCCAACGGCATTGCGGAAACACACGATCTGAACATCGCCTCGTCCGCGCTCAAAGTGAGTGGCCAAGGCAGCGCCAATCTGTCGTCGAAGGCCATTGATTTTAAGTTGTTGGCCGCCGTGGCGATAGCGCCTGCGAGGAGCACGGATATTCCGCTCAAAGTTACCGGGACTTACTCAACTCCCACCGTGCGGCCCGACATCGAAGCGGTTGCCAAGGATCAACTGAAGCAGAAGCTTCAGGACGTCTTAAAGAAAAACGGGCTGCAAGGACTGTTCAGCAAATGAGCTGGGAGGCTAAGCAATTCGCGCAGCGCCTGCTCGATTGGTTCGCGCTGCATGGCCGGCAAATGCTGCCGTGGCAGATCAATCCCACGCCGTATCGGGTGTGGGTGTCGGAGGTGATGCTGCAGCAAACGCAAGTGGCCACAGTGATGCCGTACTACGCGCGTTTCATGCTGCGCTTTCCCGATGTGGTGTCGTTGGCATCCGCGCCCCTCGATGAGGTGCTGCATCTGTGGACCGGCCTGGGATACTACGCGCGCGCGCGCAATCTGCAAGCGTGCGCTCACGTTGTGGTCGCGCAACACGGCGGAGCGTTTCCGCAAGCGCTTCAAGCCATGATGGAACTGCCCGGCATTGGACGCTCCACCGCCGGGGCGATCCTGGCCCTGTCGGGCGGTCAACGTCAGCCCATTCTCGATGGCAACGCCAAGCGCGTGTTGGCGCGTGTTTTTGGCATCGCCGGAGATCCCACGTCAAAATCGGTCCTGGAAGCGTTGTGGGCGCAGGCCGATGCGTGTACGCCTGCTGAAGCCGTCGCCGCGTACACGCAAGCCATCATGGACTTGGGCGCGACGGTGTGCACTCGCTCAAGACCCGCCTGCATCGCGTGTCCGGTGAACGCCGGGTGTGTTGCGGCACTCGAAGGACGCCAAACGCAATTGCCGGGCACAAAACAAAAACGCGTCCGACCTTCGCGCGAGGCGACAATTTTGATTGCCGAGATTCAACACAACGGTTCGACCGCCGTGCTGGTGGAGCGCCGGCCGCCTTCGGGCGTGTGGGGCGGGCTGTGGTCACCGCCGCAATTTGCGAGTGAAAGGGACGCGCTGGCGTGGTGCCGCGAAGAATTCGGCGATATGGCAGAATCGCAAACGTTGCCGCCGATCGATCACGCATTTACGCACTTCGACTTGCGCTTAAATCCGCTGCGGGTTCGATGCGCGAGAAACACGAGTGTGCGCGATGCGCACACTCACCGGTGGTATCCACTCGAAGCGCCGCCGCGAATTGGCCTGCCTCAACCCATCCGCCGGCTGTTCGAGCGCCTGCGCACGATAGGGAATTATTAGCGTAAGATTCGATTCATGGCACGCAAGGTTCACTGTGTATTGTTGAAACGAGAGGCGGAGGGCCTCGACTACTCGCCATATCCCGGCGAGCTGGGAAAGCGGATCTACGACAACATTTCCAAGGAAGCGTGGGCGCAATGGGTGGCGCACCAGACCATGCTGATCAACGAGAATCGGTTGACGCCAATCGAGCCGAAGGCGCGCGCCTTCTTGGTCGCCGAAATGGAGAAGTTTCTGTTCGCAGGCGGCTCCTCGAAGCCTAAGGATTTCGTACCGAAGTAGCGCACAGGAAGTTCCCCTTGAAGTCGCCCCTCTGCGAGACACTCGGCATCGAATTTCCGCTGTTCGCATTCAGCCATTGCCGCGATGTGGTCGCCGCCGTCAGCCGCGCCGGCGGGTTCGGAGTGCTCGGCGCCACGCGCCATACCCCTGAGAGCATCCAGATCGAACTGAAATGGATCGACGATCACGTCAATGGCAAGCCCTATGGGCTCGACGTGCTGATCCCCGAAAATCTCGTGACACGCGGCGAGACGGGGCTGACCGCTGCCGCACTCGCGGCCCGCATACCGCAGGCGCACCGCGATTTCGTCGCCGATCTACTGAAGCGCTACCATGTGCCGGCACCCGCCGATCAGGTGCGCGACGGCGCACCGCCCTACGATCCTGGCCAAGCGCTCGAAACGCTCGAAGCCGCCTTTCGCCACCCGATCAAGCTCATCGCGAATGCGCTCGGTGTGCCGCCGCCATCGATGATCGAGCTTGGCAAGCGGCACGGCGTGCCGGTCGCGGCATTGGTGGGCGCGAAAGAGCATGCGATCCGCCAGGTTAAGGCCGGCGTCGATATTCTGGTCGTTCAGGGTGGAGAAGCGGGCGGTCACTGCGGGGAGGTATCCACGCTGGTGCTGGTCCCCGAGGTGCTGAAGGCGATAAAGCCCTTGGGCAACATTCCGGTGCTCGCCGCCGGCGGCATCATGACGGGCCGTCAAATGGCAGCCTGCATGGCGCTAGGCGCCGCCGGAGCTTGGACCGGTTCGGTCTGGCTGGCGACGACGGAATCCGAGACCTCAGAGATCTTTCGGGAAAAGATGGTCGCTGCGACATCGCGCGACACGGTGCGCTCACGGGGACGAACCGGCAAGCCGTCCCGGCAGCTACGCTCGAGCTGGACCGACGCGTGGGAGCTGCCCGGCAGTCCCAGCCCATTGCCGATGCCGCTGCAGTCCCTGATCAGTGAGGGCGCACTGCGCGCCGTTGAGCGTTCTGCCGCCGCCGGCAATCCTGCCGCGCGGGCTCTGGTGACTTACTTTGTGGGGCAAGGCGTGGGCCTCATCGACAGCGTCAAATCGGCGCGACAGGTCGTCGAGGAGTTCAAGCTGGATTTCGCCGATGCGGTGGAAGACCTGCAAAATCTTTCGCAGGAATGAATGTCGCAGCCACTCACAGTGCGGTGATCGGTATCAAGACGATTCGGCTGATCACCCGCACCTCACGATTCCATCTAGAGCGGCACACCATCTTTTATCTCCACTCTTTCATTCACCGCAGCACCAAGCGCGCGAAGATAGTTATCAATGCTTCGTGTGTAGCCCAAGACGAAACGCGACATGAATCGAAAGACCGGGTTATAGATCTCACCCGCCTCCGTGATTCGAACTTCGGTGCTGTCTCCGACCCGCCTCAGCGCATAAGTCCAGCTACCGCCGTAGGGTAAGTCCTTCAGTGCAATGCGACGGCGCAGCAATGTCGGCGGCTGCTCTTCTTGGACCTCGTAGAGCATTGCCCCGCCTTCTTTCGTGGTCTCGCGCCACCATTTATGCCCGTCTGCGTCCGTATACGATTCAGCATGGACCTTTTCTGCGCGCCAGTCTTGCGGACCCACCATGACGGAAAACAGCTGTTCCGGAGGCGTGTGGTACATAGCAACCCTCGAGGCAAGGTGTGAACTTGGCAGAAGCGTGCCCACTATCAGAACAACAGCTACGGCTAACGCTACGCAAAGTACGCCAATCAGCGCGATCTTCATCGATTCCGCGACCTACTTCGACGTTTTAAGAGAACTCTTGCGGCCTTCGCCAAAGTAGTCAGGCCGGCAAGGGCAGGTTCCAAGTTTGCCGCCCCCACGATTCGGAACATTTCCTTGATCAGCGTGGGATCGAGAAATGAATTTTGGTCCCGAAGACGCTCACCGTGAGGCGTTAAGAAAAGATGGATCACCCGCCTATCGCGGTCTGAGCGCACCCGTGTGATGAATCGCCGCCGAATCAGCTTTGACACGGCGATGCTCATCGCGGAACGACCGACACCCATATGTTCGGCAAGCCTCGACAACGTCGTGGGCTCTTTTGCGTGCAAATGATCCAAGATACTGGCCTGGTGCGCTGTTACGATTCGACCTGTTGACTCGTCCCTTAAATGCCGACGATGACAAGCCAGATAAATGGCCGGATAGGCATCGATTAAGCTTCTAATCTGTCGGTCCAACATTACAGTGAATACTGCCGGTATGGTTTGAGTCGTCAAACGGTTAGTGTTTTGGCTTTCCCCGCTTCGCGGGCGGCCACCCGCCAATATCGAGCGCCACCGCCATGCAATCATCACGGAGCTGATCCGCCGTTTTTCCTTCCTCGATGGCCCGAGCGACCACCATCCCACCCACGCAAATCGCCGCAATCGCGTTTGCCTTACTCGCTGAACTCCGGTTCTTCGGCATGCTGCGCTCAAGTGCTGCGACCATCGCCTGAAAGACGCTGTTGAACGCCCGCTTTGCAGTTTTACCGGCCCTGCTCACATCGCTGGGCAGCGCAACCATGGGGCAAGTGTTCTCAATGTCATTGAAATGCTGCCGCGAAAGATAGGCGCGGATGATCTGCGGGCCTGCATCGGACGACGCCAAATCCACCTCTACTCCCTCCCAACGATTCTTCCAGTTGGGGTCGGTAAAAAAACAGCCCAACACTTCGCTGTACAAATCGCTCTTGCCCTTAAAGTAGCTATAGAAGCCGCCATGAGTCAGGCCCACTCCGGCCATAATTTGCTTCAAGGAAACATTATCGAAACCGTTGCGATTGAAGAGTCGACGAGCACTTTCGATTATCTGCGCTCGGGTAGTTGACCTGTGATCGGACGGATACGGCATAGATCCCTCATGACTTAAAACGCCTACGCGATACATTACTGGCATTCAGAATATGATCTTGATCATATTTTTGCGCAATGCCTATGATAGGTTCTTTAGATAAGATTGTGGGGAGACACGAATGATCAGCGATCATAATCAGCTGCGAGCAGCGACGTTTATTTCAAGGCGCCACTTAATATTGGCCGGTGGTGTCGCGGCCACCGCGATGCTCATCAAGCCGCGTGCCGTTTTAGCGGCAACGGATGGCATCTCGCGCTCAGCGGAATCCATTCACCAGGAAGTCTCATTCACGTCTGATCCAAAGCGCATTTACGAAGCTCTGACGGAAGCCAAAAGGTTTGACCGCGTGGTCCAATTGAGTGGCGTCATGCAGTCTGCAGCCCTGGCACAAATGAAAAAGCCGACCGAAATCGATAACAACGAGGGTGGCGCATTCAGCGCATTTGGCGGCTACATCACCGGACGGCAGATCGAACTCATTCCATCGGAGCTCATCGTCCAGGCGTGGCGTGTCGGCAGTTGGGATCGCGGCTTGTATTCGATCGCCAAATTCGCGCTTATGCAGCACGACACGGGTTCCAGACTGCTATTCGATCACACGGGCTTTCCGGTGGGCCAGGCCGACCACTTGGCTACAGGCTGGAAAGAGCACTACTGGGATCCTCTACATAAGTACCTGTCAGAAGGTTAAGCTGCAACGACCACCGGAATTAAATACTATAGTTCCATGGAGAAATCGAAGCACGTTGCGGTGCTGCTATTTTCCTATGGAACGCTGCAGGACAAAGCCGTACAGATGGCCAATTTCGGACGCCATCTTTCGGGTCGCCCGGACTCGCTGCCCGGCTACACACTACTACCCATCAAGATTGATGATCCCGCGGTCGTGGCACTGAGCGGTAAATCTCAACATATGATTGCCAAACGTAGCGCTGATGCCGGAGACGAGGTGACTGGGATAGTCTTTGAGATCACGGCGCGGGAACTCGCCGCTGCGGATCGATATGAAGTGTCTGAATACACGCGTGTTCAGGTAACACTTAAATCCGGGGTGAACGCCTGGGTTTATGTTGCAGGGTAGCGCCAGCACCCGAGGAGGAGCTGCTGGCACCGCTCGATGAGGCGCATCTAGGATGGAGTCACGCGCCGCGCAGTTGCCAGCTCCTTCCACTTCTGCGCGTTTAGACCGAACACGAGGAGCCATAGCATTACCAACCCTTCTCCGAGGAGGCCGGAGGCCAAATTGTATGGGGACAGATTGTTTGCAAGCGACGTTGACATGTAGGTCAGCCAACCCAAACCACCAATCGTCATCAGCGCGCTCAAAATTCGAGGCAGAAAGGTCGACCGAAAAATGAGATAGCCAATCAGGAGACAATAGAATCCGCTAAATACTATGGCGACGTTCACTCCCCGAGGTTGCCATCGAAGTGCTTCGAAGCTGAGTCCCACGAGGCTGGTCAACGCCGCGAGCAAAGAGAGGCTCCTGTTCACCGGCTTAAAAATGTCATAGAGAAGCAGCGTCATAGCGGCCATGCCTAAGACCCCGATTAGGCCCCCTGCGATATTCAACGAGCCGCGAGCGAAGAGCTCACTCAACGATACTATCAGTACGCTGAGCCAATAGAAGGCGCCGGCGATTCTGGCCTTAAAACGCGGCGACGCTTCTGCAACTCGTTTCATCATAATGGCGGCGTTCATACTCCATCCCCCTTACGCGAGTTATTGAATCGCGTGCACGCGAATCAGATCGGTTCCTGGCGGCGGCGTAGCCGAAAACGTCGGCGGATACCAGAAAATACAGCAAATACTTGACTGCGCCCCGCAAACGGCGCTGAGCCCCGTTCGGATAGCTGCGAATCCGATAGCTTCGCGTGATTGTCCGCATGGTTTATTTTAACTCCACTCAGGGCCTCGGCGCAGTACTCTTAACAGGCCGCCGGACACCGAAGCGCGTAACGCCTAACATCGAACTGCGCGCAATGGCTCAAGCCGGCGGGGTCGTCCTCGCCCCTGGAGGACTTCAACGAAATGACCGATGCGGGCAAAGAACACCATGAGCGTGTCAGGTACCGCGGTCGATGAGCTTCACGATTTGGTTGTTCCTAAGTTCAGACGGCGCGATCGAACTTGTGGTGGGGGTATTTCGAACACGCGCGATGAGGGGGCTTCTTGAGCACGGAATCGCGCTGCCGATGGCGGTCCGAGAACTCCATCAACGCGGTGACCCCCGATCCGCACAGGCTCAAGGCAGACAATGCCATGGTATGTACGAGTGGCGCGCTTCTCAACAACCAAGCGCTGCAAAGAAATAGCGTGAGAGACGAGAGCACCACGATCGCCGTGCAAGCGATAGCTATCCCGCCGTACTTCAACACCCTCATTACCAGCCATCTCCTCGGGCGAAAATCCGACACGAATCGACGAGCGCCACATCCCTGACGGGATGATGGCTATTAGGGGCTTTGGGAGGTCGAAGCGTTGGCCGGATGTATCGGGCTCGTCCCTCACAGATACGGGGCTGTCCCTGCGGCTAGCACCATGGGTGACGCGAGGCGAGGCGGGGCACGCTCAATGCTCTGTGTGCCAACGCGAAATCAATCGCCGCGCAGACCGCCGCCACCTGCGCGGAATTGCATTGCTCAGGTGTTGACCGAGAGCTGTCCGGATAAACCTCGGTGGTCGTCTTGTAGGGTGCATGGGTGATGCTTGCACAGAGCCCGAGCCGCTTGAGCGGGTAGTTGATGACGCCTGGCGCGACCATGGGCGATCCGATGATCTCGCCATGGCGATCCGCCGGCGCAATGTGCGTGACTTTCGCCACCGCCGCGATCACCGCTTGCTGGAACTCCGGTTGCGGATGCTCGCTATCGTCGACCAGATAGAAGCCGTCGGGGATTTCACCCGGCACATGCGCCACACCGTCGCGAGCGGCCAGCGCCGGGCGAAACTCGGACTCATCGGTGTCGGTGGTTTCGTGCAAATCGATATGCACGAGCACGCAATCGCGCAAGGGCGCGACCAAGCGCATGAGGGCCGCCGATTCCTGCGCCGGGCTGTCGTCGCGAAATGAGCGGTTCGGGTCGAGCGCGTGCATGTTCCAACGGTGAATCACTTCGTAAGCCCAGGGGCTGACGCACGGCGCGACCATGAGGTTGACCCGACCTTCATAGGTTGCCGCACGCTTGTCGAGGAACCGTAATGCTCCGTGCACGCCACTGGTTTCGTAACCATGCACGCCTCCCGTCACCAACGCGCAGGGAAGCGTGTCGCGCCAGCCGCGGCTCTTGATCGCGAACAGGGGGTACTTGTCTGGGTGATAATCAAGGCGGCCATACTGCACCACGTCGTAGCGCGAACTTAACGGCTCAATCACGCGCAGCACGTCCGCTTCGTAACTGCGTTTGACGGTTTGCCGTGACAGCCAGGCAGACACTTCCGCTTCGCCCCAGGGAAGTCCGGGCGTGCCGATCGGATAGGCCGCTTCGGTCGTCGTCACGTCGCTCGCTCTGAAATGGCGTAAAGGAATCCTGAGCACTGTAGCACTGGCCTGATGCTTCACGTGGCGCAGCAAAATCGCGAACCGGCCCATGGCGGCGCCCGGCCCCTTTACTTTGTAGTACACAGCGTAATACTGTTACCTATCAAGCCCCGCAAACTGGCGGGGCGGCCGGGTTCGCGTGGCCCAGGCGCTTTTTTGAAGCCGCTCGTATGAGCGAGGCGTACCGCGCGTGTCAACATTGTGGAATTTCGAGGAGTGAATCCTATCCCTAACATATTCTTAATGTGGTGCGGATACGTGCTGGGCGCGGCCGCCATGGTTTACAGCGTCCTGGCTTGGCTTGCGGTCGGCGCGCGGGCTGGTTCAGCCAGTTCTTCAACTCGACGCGGCATGCCGCCGGTAACGATTTTGAAGCCGCTGTGCGGTGCCGAGTCGGAAACATACGATTGCCTGCGCTCTTTCTGTGACCAGAAATACTCGGAGTTTCAAGTCGTGTTTGGAATCGCTGATCCGGGCGACCCAGTTGTCGCAATTGCGCGACGACTGCAAACTGAATTTCCCCAGCGCGACGTGCAAATCGTTATCGATAGCCGGCAACATGGCAGCAACCGCAAGGTAAGCAATCTGATCAATATGCTGCCGTTCGCAAGCCATGACTACCTGGTCTTGTCCGACAGCGATGTTCGCGTCAATAGCGAATATTTGTCCAACGTCATTGAGCCGCTGCGTGAGTTGGACGTCGGGATCGTCACGTGCGCTTACCGGGGCGCGGCTCGACGTGGCCTCTGGTCATTGCTGGGCTCTGCATTCATCAATGAGTGGTTCACGCCGTCGGTACGCGTTGCCGCACTGGTGGGCGGGCGCTGTTTTGTGTCTGGAGCGACCATCGCCATTCGACGCGAGGTACTCGCGCGCGCCGGGGGTCTTGGCGCCATTGCAAATGAATTGGCAGACGACTACCGACTGGGTGAGTTGACTCGTCGGCTGGGCCTGCGCACCGTGCTATCGAAAGTCGTGGTGGAGGTGGCCGTGGTCGAGCGTAGCTTCAGCGAAGTTGTGGGGCACGAGCTTCGATGGCTTCGCACGATTCGGGCGGTCGAGCCGCTGGGCTACAGCCTTTGCTTTGTCACATTCACGATTCCGATTGCCCTGATCGGTACGCTGCTTTCGGATGGATCTCCCGCGGCCTTCAGCATGTTAGGGACCACGGCGTTGGCGCGTATACTGCTCCATGTGAAGACGCGCCAAGCGAACTTGACTTTCCTCCAGGCGATTATGTTTCCGCTGCGGGACACCTTAAGTTTGCTGCTTTGGGGCTGGAGTTTCAGGACCCGTGACGTGAGATGGCGCGATCACCATGTTCAGGTGACCCGCGATGGTTTGGTAGAATCGGTTGTAAGGATAACGCCATGAGAACTCTGTTTTTGCAAGCGCCATCGTTTGACGGTTATGACGGCGGTGCCGGTGCCCGCTATCAGATGAAACGCGAGGTACGCTCTTTCTGGTTCCCGACCTGGCTCGCGCAGCCCGCAGCCCTCGTCGAGGGCTCAAAGCTGATCGATGCGCCGCCGCATCGCCTGTCGTTTGAGGACATTGCCGGCGAGTTTAAAGACCGAGACCTGGTGGTGATGCACACATCCACCCCATCCTTCAATTCGGACGTGAAGACGGCCGAAATGATTAAAGCGATCAATCCCGGCATCAAGATCGGTTTCATTGGCGCCAAAGTCGCAGTTGAGCCCGAGAAAAGTCTGATCGTGGGACGCGCCGTCGATTTCGTGGCTCGTAACGAATTCGACTTCACCATCAAAGAAGTGGCGGATGGCCACAGCTGGAGCGATATCAAGGGGCTTTCTTATCGGAATAGCGAAGGCGTCATCGTACATAACGAGGATCGCACGATCCTTGAGAATATGGATTCTCTTCCGTGGGTGACACCGGTCTACAAACGCGATTTGAAAATCGAGAATTATTTCGGCGGCTATCTCAAGCATCCATACATTTCCTTCTATACCGGGCGCGGCTGCAAATCGCGCTGTACTTTCTGCCTGTGGCCCCAGACCGTTGGCGGACATCGCTATCGTGTGCGCTCGGTGGAAAATGTCGTCGCCGAAATGAAGTGGGCGAAAGACGCTTTTCCTCAGGTGAAGGAATTCTTTTTTGACGACGACACGCTGACGGATAACCTGCCGCGGGTCGAGGCGCTGGCGAAAGAGCTGGGTAAACTTGGAGTCACTTGGTCGTGCAACGCGAAGGCCAACGTTCCACGCAAGACGCTTGAAGTCATGAAGGACAATGGTTTGCGGCTGCTGCTGGTTGGCTATGAATCGGGTAATCAACAAATCTTGATCAACATCAAGAAGGGCATGCGGGTGGATTTTGCGCGCCGCTTCACCAAGGACTGCCACGAGCTGGGAATTGTCATCCACGGGACGTTTATTTTGGGACTTCCGGGCGAGACACGGGAAACCATCCAGGAAACGCTGAACTTCGCCAAGGAAATCAATCCGCACACCATTCAGATTTCACTCGCCGCTCCCTACCCGGGCACGTTTCTTTACCGACAGGCGAAGGAAAACGGCTGGTTGTTCAATGAAGAGGTCGATCTTTTGACGCAGGAAGGCACGCAGATTGCGCCGCTGAACTATCCGCACTTGAGCCATGGCGAGATCTTCGACTCGGTCGAGGATTTCTACAAAAAATTCTATTTTCGGCCGTCGAAAATCGCCTCCATTGTGGCTGAGATGATCACCAGTCCGGAAATGATGAAGCGCCGACTGCGTGAGGGTGTGGAATTTTTTCACTTTCTGCGCACTCGACACGATGCCGCTTGAGACGGCTGATCATCGCGGCGGAGCATCCTTGCAACTCGGAGCTCTGAGGCCATGAGTGTGCCCATGGCGAGAGTTCCTGAATCGTCTCGTGAGCTGGAAACTGTCCCCTTAGGACCGGTGCGCTTGGGCAGCGATGCGCACAAGATCCTTTTCTGCCGGACGCTGCTCGATACCTTCGATCCATACAAGCCGGCGGTGATCGACTGGCCACAACTCGACACGGAGACCCGTGATCGGCTGGTGAGCCTGCCCATTTGGGACATTGCCGTGCAGACCGAGGGCAGGGCGCGGCTCAATGTCGCTTCCTATGCTGCCGTCACGACCGATCCCCTGTTGCGTAAGGCAATTGAGCTTAACGCCTTTGAGGAGGGCCGCCACAAGCTGGTGCTCTCCAATCTTGTCGCCGCGTATGGCGTTACGCTTGCACCGGAGCCGCACTACGTCGTGCAGGGCGATCCGGAATGGGCATTCATGGTCACCGGCTACAGTGAATGCATCGACAGCTTCTTTGCCTTCGGACTATTCGAGTCGGCGAAGCGATCCGGATTCTTTCCCGCCGCCCTTGTCGACACCTTCGAGCCGGTCATTCAGGAAGAAGCCCGCCACATTCTGTTCTTCATGAATTGGGCTGCGTGGTATCGGCGCACGATGCCTTTCTGGCGGCGGCCTTTCTTTGAAATAAAGGTGCTAGCCGTCTGGCTATTTCTCATTTGGGAGCGCATTGGCATCGCCCGCGATATGGGGAACGGTATACAGGACAACAATTTCACCGTGACCGGAGCGAAGTCGGTCGGCAGTGACGTGGACGTCGGTGAATTGATCGATATTTGCTTGGCCGAAAACCAGCGGCGCATGAGTCCTTACGATCAGCGTTTGTTGCGGCCCACGTTTGTCCCGGCGCTCGCGAGATTGGCGCGGCGTTTTATACGATCCTAAAGCTCGGTCGGGCGTAAACCTGCGCTAAAACTGCGTGAAACTCCGCGTTGTCATTGTCGCGCTTCTCGGGCTCGCGCTAGCGATCTATCTGCTTGCGTATACCGGCATCGGCGCGGTCTTTTCGGCGGTCGTCGCCGTCGGATGGAGCGGTTTTGCCCTGCTTTGTCTTTATGCCTTGGGGCTGTTCGCCGTTCTTGGCTGTGCTTGGTATGTTTTGTTACCCGAGTCGTCGCTAGCGAATCTGCGGGTTTTCGTGTGGGCGCGCATGGTTCGCGACGCCGCGACCGATGTGCTGCCTTTTTCCCAACTTGGCGGAATCGTGCTGGGTGCACGTGCCGCCATCTTGCATGGCGTCCCGGAACCGTTGGTCTATTCTTCAACCATCGTTGATGTGACGACGGAGATGCTGGCGCAGATCGCCTATGTTGCGTTGGGGGTACTGATCCTGGATCTGCGCGCCCCGCCGACCTCCTTTGCGCAGTCTCTGATCAAAGCGCTGCTCATCGGCGTGGTCTGTGCCGCCGCCGGCGCCGGTGTCTTTCTCGCTTTGCAGCGCCATGGGCACCGAGTAATAGAAAAGTTCACGGCGCGCATCTTGCCTGGCGCTCTACGGCGCACGATGGCGGTAAACATTGCGCTGAGATCAATCTATCGTTCTCGTGCGAGAGTCGGGGCCTCCATCGTGTTTCATACTGTTGGGTGGATCGCGAGCGCCATCGGCGCCTGGATTGCCTTTCGATTGATCGGCGTGCGGGTCGAACTCAAGTCGGTCTTGGCGCTCGAAAGCCTGGTGAGCGCGATTCGAAGCACGGCCGTTTTCATTCCTCATGCGCTTGGCGCACAGGAGGCCGCCTACACGGTTCTTTCGCCCTTGTTCGGTATCGGGGCGGAATTCGGACTTGCCGTGTCGATTTTAAAAAGGGCTCGCGACCTAGCGCTTGGAATACCCATACTACTAATCTGGCAGGTCATCGAGGGCCACAGAGCACGATCCCGTCCCGCGGTGGGCTAGTATTTGAACTTTTCCAATCCCACGGTGTTGTAAGGTTTAACGAAGGGGGGAATGTGGCTATGAAAAACAACACCGCCTACTATTTTCACGCAACCTTATACAGGTTACGCCGAAAACCAGTGATGACGGCAATGATGGTGTGCTCCCTGGTCTTTGCCGTTACAGCCGCGATAGCTGGCATCAAAGTGTGGCGAGCGAGCTCCATTTGCACGATTGCGCAGAGTTCCGCCCTGCCAAGTGTCGTGCAGGCTGTCACGGATGTTGCCGGTCAAAGCGACCTGCCGATTCAGCATCACGTGCTGCAGACAGCGTTAAGTATGCGAGGCCAGACGCCGCAAGGCGGCTCGGCGCTTTCGCACAAGAATGCTTCGGCCAACTGTCCCTGCGCTGCACCAATCGGGTGGCATTGGCAACGAATTTGAGAGCATTCGCAGCTGAGCGATCGTCGAAGTTCTCCAGGGACGAGGACGAGCCCGCCGGCTTGAGCCATTGCGCGCAGCTCGATGTTAGGCGTTACGCGCAGGGCCTCCGGTTTGCATTAGTGGCGCAGTCAAGAGTCCTCAGACCAGCGAGCGCCGGGCTTGAGTTTGCTTTGGGGTCGGGGCGGGGGCGTTTTGGCTTCACGCGGTGATTTGCGCATGCCGGGTTTGAGTTTGAGGATGGAGCGGGATGATGCAGGGTTAGAAGAGTTCGATTGATGCATAGAGTGGTTGATAGCTCCTTGCTCAAGGTAGGTGGGTTGATTGTATCGGCATTGATTTAGATCACCTGATACTAGCAATCGGTCGTGACATTTATACGTCGTCAGTTCGGTTTTGTCGATGAGCGATCTGCCGCGCCGGTTGGTCCGACTTTGTCTGACTCCCCCGTCCAGGAATTGACTTCTAATTCTGCGCCGGGTCCGCGGCGATGCCTCCAGAAGAGACGGGCTTCGCGCCCATTCTGCTTTCGCTTTTGTCGTTAGAATGTGGCATTCGTTTGCGCTGCGCGGCGTTGACGGCCCCTTGGAGTTGCGCTATTAGCGTCTCACTCAGAAACGGCGGCGTGGGCTCGCCGGCAATTGAGCTGGATTCTTTGGGTCCGTCTTCACGAGTTCTCTTGAACATCAGCTGCCGTCTCCTAAAACTTACTGGCGCAGCGATATGGCGCAGGTAAATACTAGACCAATCTCGATGTCGTTGCGTCGACTAACCGTGGTAAATCGGACCCGCAGCACGAAGCGATGATTATGTTGTATGCGGCCGACCCAGCTTCGCATGTACGACGGGCCTGCAGACTCGCAGCTGATGGATACGAGAGACAGATCATGGACACACAAGTTCAGGATTAAGACATTCACATGATGGATACTCATGAATCTTGACGTCATCGGCGATGTGCACGGTCAGTACGACAAGCTGGTCGAGCTGCTTCAGCATTTGGGATACATCGCCACGGGGGACACCTGGCGCCATCCGGATAGAAAGGTGGTCTTCCTGGGGGATTTGATCGATCGAGGTCCTCAACAATTGGCGACGATTGAGTTGGTTCGCCGCATGGCGGAAGTCGGTTCTGCTCGTTGCATCATGGGCAATCATGAATTCAACGCGATCGCGTGGGTGACTCCGGATCCTGAGCATCCGGGGAAATTCTTGCGGGACCATCACAAGCCAGGGAATCGGGAGCAGCATCAGGCGTTCTTGGACGTCGTGGAGGGGACGCATCGGCAGCGGGAAATCACCGATTGGTTCAGAACGCTGCCTTTGTGGCTGGATCTTCCTGGTTTACGGATGGTGCACGCATGCTGGCATCAGCCGTCGATCGACTTACTGCAGAAGGCCATGGGGTCCAGCTCAAGGCTAACCGATGAGATGATCTTGCTGGGAAGCCGAAAGGGTCACGCCCTCTATGCGGCGATCGAGATCGTCTGCAAGGGGCTGGAGGTTGAGCTTCCCGCCGGAATCTCCTTTAAGGATAAGGAAGGCAAGGTGCGTCACGAAGTGCGCGTTCGATGGTGGCAAGCGGATTTGTCCACCTACCGCAAGGCGGTTATCGGGCCGTCTGAGGAGGTGGAGAAGATTCCTGATGCGCCGATGCCGGCAGCATGGGTGGCGCACCCCTACTCGGGGCCTCCGGTGCTCTTCGGACATTACTGGTTTACCGGAACGCCCGAGGTGATTTCGCCGCGGTTCGCCTGTCTTGATTACAGTGCGGCACGCGACGGACCGCTGGTTGCCTATCGATGGGACGGGGAGGCGCAGTTATCGTCGGAGAAGCTGACGTGGGTGGCGTGACAAGGAAGAGATTGCGCGTGCATCGCCCACCGCTATTTCTGAATGCCTGTTGATGCTGCCGAGCACATCACAGTCACCTGCGTCGACCCACCACCACAAATCCCGCAGCAAATCGTAATCGTTCTTATGGCGACCTCGCCGCCGTAGCTGCGATCGCAACGTTTTCCAACACTTGTTTTGTTAAATCGCGAGAAGTGTGACGGATTTCATCGGGATGGCGCGATGCCGCGCCAGGCTTTGCGCTGAGATTGAGATCTACACCTGAATTCACAAGTCCTCGTTTGGCTAAGGTGGTTTCCTCTTAACGAGTAACGACGCAAGCATATGTCAACTGACGCTTTAAGCAGCGGACTTTTGGCGACGGGCCTAGAGAGGCGCATTTTCGTGTGTCGTGCCAACCGTTTCTGGTTACCAGCGCTTTTCGTCTCCCTTTTACTCGGGTTGCAGGGACAGAGTCGCGCTCAATCTGTCTCGCCGGCTCTGCGCGCCGATACTATTCTCATCGTCAAACACGAGCGCAAGCTCTACTTGCTGCGCGATAACGCGCCGCTCCGCAGCTATCGCATTGCGCTGGGCTTGAGTCCCACCGGTGCCAAAGAACGCGAATGGGACTTTCGCACGCCTGAAGGCAGCTACGTCATCGATTTCCGCCGGGAGCACAGCCATTACTTCAAGGCACTGCACATTTCCTATCCAAGCCCCGCGGACCTGAAACGCTCCTCCGCGCTGCACATTCCCGCCGGCAGAGATATTTTTATTCACGGGGAACCTAATCAACCGACCAAGCCAATCTCGTATTACAAAACACGCGATTGGACCAATGGCTGCGTTGCACTGTCCGATGAGGATCTGCTAGACGTCTGGAATCTGACCGCGGGTCAGACCCGCGTTGAGATCGTGCCATAAGAAGATCTAAACGTTTCTCTGGGCTGCAGCGCATTCGGGTCGGCCGCGCAGGTTAACCTGGCGACTCTTGCGCGATGGCGACGTGGATATAACCATGGACGCCGCCAACGATCAAGGATCGCAGGCGGCGTCTACTTAAGTACCGACAGTGTTGGAATCACTCGTGGCAGTTAGCGTATTCCTCACGGCTCATGTGACCATCGTGCTTCACGTTGCATTTGGCGAAATTCTTGCTGACATAATCGTCGCTTTTGACGTCACGTGAAGTGAGATATCCATGTTTGTGAGTATCAACGGTGTCGAAATCCCGATGCGTCGTGGTTGCGCGTTGCGCATCGGTCTTGCCGTCATCGGCGGAATAGGCGGTCGCGCATGCGAAAAGCAATGCGGCGCACGCCAATGAAGCGAGTTGGGTTGATTTCAATATAATCTCCTAAAGAGTCGAATGTGTGTGAGATCGGCACCCTGGGCGCTGTCACAAGCGGCAGTCGATGAATGCTGTACAACTAGGCTAGCCAGATCCCCAGCTCCCGTCTGTACGCTGGCGGACAGCCGCGCGAAACAGCGAGGTCGCACGGAAGTTATTTCCTATTTGAGCGTGCAGGGTTCGCCAAGCCGCTCCCTGAGAGTGCGGTTTTGTAACTCTTACTTTTCAGGAATTGGTTGGAGTGTTGGGTGACGCAAAAACGGAGTGAGGCAGTGGCGGGGCGCCTGCTGCCCGATGCGGTCACTCCCGAATTGCTGTTGACCCCATGAACGTGCTATCAATTCCACCTGCGGGCGGCGTTGCTAACCCAAATTGGAGCCGAACCATGAGAGTAATTGCTTCTTTGATTGTGTGTCTCGGACTGTCGGCGTGTGCAACAGATTACGTGTCGCAGCTTTCTGAGCCCAATTACGGCCTCCGGGGCTTGAAGTATTCGGAAGAAAATGTTGATCCAACACTGTTGATGAACGGTACTTATGCGTCAAAGCAGATGAACGGTCTCTATATATCAAAGCCTTCGGGTCCCTTTTGCTTGACTGACTATCGTTGTTCACCACAAGCGCAACAGTCCTCATCCGGATGGAATCCGTAGGGTTTGCAGCATGGCAGCGCTTAAGTTTAGTGGAGAACTGGCCTAGCAGGTCCGGCCGCACTTAAGTTTCGGAGCAGTCCAACCCCGGTCAGAATGAGCGAACACAACATCGCCAACGCACCGAAGTACAACAAAAACCGAAACTCAAGCTTAAACGCCATTCCAAAAAAGCCACCGCTCAACGCCAACGTACCCACCGGTGCCGCGATGCGCGCCAACCATTTAGTGGAGGAGGGCAATCTCGCCGCATCGAGCAACACCTGAATGACCAATGACAGAATGAGCCACACGCCCGCGTGCGCGTGACCGGCGCGAAACAACGCCAACTGTCCTGCATTCAAACCCGCTTCCACGCCACCCGTCCCCGCGACTCCATGGGTCAGCATCCCTAAAATGGCTAAGCCCCCGTACTGGACCGTCGGCACCACCAGTAGGATGATTGCGGCGAAGATCTTAGCTTCACGTGTCAATTCCATAGCCGTCTCCCACGCTTTAAGCGATTGAATTTCTGTTCAATTGGTACCGCCAATTATGCGCCGACTCAACTGCACTTCTGCCAGGCAAACCGCAGGCACGCCGTTAGCCGAGTATTTGTGCGTTTAGTGCTCGAAATCGCCGGATTTGGGGCGTGGTCGGTGGCCGGGGACTTAACGGGTACGGTTCGATGGCGGACGAACTGAAAGCCTTGCAACATGCATTAGAATCGCTTGTATGTGGCCCATTGAATCGCGCACGCGGTGCCAGCCAGCAGCAAACAGCCCGAGGATATTGGCAGGAGAGATACGGCAATGCGTATGACGTGCTTTATTCGTTACCAGATTGATCCTTTTCAGAAAGATGCGTTCAAGCAATATGCAGAAAACTGGGGCCGCATCATTCCTCGATGCGGAGGACATCTGCTCGGATACTTTCTGCCCTATGAAGGCACCAATGATGTGGCGTGGGGACTGATAGCCTTCGAGAGCCTGGCGGCGTACGAGGCGTATCGCACTCGCCTAAAGGCCGACACGGAAGCACGCGAGAATCTCACCATGGCTTATAACAAGCGCCTGATACTTCGCGAGGAACGCAATTTTGTGGAGATAGTCGATGGCACTTTCGAGCGCCCATCAGTCTCCGAACCGCGATGAAGCAATGAGAATGATGTCGGGGGAGAAATGCCCCCGACATCGCTGCTTAGGTAGCCTTAGATTACTTTGGGTGACCCAGCCTGTTTCGTACCGTCGCTCTCCTTGGATGATCCGCCCTGCGATTGTTGGCCGCTCTTCTGATCCGAGCCCCCCTGTTGATTGGCACCCTTGTCAGTTTGTCGCGGCGTATCTTGCGACTGCTGACCGGTCTTCGGTGCCTCGGGCGCTCGATTGGGATCAGTCTTTCCTGATCCAGCCTGCTCGTTCATATTTCCACTTTGGTTTTCGTTCGACATTCAATTCTCCAGCCGGATGAAGCGACGGAGCGCCGCACACGAACAGTCTCACTTTAGGAACGCCATTGGCGACCCGCCATCCGCTTCAACGGCTGTAGGCGCAATGCGCTTCTTTTGGCCTCGCAGACTCGACAGCCGGCGGCCTGCGGAGCTCTTTAATCGATCGCGCGACTACCGGGTGGAATGCGCCTTATGCGCATTCCTTGAACTGTTCCACAGCGGCGAGCGCCCAAACAGCGCGGCAATCGACATAACCGCGACGATCAGCAGCGCAAGCTCATGCAATGACCTGCAGAATTGGCCATTAGTAGTCGGAATAGAGCGGAGACTTAAGAACCATGGAATTCCAAAGCCCGAACACGCGCACACCCGTGTCGGTGAGTGATCGAGTCCTTCGCAACATCTCTGAACAAGGATTCTTTGGTGCGCCGGGAAGTCTTGCCGACGCGCGCTCGGCCTGCGCTGAGTTGATCTTCGCCCGCGCACTCATCGAGGCTCAAACGGCCAGAATTGTGCAGCTCGATTCGGCCGTAATGAAGCCCTAAAACAACTCGTTTCCTCCTCCCGAGCGCTCCTCGATAAAATGATGCCCTTTATCGCCGCGGTCAAAATTTGTTTCGTTAAGTACGCGGATTTCAACGGCTGCGCATCGAGGCCTGAGTTTTGGTGGTGGTTTGTATTTACGTTGATCGCGACGGCGGCGCTTCGAGTAGTCAGTTATAACCTGGCGGCGGTCTTCTCCTTCGCTACTTTCCTGCCCAGCCTTGCAGTTGCGACGCGCCGCTTGCACGACACCGATCGAAGCGGGTGGTGGCAACTTTTATACTTCTTTCCGGTGATTGGCTGGGTCCTCCTGATCATCTTTTGCGCGGAGCCGACGCAATCGAATCGATACGCCGCCGAGGCCTAAGGATCGCGGCACCTAAGCTCGCCAGCGCACAGACGCGGCCTCCAAACACTGTTTATCATGGCGGCAGCGCAATGCCTTTGCCCAGGGTAGGCGTGCGTGCACATCGCAATCGCGATCTGAAGGTATGAGGAATACTCTTTGGATTGATATCAGCAACGCCACATGACATTAGATCGGAATCCCAATGCCAGTCCTGTGAATGAGCCCGCTTCATTGGTGCTGGCCGTGGATCAAACACAGGACGTCAAAGAAAAGCTGGAATTGTGTGCAGACAACCTTGGCTCATCCAACGAAGTCGCAAAGAAAAGAAAAGCGATCGGCGCGAGTTCGTTGTCGGCGGATAAGACGCTGGCGAACAACGAAAGGGTCCAGCGCGAAGTACAGGAATGTGCCAATGACCTGTACGCGCTGACCGAAACCTTGATTGACGGGATTGCAGAGGTGAAAGAGCAGGCCCGGGTCGCACTGGCTAAATCCCAAAACGCCCTAGCCAATACCGAGGCGGCTTTGGTGAGCGCACAGGAAGAGGAGAAAATGGCCCATCTGCGCACCTTGCGCGATTCTGCGACGGGTCTAGCCAATCGCGACCTATTCGATGACCGGGTCGTGCATGCCATTGCCTTGGCCAAGCGCCACAATTGGACGCTGACGGTGATGTTCCTGAAGCTAGACCGCATCAAATACCTCTATGACGCGCAAGGTCATGCCGAGGCCAACCGCGCATCGAGAGAGATCGGAAGACGCCTAGCTCAACACGCTCGCGCCGAAGATTCGGTGTGTCATAACGGTGACGATGAGTTTCTGTACTTATTGGTGAATCCGCAGGGCAACGAGAATGTCGGGCGAATTGCGGCCGGCCTGTTGAAGAGTATTGCTCAGCCCATTGACATCGGCGAGCACTCACAACGAATCATCGATGCGAGCATCGGCATCGCCTCCTATCCGGAAAACGGCACGACCGGAGAACAATTGATCATCAATGCAGACATTGCCATGCGGCGCGCGAAAGGCAGTTCAAATGGCTATGTCTCCTTTACTGAGTTGGAGACGGGCTTCATCGCCGGAGAGACGGGGCTTCAGGCTCATTGAAAGTGGGCGAGTTGGATTGCGACAAGCCGCCAATCTCAACCCCAATCCCGGCATCACTTTATCCAACACTATGCAACCGCTGCGTCGTCACACAACTGTATTTCTTTACCGGAGGTTCGTTATGAACTCGAAAAGCAGGTTTGCCCTTCATGGTCACCTATGGCTGCTCGTGCTGCTTTGTGCAGGGTGTGCTACACAGCCCAGCAAGCACCCTGCCTACCTGCACGCTCTGTCGGATCTGCGTACCGCGCGATGGATGCTCGAACATCGACCGGGTGATGCTGCGGTCAGCGCGCACGAAAGTGAAGCGATCAGTGAAGTTGATCGCGCGATTGCGGAAATTAGGCGCGCCGCCATCGATGACGGTAAGAATATCCACGACCATCCCAGTGCCGATGTACCGAATGACTATCGCGGCCGCCTGCACAAGGCAGCTGAACTATTGCGAAAGGTACGCGCCGACACGGCACGTGAAGAGGACAATCCAGCCACACGGGGTCTCAGGGATCGCGCGATCGGGCATGTCGATGCCGCGCTGCATGCCACTGAGGGGGCAATTCACGACGTAGAGCTTGGCCGCTGACTTGGGGCCGGCCGTGGTCCGAACGGCACGCCAACCGAAATGTGTGCCGTGACCGCGCCCCCCTAGCCTTTCAAGATTCTCTGTTGCTCCCATCGCTCATCCCCGACATTTGAGTGCGTCGAGCGGCGAGTGCTGCGCCGCAGTTCTGATGGCGAGTGGCGGTTCGCCCGAGGAATGTCGCAGGCCGGACTGGCCGCGTAACCCATTGGGCCGCCGTCCCATGATTCGCATTCGTATTGGTCCGCGTGCTCTTGCAGAGAGGCGTGCGGGACAGTTATATAGTTAGGTTGAAGTGGGGGTGCGCGATGCACCTCACCCAAAAGACTCCCACTACGGAGACTTAAGGAGAAAGTGATGGTGACGAAGCGCGTGTCCCCTGTTAAGAAGGCGAGGGGAAAGACGGTGGCATCGGAGCTGACGGACAGCGCGGTGATGGCGGTCCTGGAATTGAGGCAATCTGGGGCGGCCGGCCGCACGGCGATTGACCCGGAGGCTCGGCGCCGGCTGGTGGCAGCGGAGGCCTACTTCTTGGCTGAGCGGCGCGGATTTGCGGCAGGCAACGAAGTCGAGGATTGGATAGCCGCCGAAGTCGCGGTGGACTCGCGGCTCCAGCAGCAACAGCAGCAACAGGTCGCCTAGCCTAACCGGCGACTTGTGGTGAGATGTGCCGGGCCTTGAGGGTCTTGCGGCACCGTGGTGACTCTGTCCGCGTGGCGCTGATCACTTCGAAAATCTGCGCGCCGCACAGCCAAAACCAGATTCACCCTGACGCCCTGAAGTTCGGACCCGGGATTTAAGATCTTAAGCCCGGCGCGCGGGACCGCTAGAGCCCATCGATCTGCGGGCGTAGAATTTTAAGGATGTGTTATTCCGCTCAAGTCGTGCAAATGGCCCGCAAACTCAGTCGGCAGCTGGGAATTCGCTTGGATTATTCGGAAGTCGAAAGGCTGTTCTTTCGCAGACTCGAGGATCCGGGCGTCAATATCTCCGGTGGATTTGAGGCGAACTTTGATGAGCCGGTCAATGATCAAGGGCGCCGGATCAAGGCGGCGATCGATGAGCATCGCTCAAGAGTGGCCACCAAGCTTGAGAAGGATCTGTTTTCGCAAAAAGCACGCCTGGTCAACGCGGAGCGATCGCTGAAAGAGAAAGAAACGAAGAAGGCGCGGGAGGAGGTGCGGATTGCCACCAGTAAAAGCGCGGCGTTATCGACCAAGCTCTCCGGCCTGCGAAGCCTGGAGCCGAATCCTGAGGACGATCGCATTTTCCCGTTTGTTTATGCCGGGGTGATCATCCGCAAGGACGGAGAAAATCTGTTGACGCCGATGCGCTATTTCTGTCGACCGGCGGGCAAGCCGGCGTACTACGACAAGCAATTCCCGGGTCTGTATAACGCGCGGCGCGACAATTTAGAGAAATTCTGGGGTGAACAGTTCGGATCTCACCACGCCATCATGGTGGTGGAGAGCTTTTTTGAGAATGTGAAGCTGCACACGATGGAGCATCGGGAACTCAAAGCAGGGGAGCGGGAACAGAACGTGGTCCTGCAGTTCAAACCCGAGCCTGCACAGACGATGTACGTCGCGTGCCTGTGGTCGCATTGGACCGATCTTAAGGAGCCGGACCATCGGGGTTTTGCGGCCATTACCGATGAGCCGCCGGCGGACGTTGCGGCAGCGGGTCATGATCGCTGCATCATCAATTTAAAGCCCGAGCACGTCGAGGCGTGGCTCACACCTGAGAATCGCAGCCGGAAGGAGCTTCAAGACCTGCTGTCGGATCGGGCCGTGCCGGTGTATCAGCATGAGGTTCTCGAGGCGGCGTGATATCGGTCGAGTCTATTAACCATGGAGAATCTCGATGGCCCATCAGCTCTTTGATCTTTCCGGCCAGGTCGCGCTCATCACGGGCTCCTCACGCGGCATCGGCAAAGCGATCGCCGAAGAGATGGCAGTGGCCGGCGCCAAGGTGGTGATCTCCTCGCGCAAGCAGGAAGCCTGCGATCAAGTTCGCGATGAGATCAAAGCGCGGGGCGCAGAGGCCATATCGATTGCCTGCAATATCGGCCGCAAAGAGGAAGTCGAAGGACTCGTCAAGGCGACGCTGGATCAGATGGGCCGGATCGATATTCTGGTCTGCAATGCCGCCGTGAATCCGTTTTATGGCTCGCTGACCAAGCTCGACGATGATGCCTGGGACAAGATCATGGACTGCAACGTCAAGAGCAGCTGGTGGTTTTGCAAACTGGTGGCGCCGCACATGGTTGAACGCGGCTCCGGCAATATCATTCTCATCTCCAGCATTGGTGCTTTCAGGAGTACCTCCGTGCTCGGCGCTTACGGTATTTCCAAAGCAGCGGACGCTCAGCTGGCTCGAAACCTCGCGCTGGAACTGGGTCCCAAAGGCATTCGAGTCAATGCCATTGCGCCGGGACTGGTGAAAACCGATTTTGCCAAGGCGCTGTGGTCGAATCCGGCTATTTTGCAAAATGTCGAACAACGCGCGCCTTTGCGCCGAATCGGCCAACCGGTAGAAATCGCGGGCGTCGCGGTGTTCCTCGCTTCGCAAGCCGCCAGCTTCGTCACCGGACAGCTCATCGTTGCCGACGGCGGCGCTACGCTCGGCGATTGATGGGCGACATCGCGGCAAGCGCCCGCCGCTGCGCATTGATGCGATCAGCTTGCGGCGTGACGGTCACGCTCCGCGGTTGCTTGATTTGGATTTCCATTTCGACAGAACTTCCTCTTCACGCGCAGGGGTCAGTCCGGCCTTAAGTTTCGCCTGACGCTCAGCCGGTTGTTGCTTGAACCATGCCAAGGTGTCGGAAGCGGTCGTGTCCAGGGGACGAAATGTCAGGCCGGCGGCGAGCGCCTTGGCGATGCTGCGCTTTGCGAAGCCCGCGGTCTCGCCCCGAGCCGGCACCCAGACCGGCATGTCGCTCCAGGCCTCGACCTTCTCGGACTCTAGGAAGTCTGTCGGAACCCAGAGGGGTTGGGCATCCGCGTGAATGGCGGCCGCGATGCCGGTCAGCATTTCCTTCATCTGCAGCGGATGATTGGGACCCGTCGCATTGAACGTGCCCAGGGTACGCGCCTCGGCCATGCGGATGGTCCACTCGGCGAGATCACGGGCGTCAATGATCTGTACCGGATCGGAGCCGTCGCCCGGCGCGAGCACTTCCCCACCGCGTGCCAGCCGCACCGGCCAGTAAGTAAAGCGATCGGTCTCATCACCCGGCCCCACGATGAGTCCCGGTCGAATGATGGTGGCATTGCCAGGAAACTGCGTTTCAGCCTCTTTCTCGCTCAAGGCCTTGAGCGGGCCATAAAGCTCTCCCTTGGCGTGAAGCGACTCCAGGGTCTCGGCCATGGCATCCTTGCCCGTGTAGCTGGCAACGGGCGCGGACTCATCGGCCGGCTTCAAGTTGTCGGCGTACACCGAAATGGTCGAGATGAAGAGATAGTGCTTGATCTTGCCGTGCAAGACGCGACCGGCGTCCCGCACCCAGAATGGTAGGGTGGTCGGGTTGTCGATGCACACGTCCCACTCCCGGCCTCGAAGCGCCTTTAAGTCGCCGATGTTTCGGTCGCCGATCAGTTCCTCCACAGCTCCGGGCCACTCGTGCGGCTGCTTGCCCCGATTGAACAACGTGATCTGATGCCCGCGGCTCAACGCGTACCGAACCTGATGCGGTCCGGTAAATCCGGTGCCACCCAGGATGAGAATGCGCAATGACCGCCGAGGTTGTTGGGTCTTTCCGGCAGCCAAGGCCCGTGCTTGCCGTACGGCTAGCCCTAAGAGTGCGGCACTGGAAAGTCCAAGAAGATGTCGGCGGGTCATGCGCATCAAAAGCTCCTAGCCGAATCCCATTCGGCGTCGCGATACCGGGCAATGATGGGTCGCCCCGGGGGTTGCGGTCAATGACGGCAAGCTCGCGGCGCGTGATTCCGCGATATTCACTCTGTTTGCGCCGCCGCGCCCATCTCGATGGCGAGGCGTTCCTGCGTGCGTCCGAGGCGCGTGGAAAGAATAAGCCAGCCAATAGCGACCGGCAGGGCGCACAACGCAATCCCTCCGATCTTCAAGCCGAGCGCCTGCAAAGCGTCGAATACCGGGGCATACAGGGCATCGGAGCCACGAAGGACCACCACGTCGATCATGTTCTTTGCCTTATATTTCTCGTCCCGCCCCACCACCGTGAAGAATACTTGGCGCGCGGGATTGGCAATGGCAAAGTTCATCCAGCGCTGCGCCACCTGAAAGACAAAGACGACTGCGAGACTCGGCGCCAGGGCTAGCACGGTGAACCCGATGATGTACACCGTGGGCAGCGCCCCGGCCGTGGCTCCAGTACCGAATCGCTTGAGCAATTGCCCGGTAGCCAGCACCTGCGTCGCCAGGGTGAGCAATCCAACCGCCAGGTCGATACTGGCGAAGAGGCGCGTCTGTGCACCCGCGCCATGGACTGACGCGGCCACGATATTGGCTTGTTCGAGATACAGGATGGTCCCACCGAAGGAGAGCAAGCTGACCCAGACAGCCACACCGAGAAGGTAGCGTGACCGGATCAGCGCGCCAAACCCTGAAAACACGCTGCCGCCAATGCGCCCCGTGTCCAGCCGACCTAAACTAAGCGCGACGCAGCGCTCGAGGCGATATACGCAAAACACCACCAACTCGAGAAACACGATCGCGACCAGCAATAAGTTGGTCGGGCCGAAGGGCACCGAGAAGCCAATCGTGATCAAGGGACCCAGCAGCCCGCCCGCGGTGCCGCCGGCGCCGATAAAGCCAAACAAGCGTTTGCCTTGCTCACTCGTGAAGAGGTCTGCCATCAATGACCAGAACACCGCGACGGCAAAGAAATTGAAGACACTGACCCAGACGAAAAAAACGCGGGCTACGATGAGGGTCGAAACGTTCAGCGTCAGCAGCAGCCAGAAGAGCAGCAGATTGGCAACGAAGAACTGGTAGACGATGGGAATAAACCAGCGGCGCGGCAGCTTCTTCACCAGCGCACCATAAATCGGCTGCATCACGAGTAAGGTCACAAAGGTTGCGATGAACATCCAGGGCAGTGTCTTGACGCCACCGGCGATACCCATCTGGTCGCGCAGCGGTCGCAGCACGTAGTAACCCGCAAGCAGCATGAAGAAGTACCCAAACGACCAGAGTGCGACCACGCGCTCCGCAGGTGTTGCCGGCAAGGCCCAGAGCAGCGAGCGCTTGATCAGAGTCACGGCGCCAATTCGCCCCTCACGGTGAGATCCGCATTTTCCCTCGAAAGCTGATTGAACAAATATTCGCGCATCGCCTGCCTCGTGGTTGCGGACGCAGAGAACTGGCTTTCGAGGAAACTGTAAATCGCGAGTGTCACGAGCGTGTGCTGCCGAGCAGGACGCATCGCTTGCGCGAACTCGCTGGTCTGGCAAGGAGCGGTGGACGCCTGCGCATCGATGCCGGGGCCGCCAATCAACTCACCGAGGCTGGGCAATGGCTTGCCCGTGCCCGAAGCCTGCTGCGCGGCTTTTAGTCCATGCATGAGACCTACGCAACCAAACTTATCCGGATTATGAAACCAGCGAAAAACCATGGGCGCCATATCGATAAATCCAATGTGGCTGCCTGACTCCAGTGTGACCAGGACGCTATTTTTGTACTTTTTGAGGATCGGCTGAGCGTTCTCTCGGTAGGGTACGATGGCATCGGCGGAGCCGGCGATATACATAAAAGGGATGCTGTAGCCGTCGAAGAACTCGGGCGTTAGAAATTGACTGGGACCCGCCATCGATATCGCTGCCCGAATTCTGGGATCTCTCCTTCGAGGATCAAACGCGACCAGTTCCGTCGTCAGTCCCCCCAGCGATAAGCCGAGAGCGGCGATTCGATCGCCATCCACTCTGCCATAGAGTAAATTATCGACTTGCTTGGTACGAGCAAGCATCTGATCAATGAGGAAGGACACGTCACCGGGTTGATTGACGATATCCGAGAGGACAGCACCGCCAGGAGACGATCCATTGGACAGTGGGAAGTCAATGCTCACTGCCACGTAGCCGTGGCTGGCCAGAAAATCTAAAATATACTCCCCCTCTTTATACTGCGACATAAAGCCGTGGCTATAGACCACGAGAGGATAGGGAGCGCCCTCTTTGTCGGCCGGAAACCAGATGCGCCCTTTGAGTTCCCGAGAATCACGGCCCTTGAAATCGCGATTAGGCATGGTCGATCTGGAAGTATCCATCCAGCTGATGGACTGATGAGTGACATGATGAGGACCTCGCCGATAGATCTGTTGACTGAGCGCCCCGGTAGGCACGTCCAAGGGTGGATTCAACGCCACGTAGACGGCGATGAGTAATATGCCGAGCAAGGCCAAAGACACTTTGAATATCGGTCTCATCAATTAGGACCTCCTACTTTGTTTGACATGGCCCCGAACCTGAAGGCCAGGTGCGGGTGATGCATATCATCCAAGGGTACCGGAACGCCAATGTATTTTCCGCGTCGCCGCGCTCCCCAGTTCGCGGCGCAGCATCTTGTTCATGAATCCGCCGCTCGGAGATACTGTTCTAAACCTTGAGATACAATCGCTCAAGCGGCGCACAGTCATGAATCACCTCAATTCAAAGCTTCTCGTGTCCTTCGCGGCTGTATGGGCTGTTCTGCCCAACAACGCCGGCAGTCAGATGATGAGACAGCCCTATATGCCTGCGCCACGTGCCGATATGAATCCACACTCACTTATGGTGAACGAAGACCAATGGATCAACTCGATTGTTGATCGGTGGCCTTCATCACAGCGCAAAGCCTGGCAATCGCTGAATCCGCGCTTCCGCGGCTGGGTATCTTATCTGCTGTGGACGCGCATGAATGCAGGTCACCTGTCGGTCATTTCCGATCCGCAAGAGTCCTTTCAAGTCCCGTCTGGCTGTTCGGTGGCTGCCTTCGTGGCTCCCGCTGATTCCGTCGCAGAGTCGATGGATCATTTTCGAGAGCTGATGCCGGATATCAATTGGGACGCCTGGAATGATATCGAGCCGAAATTGCGGGACATCGCAGAATGGGAAATGTCCGCCGAGCACTCAAGAGCGCGGCTGTCCAAGGCACTCAAGAAGTGGTGGGATCTCAATCGCGAAGGAATTCAAGCCTGTCTCGATGCCGAAGAGCCGAGCAAGGGGTCGGCGACGACTGGCCTGATTTCCACGGGCGGCCAGACGCTGCAGTCGAATCGACGCTATGAGCAGATCGATCGCCGCGCAAAAGCCGAGCTGCAGACGGTGGACCACATGATCGCACCCGAGCCTATAAAACAGGAAGCTCAAGAACGAATTCGCGATGCGGCAGCCGTAGACAAATACATGTCGGATGCGGCTCGACGGAAACTGTAAAAACAAAGCGAACAGGGCGGTCTCACCGCCTGAGGTTTTATTCCTGGCGATCGAAGACTATGTACGATCCATTTTCCCGGGGTGCCTCGACGCCAACGCGTCCATGTCCGCCTGCATCCGCTGCTTGTATTCGTCGGACCACTCCGCGCCGGGCTTCTGGTTGGCTTTGCTCTGCGGCCGCGGGACGGGCTGGTTGCTGCTGGGTTCTGCGGTTTTCCGCGGACCTGTCTTAAGCTTGAGGGTGACTCGTGCTGGTGAGTCAGAATTCGATTGATTCATACAGTTTGTAGATGGCTCCCTATTTCAATTGGTTAAGCGGGTTGGATCGACAAGGTGTTGGATCCAAATATTAGCGATCAATTGTGGCGCTTGGATGTCGTCGATCTAATGGGTGTCGATGCGAAATAATCTCCTGGCGACTTCTGATTCTACCTGAAGCAATTCGTTGCACAACAATCGTGCCGTGGCACAGTGTTGCCGCATCACCGCAATTCCCCTTGACGAAATGCTACATAGAAGTGACAACGGGCGAGGGCGCTGCGCCCGAGAGACGTATCGGCTTTGCGTCTCGGGGGGGGGTCGCCGATGCCGATTCGATGGATAATAGGCAAACGACGGCGGTATTTGAGGGATTCGCGGTTTCCAACTCAAAGAGGAGTCGAATTCGGTGGCATCCGCGGAGGCGAAACAGTCGTCGAGAGGCAGGGGGACTACCGCTCTTTATCGGAACCGTCTCGCGCCCCGCGGCGCCAGTCGCTACTGTAGCGAGTTGGGCGCAGACTACAATCATTAATTGGGCCTAAAGCCATGGCGAATCGGTGTAGCGCCGCACGAGAAAGGGAGTAAGGAACTGCCGATGGATTCGAGAGTCCAAAGCGCGCTTTCGGTGCTGCCCGCGCCCGGTCTTAAAGGTGCCGGCTCGGCTCCTTAAAGAAGAGCCTTTCTCGATAGCTGTTGCGTTTGGCTAAGCGCAGTCATGGCAGTCAGTGAATCCATATAGTCCCGCCATTGCACAATCTTGCGGTCCTCGATCGTAACGACCGAAATGAACCGGTTGTCGTAGGGTGCGCCAGTTCTGATAATCTTTCCGTGCACCTCGTATTCGAGGATCACTACACGAGCATCCTGGGATCGATGCACGACGAGCGCGTCCGCGCCGTGCAGGAAGATGTTGTTGCCGTAGCCCGCATAAAGTGCCATCAGCGCTTCGCGACTATTAAGCTTCTGTGGCCATCCAGGGAAGATATATCGAAACTCGAAGACCGCGTTGTCGGCAATGGTATCGAAGTAATGGTCGCCGTCGACCTGACCGACCAAACCCTGTTGTACGATATCGAAGAAAGGGTCGAGAGCCGTGAAGGCCTTGTACTTTGGATCGGTCATGATAGGGCTTACGCAAGCTCGCTTTCTAATTGCTCAATGATCGGGCAACTGACCCCATGAGGTTGATCGCAGGCGGCGATCAAGCCTCGAAGCACATCGCGAAGTTTGGCTAAATCGACCAGCCTTTTTTCAACGAGGGCAAGTTTCGCGACCGCGAGGGAGCGATTTTCGGTGCATGCCCCTTTAGCGTCGAGCTTCATGAGACGCTGCACTTCCTTGAGTGACATTCCGAGGGCCTGGGCCCGTTTAATAAAACGCACCCGGCTTATCGTCGCTGGCGTGTAATAGCGAAAGCCGCGCAAGCGTTTCGGCGGCAGAGCCACCAGCCCGCGGCGCTGGTAGTAGCGCACGGTCTCAATATTTACGCCCGCAGAGCGGGCAATGTGCCCAATTGTGAGCTTTGCCTCAGTCATGCTTGACTCCGTACCTAAGTACACGGTGTAGGCTACACCTCATGCAAACCGCAACCAAGCAATGGTGGGCGAAGCCGTGAGCATCGTTATCTTGGAGTCCGTGCTCACTTGCCCGAATTGTGGGCAGAAGCGCGAAGAAGTCATGCCGACAGACGCGTGCCAATATTTTTACGAGTGCACGAGCTGTAAAACATTGCTTAAACCTAAGGCGGGGGACTGCTGCGTTTTTTGCTCCTACGGCTCAATGGCTTGCCCGCCCATGCAAGTGCAGCGCAGCTGCTGTCATTAATTTTAAAGGTATTTTCGCCAAATCATCTCAAGGACGAACGACAGCAAGACGACGGCGAGCGTAACCCCGACGATGTTGTTGAGGGAATGCGGCCCTGGCAGCGCGACGCCGGCAGAATACAAAGCGAGCGCAGCGGCGCCGAGAAAAAATGCCGGCGCCGAGATATAGCAGTGCAGCCGGCGGCACCGGCGCGCATTTAAAACACAGCCCGTTCCCATCCAGAAAAACGAAAC